>Ga0058701_10002604_pt1 | contig 13810 bp, 6 predicted proteins | sample AgamicOrMae_FD_97039 | JGI IMG/M metagenome (GOLD analysis project Ga0058701, IMG submission 97039) | Agave microbial communities from Guanajuato, Mexico - Or.Ma.e | ecosystem: Host-associated > Plants > Phyllosphere > Phylloplane/Leaf | place: Guanajuato, Mexico | collected 2012-06-04 | reverse complement strand
ACGTTTCAAAAACTAAATTTATGTCATTGGTTAATTTTAGGTCCGATCGCGTTAGGGGTCTTGCGCAAATTATACGTGACGCTTAATCGGCCATTTTTTAACCTGTTCCCCTTTGAAACGTTTTTTACTTATCGGGGGCGTAACACAAACGTGAACGACATCCCACTTAAGAGCGTCACGTAATTTGTATACGATCCCTTGGGTCAGGTTAGGTTAGGTCAGGTCATACTGAGATGCCACAAGACTCCGATTTCCAAAGTCCCTGACGTTTTTCTGATTTCCCTGACACTTTTTTCTTTCCCTGGCATTCTTAACCGGTCACTTATTGCTGTCTCCAATTTTAAAAGAAGAAATGATTTTTTTCGGCAGCGCTCCCTTTTCCCCTGGCATTTTTATTCTAATCAAGTTTTTCCCTGACTTTCCCTGGTTTCCCAAACAGAAATTGCATTCCCTGACATTCACGAATTTTCCTGATTTCCAGGTCTTGTAGCAACCCTCCATATTTTGTAGAAAAACATCCTCGTCTTATTGTATCTAAAAATAAATAAATACATAAATAATAGTAATAAACAACGAAAAAACACTAGTTTTGCAAATAAGTGAGAAAAAAGCACTCCTAACGTTTTAATAATTTATTACGGAGTCGACGATTTCTTGTCGTGACTGTGCCGGTACAGTCGCCAAAGTCCGGCGCGTCGATACAATCGTCAGGTCCACCCAAAAAACCGTGTAGGAGAGGAGATTTCGAGAAGGCGATGCTCCGGTCGTCTGCTCTGCTCTCCGCAGGAAGACAGCTCGTCTGAAGAGATGTGGCGGCTCAGTGAGCCGAAGTGGGCTCAACTCCTAATTGGGTCGTCAACGGGCCGGGCCGGGCCGCTCGCCTCGCAGCTCGGGCTGGGCTCTTGGGAATTTGTCAATATTGTAATGCCCTCTCGACACTATCTTGGGCTAATAAAATCAGGAGCCTCTTCGGAGGGCAGTTGAGGTTGCAGGTGCCGCTTGGCGGGCCCACGCCGCCTTGCCCCGCGCGGCCGCACGCCGCTGCGGTTTCGGGGCGCCTCTTGCGTCCGCGCCGGCGCCTAAAGGATTAACAGGGGAATCCTCGTGAGAAGGTCGGTTGGATAAGGTTAGGGACTGGCGGACGGCGGTATGTGGTTTGTGTTCTTTAATTGATAAAAAGGAACTTATAAGATAGTGCAGAAAGGTTTGTGCATCGGAGCCTTTGTTAAAGCAAAGAGTTTTAGGTTCCAGGGTTCAGATAAGATTTAGTCTCCTACCGCATGTTGATGAAAAAGATGTATTTAGTTAAAGATTTTTTAATTTTTTTTTGTAACTGTGAAAGTACTTTTTGACGCCTGCTTGGATTTTTCTATCGAGCCGACCAAGGAAGATCATAGAAAGGGTTATCTTCGGAAAATTCTTGAGTCGGAATTGTTTAAAAACGAAAAGGTTTAACAAACACATACGAAACTCCATCAAATAAGATACTTCCCAACACAAAGAAAATCAAAAGACTCATATAAAGCAAGGAACATGATTTGTTTTCTCTTTACGGCAAAATGTCAACTTTATAAAATCAGTGCTGTTCCGCTCAATAGAATTTCCCGCGAATAAAATTCTTTGAAAAGAAGATTGAACTTTGATCTTGTACCTAGAAGATTAGCCTTCCGGAAATGAGCATAAAAGTTTACTGGCTTAGACAATAAACTAATATGTTTCTTGGATGGCTGGACTTTGTTTGAAACTATATTTTCTTTACTTTAATCTGGATATCATATGAAATTCAAACTGTTTATATTTTTAAGTCGGGACATTATAAAGAAGATTAGAGTTGTGAACTGTAACTCGTCTTTTAAAGAGTGGGGGCTTCAAAAAACAGTCTTTTGAAAATCGCCTTTTTTTCGCCCAATAGGTTGCGGGCAAGGGAAGGGAAAAAACTGCCAGAATCGAACTTTTTTAAGTTCGATTCTACCTCTACTAACTTTATAGTTCAACGGCCTGAGTCTTGAGGAATGCCTTATGAGGTAAAATAAGCTCATACCCCTGGAGGGACTCGAACCCTCAATCCCCGGTTTAGGAGACCGATGCCTTATCCATTGGGCCACAGGGGCAACTGCTCAAATCCGCCGCCGCTAAGAAAGGGATAGTGCCCTGTTGAATAGCACGCATTCAGTCGCTTACCGTATGAATAGCTTATCTCCGGAAAACTAATTACTGTAGCAGCTTTGAAAGCAACACAGATTTGTCCTGAATAAGCTCTTTTGAATTTTTGATATAAAAAGACTGTGTGAACTCGATATTGACACTTTGTGTGGGTCGGAGTCGACACGCTAAAAAAAGATAATTTTTTCAATCTTCTTTTTTTTTGTGCATGAGTGCGGCGACAGAATGTTGCAAATTGGGATTCCTTTTTTAAGCGCACTCAAGACCCTTAACCGGATGATGATATTCGGCGAATGGCCTAAACATGTCACTTGTCATCGCTTGTTTAGTATATCGCCAGCTTACAAGTCACTTTCTTTCCTTTTTGATATCGTAGCTTACTTGACAAACAAGACTCCGCGAAAAAAATAAAGAATTAAAGAAGTGACAAATAGAAGTGAAAAAAAGAAACGTGGCCGACACTAAAATGAGTGGTTTTCTCTAGCTTTATTAATTACAGTATACTGGACAGGGCACGCTAGATTGATACTTAATGTTTCGGTTATGGTACTTCTGGGTAGCTGCATGTCATAAAAACCACAAGCGCCAACGCCGCAGGCGCCAATCCGTAACCGCCAAACGAGAAAAGTCGTTAGCGCCAAAGATCTTAACCGTTATACTAACCTTACCTAACCTAATCTAACGTAACCTAACTTAACCTAACCTATCTTAACCTACCCTAACTTGACCTAACCTAACCTATACGAACTTTGGCGTTTGCGACTTTTCTCGTTTGGCGGTTACAGATTGGCGCTTGCGGCGTTAGCGCTTGTGGTTTTTGGCGCTATCGAATGCCCCCGTACTCTTCTTAATAAGAAATTCATTTCATGTTTTCAGTAAGAACGTGATCATAAAGCTCTGCTTTTCCACGATATTGCGAAGGGAACGAAACTCAAAATTCTTCATTGTTGGGAGATCGCAGTTCAAAAATATTAAGCCATATTTTGAAATTTTTCAAATAAAATTGCTGTTAACTATTAAGTTTCCGAAAAAAAGTGATATGGATTGTTGAATGTTTTACTCTCTTTCGACTTTTAAAAGAATTACTTTATTGGTTTCTCTGGACGGTTTTCAGAGATCACAGTAGAGCGTGCCGAAATCGTTACACTCATGTTGGATTATGAGATCATGCTTATTTCTAAATAACGCTGACAGCTACAGCTTAAGGGGAATGATAACAAAATGTTCTGCGACACTTCACTCGCCAAAAAAAGGGGCAGGTTGTTCTCTAAAAATCATCCAGTGCAATCGATTCGTTTTAGGTGAAATCCCCGCTTAAAACATCGGACTAATAAGGTATCTAACCAAGTTAAAGAGAACTTAAATACACCTTGGATGAAAAAGACTTTTCCCAATGTTACTGCGTGCAATGGTTTTTTCCTATGTCGCGTTGGCATGAATACAAAGAGTCGATTTCATACCTAGAGCATTTCGATTACTTGTTTGAGGATTTTTTTTTTTACAATATGTAAGCGAAGTATAAAAAAATGAAACCGAAAAAAAAACCGCATGAAATTTTATGAGACAGACAAGTCTATCTCATACATTTTTTTTAGTAACTCACACGGTTGAACGTTTGATTTATAAAAAGAGGCATTTAATTTAAATTATAATAAAAATAAAGAGAGGTGTTTTGTTGCTATGTAAATCTTTGCATTGGGCCAGAACAGAAGCCTCTGCGATGAAAATAGGTTGATCGCATCGCCTGAATCTTTTTTTTTAACACCAATTTTTTTCTAAGTACTCTACGAGTTTGTTTTACGTAAATTTGGTATTCCAACCGGTGTAGGTAAATTTCCTTCCAACCGAGCTATTTCAAGTTGATTCCACCCTAAGTTTTTCAGAGGACGTGAACTATATTATTCCCGATAATCGCCGTATAGCGACCTTGATGCGTGTAAAACAGTTGCGTGGAGCTTTCCGAGAAAAGGGAAATTGTTTGCGGATCGTAATCCGAGACGGGGTAACGCCGTAGCTGTCGCGCTACCGCCGCCGCGCTACCACCGCCGCCGTCGACGTAATCCGGGCCCAGGATCTCGACGCACGCCGACGCCGCCGCCACGGCGTGCCGCGTCGCGCCGCAGCTGGTTACACACCACCACTCCAGAGGGACTCCCAGAGTCATTCACCGGAAAATTCCCTGCCTAGAAGTGATTTAGGAGCGTATAATCTGAGAGAAGCGCGAACAAGTGGGTCCCTCTACGCAAAAAACGTGCATGCGTTCTCCCAAAATCCGTTCTTCTTCGACTCACTCGAGATATCGCAGGTTTTGTGGAGTACCCGCGCTAAAAGGAGTCGCGCTTAAAATTATACTCTTCTCGACTTGTTAGTATTTTAAAAACGATCTTTTTTTAATTTTTTTTAACGGTTTGGGGCTTGTGAGGACGCGACGGAAAACGTTCCTGTACATAGATTTGATCAAGGAGTGACAGCCCGTGATATCCGGTGTACAAAGGACCTTGATATCCGGGTGATATACTTAATAACAGGCGGTTGGATTCGGCCGAAAATGGCTGTTTTCAGCGATTTTCAAGTCTTTTATACCACAGTCCACTGATATCCGGGCTAATATTTAGTTACATTCAGCAGATATTTTTTAAATCCTGTTGAAATCTGTCAGATATGTAATTGAAACTTGGTCAATCTTCTCCTGATATCCGTTTCTTTGATATCCGGCTGATATCCTTGATATCCTGCTGATATCCTTGATATCCTGCTGATATCCTTGATATCTTGACATCTGGTGTACAGATTTCCAGCAAGGTGTTACCCCTTGGATTAGATGCGATTGTCTCTTTTCAACCCAAAACTCTTTACAATTTAAGTGACACCTTCGACCTTCGGCTCCTCTCAATTTAGGATATGGATGGAAGTAACCCTGTGCGGTTGTGAAATTTTGCCACTGACGGTTGGTGGAAAAAATAACCGACACCGAGCTCGGTGTCGGTGGCAGTCACCGAACCGATGTCGGTTTTCTAGTGGTGTCGATTTTTTTGTCAATGTCGGTTATTTTGATGTCGGTTTCGTGGAAGTCCGCTTTGGGTAAATAAAAAACTACTTTTTTTGTGAAAAGCTTATTTAGTTTCAACTTACATTTGTATTTACAGAGAGGCTAGTGAGGTTTCGGAATCAATGATTTGTTTTTGGAAAGAAAGATCAATTGTTTGCTGTGTTCCGGAATCAGACAGGCTCGGGCTAGCTGTCGCTCGCCGTGTAATACCGATTTCGTCAAAATATCGACATGAAGTCAATAACCGACATCGTGTCGAAAGCCGACATCGCGTCAAAAACCGACATCATCAAAAAACCGACACCGATTCGGTGTCAGCAACCGACACTTAGCACCTGCATTCGAGTACTCGGTTGAAAAAAAATCGTCGGTTGTTGTCCGTTAACCGAACAACCGCTCAGGCCTTGGAAGCCGTCGCAATATTATTGGGGAGTTGCTTGCTGTAGAAAAACTTGCGTTGTTCATCCTCCTTAACAGGAGCCTCCCACCTTACCTATTGAGTATGATAGACGAACTGTCCTAGTGTACCCCATGGTCTGAGGAGGTTCTCCAGCAATTCACGTACTCTCGTACGCTCTTTAAAGGCTTTAGAAATTAAATCTTTCCGCATCTGAAACTCAACTTTTGGAGCATGTTAGTAGTTCCATTGAATACCCCACGCACTGCGTAGTTGATCTAACGAGGGATAGCACGGTCAGATTAAGTAAGAGAGCGTAGAACAATTGAGAGTGAGAATGCTTAGTTGATATGCAAGGTTGAATGGGGGTTTCACTAGTCTGTGGAAATTTCGACCAAGGTTAACTTAGGTTAAATATAATGTTAGCTTTAGTGGGTAGCTGTCATAAGCGCCAAAAACCACAAACGCCAACGCCGCAAGCGCCAATCCGTAACCGACAAACGAGAAAAGTCGCAAACGCGAAAGGTCTTAACCGCAATACTAACCTTACCTAACCTAACCAAGCTTAACCTGACTTAGCCTAAACTAACTTAACCTAACATGACCCAACCTAACCTATACGAACTTTGGCTTTTGTGACTTTTCTCTTTTGGCGGTTACGGACTGGCGCTTGAGGTTTTTGGCGCTATCGAATGCCCCCCAACTTTTGTAACATTTATTTTGAACAAGGCTACTTCCGGCTTGTCGTTCGTTCTCCATCTCGAAACGCCGCCGCGCCAAAACGAAAAGCCAGGAAGCAGTTAAACGATACAAATGATCAAACGGAAACCCCTATTTGTGGAACACGAATGATGGCGGCATGGACAATGTTGCGTCAAGATGGCCGTGGGAGCAGGGCTACCCTAACTGTCGTCACGTCGCGGCCAGCTATTCTGAATAGCACACGTAATGAGAAGAGCCTTTTGGCAGACAGGCAAGCCGAGCCGGGCCGGGCCGAGCCGAGCCGGGGCGGCAGCCAATGGCGGCTGATATCCTCACACAAAAGACTCTATTGTGGCGGCGTGGACCAATGTGTGAACTGCGTGCAGCGGCCCTGCGTTCATAGAGGGGCTAGTCTACACTCCGCTCTAAAAGTTAACGACTTCTTCTCAAGCTTTGATCGATTTTACGATGCGAGTGTAATCGAGGGGGAATATGTTACGAAGGCCTCTATGGGGAGGAGATAACACAGATTTTCTTTCCACAGAAAATACGCATATTTACCGATGCAATGAGGTTTTGCACTTGATTTACAGAGATGCGGATGACCAAACATGAGCATTACCGAGGGAATAATTATTATTCATGGCAATGGATTCCATTCGTGAATTTTAGATTGTGAGCGACGCGGGAACATCATAAACCGCGAAAGAACGCAAAAAGACACTGACAGTCGTATTCAGAGGGCATGGGAATTTGTTGTTTGTGAACTTTTATATTTCATGGAACGTAATATCATGCTCCAAAAGTTGAGTTTCAGATGAGAAAAGATTTAATTTCTAACGCCCCTCGAAACGGGAAGGTATGTGGTATTAGGCAAAACGTCTGACTGTGAGTGTGTGAAGTTTGTCTTGGTTAACCTTGGCTTGGTTGCACAGGAAAAAGTTATCTAATCGCAAAAAAATTAATTCATTTTTTTAAATTAATTATTTTTTTACATAAGACGCGGCGTACTGTCGAGGGAGCGGATTGGGGCATCCTTCCCCGCTGGGGGGAGGGAATTCAATTTTCAATTGCGCGTATCTCTTTCACAGCTGGAGCAATTGAAGGAGTCCATTTAAAAGGATATGCAAGGACTACAGTTCTGCTTCAAATAAAATTTTGAGTTTTCAAGACAATTATCGGACAAAATAAATTGAACGTTTTCATAACGACTTTTTTTTTTCTTTTCAAAGTAGAATCTGGTTGCCTAAGTCCTGAGTATGTCCCAGGTCTGATTTCTGTAAGTAAGATCAAACTGAACTTGGCAAAAAGAGTACAGTACCTAGATATCGTGCCCGGTACGAATTCTTATCAAATGAAAACATGACTATGTCTTTTATAGACTGTCGCACTGCGCACACCTCACCAGGCTTCTAAAAAAAAGGCGAACGGAAAACATACAAACCTAACCAAACATTATCAACAGTGGCACAGCCATAAAACCAACTCCTGACTGTTAGCTCACCTCGTAGTGTGGGTGAAGAGGGGGCAGAGGGCGGTAGGTCTGAGGTGAGGTACAAGATCTCAATCAAAAAACTATTGTAATTATTGTAATTGACGACTTTATTATTTTGAATTATTTTCCTCCTTTTCTTTGGCGTGGTATGAGTTGAACTCCCTGCCTCCTGGTCCAGTGAATTTTCAACAAAACAAAAGCGCGTTGATAAATGGCCAATACCAGGAAAAGAATAGTCGATTTCAAAAGGTCGTGGCTATTCGCCCGTCGGCGCAAATACATGGAGACTTCAACGCACGTAATACATTTTAAATGGGAGGTAACTTGAACGCATGGAACCCAACCTACATTTTATATGGGGCTGGTGGGCGAATAGCCACTTACATTTCAAAAACTATTAACATCAAACCACATAATGTCCTATAGGAATTATTTTGATCCACACAACATACTGCAACTGCACTGACCCCGTGGTTTAGGCTAATAAAAAGAAAGATGAATCAGTTCCAAAATGCTATCTTGCTGAATTTTTAGCATATTGCTTGGCAACATTTTTAAAAGTACAACGTGTAATCATGGTGTAATTGGCATGAATTCGTAAAAAAATCTTTTACATTTAGTCACTACTGGTATTCAATTTTCCGATAAGCGTCTCAACTCATATGACAGCAGTTGAGCGGGTTGAAATCACTTAAAGGTGGGCTGCCCTGCCCTACTTAGATGAATTTATTCAAATGGAAAAAAAAGGGGGTGAAATAAGTGGTGAGAGAGAGAAGGAGTTGCGTGAAGCAGTGAGGTGGGAGCGAGTGGGAGGGTCTGGACTTACCGGAAGTGCATTAGTCCATTACCAACTTCTGAACAAGCTCCGAACAAAACCTAAAGTCATACTGCACAAAATCAATTCTTGCCTGGAATATTTCATTCCGCGAATAATTTTGATGCGGAGGTTAATGTTTGACGAATGAAATTACTTTCCCAGAACGGCAAAACTTTACAACTAATTAATGTCGTGAAACCTCCGACCGGTTTGATTTGCCGATGAAATGATATTCAGTTCTCACGGAGAAGCTCTAGACGTTTTCCAGATCAAAATGCCGGGTATTTTACATCTAGGCCTACTTGGGAAGGTTTCCTTCACGGAGTCGGGAGAGCTACTTTGTTACAATAAATGAAATTTTGCCCTTGAATTAAAATGTAATTATCAAACGTGACGTCTAAATTATAATTTTATTGAAATTAGATAATAATCAAATCTCTTCATTACAAATAAAATCTATTTCACTCAGATGTTTAAAGATCGGTGTGGTACCAACGAAGAGGTGGTCACTATGCTGGGATGTCATGCAAGTTGAAGCAAGAGCAAGACCTACCGGTGCCGGTATCTTGTATACATTTTTTAGTACGTATTTTAGTGATAAATTGAACTGTTTACCGTTTTGGTGGCGCAAATTCTGACTTATACTGTATGTCATTTTATTTTAATCATTGCTGTGGGGATTTCGCCGATTTCGTTTGCTCAATTAAAAGGGAGTGTCTATTGACCCGACTGCCGCCCCATTTAAGGTGTATTAGGTTCGGTTTCGTGCGTTCAAGTCATCTCCCGTTTGAAATGCATTAGATTGGTTACGTGCGTTCAAGTCACCGTATATATTACTGCATGTCGGGTCAATAGCAACACCCTAAATAAAAATCATTAAAACGTGTTTTTTTGTTTGTTTTTTTTTCTATAAATTACACGTTAGTGGCGACACATCGTAGGCTACAGAATATGAAATAGATACTGCTTTCTCTGAAAAAGAAGGGACAGTTGCCAATGTCTATGCAAAATCCGAGGTAACATCCAAGCCGAAAAATCCATTGACTTAAAAATACTCGAATGGACATCCATGGTGCACGAGCATGGCATGGACACACGGATATCCATTCGTGTGTTCTTTTTATGAATGGATAATTCGGCATGGATATTGCATGGATACTTCAACCCAGGTGGAGTATAAGCTCTAACCTCAAAAGCGAAATAAAAAGAACAACTTTGATGGCTGAAAATTATTAGTCGAAGGATTTTTTTTAATGTGTAGGTATCACCCTTGATGGCTCCGTAATGTTTGAGAAATATAATTGGCAGGATATGCAGTTTTGCTTTAATTAAGCTTCATAAAATGCAGAACGTCAACTTTGTAAGATCAGCTGTGGAGGCGTCCGCCATGTTGGATCGGGAGGCAAGCAGAGGCGGCGACAGGGAGATGGATGGGTTGTGCTCAGCTGCTCGGCGTGTCGCGGCCCCGACGGGGGGTGGGGGAGGGGGAGTGGGCGCTTTGGCGGGCCATTCAAATTTCAAGGCGCGTCGCATCGCTTCTCATCCCTACAAAACGAAGTCAGGCCACCTTTTATTCCACCCTCAGATTGAGAGACATGTCACGGCCCCGCCGATGTCTCTTTTCACACTTTGACAGTCGACGCGCTATCCACTTTCTTCGGTGCGGATATTTAAACGGACGTGTCTATTGACCGGCAGGTTGAACCGAGTAAACGCTAGTTGGGCCACGGAAAGCTTTCATGAGACACATTCATGAGAAAAAGGCAGCCATTCGCTCACGAAACATTCACAACACGGTAATCTCCCCATAAGCTCAAAAAATAACAATAATAACGTGTTTATTTAGATCCAATTCTAAGACCAAGTAGTATCAAGCGTAATTTTGTAACAACGCTAGAAAAAATATAGTCTTATTTCATAAAAATAAGTTGATATCCTTTCAAAAACTAGTGTTTCTTCCAACACACTCTACGATAAAAAATGCTAATAAAAAACCGTTTAAGAGCACGCGCAGAGAGTGTGTCAACTCGTGATTTTTGCGTGTTGTTTTGAGGTAGGCACGATAGAGGTCTGGATTTCAACTGGAAAATAACTCCAGCGGCAGAGATGCTTCGGGCTCTGCTAAAACAGTACATTTTGTAAATATATGATATATGAAAAAGAAATAGCGCTATTGACTTTTCCTTAAAAAGATATACGCAGTGAGTTTCCCGGGTTGGAGTGTCCACGCAAAATCCATGATGATATCCATACCAAATAATTCATTCACTTAAAGATACTCGGACGGACATCCATGGTGCATGGAAATGGCATGGACATACGGATATCCTTTCGTGTTTTTTTAATGAATGGATAATTCGACATGGATATTGCATGGGAACTTCAACCCGGGTTCGTGAAGTAAGTAGTGTCTGATAAATTGACGTTTATTTCTTGAGGAAAAATGTATGTATAGCTGTATATTTTCCAATAAGATAAATTCATAAGACCGCGGATGAAGTATTGACGTCAGTGGAATTATTTTCCAGTCAATACTCCAACCTGCATCGTATCAATCTCAAAACGATACGCAAAATCACAACTGATACACTTCTTTGACATGCTCTTAAACCGCTTATATCACACTTTTAGCCGCAGGGAAAGTATATACATGCTGGAAGAACACTAGTTTTTTTTAGAAGATATCAACTTTTTTCAGTCAAAAATGCTCAGATCTCCGCTACGATATACTTTTCAAAAGTACGCTTACTATTAGTAATACTCCGAATAGAGCCTTTTAGAATATTAAGGCAATACCGTCTTTGATTCAGAAAACGGAATTTCATAAACCAGATGGACAACCATCAATCTTCTAGAGGTATTTACTCGTTCAGACCGAACAATATGGGAAACTTTGACATAAGTATTTATTCTAAACGCAAGAATATTCCGACGCGGCTTATAGAAAGTGCAGCTTACTGTTAGACTCTAAAATATGGTTTGAAGTTTTGCTAATTTGACCATTTTGTGTGTTAAATTCAATTTTGACAATTCAGTTAAACTGTCCAGAAATGGTTGTACACTTTTCAAAAATGCTTACCTCGATTGAGAATTTTTAGTGGTATTCCAGTACTTCCAATCGTTTATCATATAGAAACAAGGCAATCGACGTTCAAGAGAATGCAAGGTATTAGCCATAAAGTCAAGTTCGTTTGACGAACAACAAACAATGGTCCTTGAAAACCACAACATTTTTAATAAATTATTGTGATATTTGATTAACCGATTTTTGCCCACTGGGCTGTTATCGACCCATCAAAAATATCAACCTTTATGCAAAATTCTCCCAAAAATCACTTATTTTAAGTAAAAAAGTAACTCTAAATTAACCTAAATAAAAAATTGATCATTTCAAAAACACCATTTTGAAAAAAAAAATTGACCCAAACCGTTTTGATTATTCCCTTAAAATATTTTTTCAAACTTCCTCTGGGCACTAATCGGTTAAAAAGCGGTAGTTTTTTAATCAGGTTTCTTAACGTTTTCAAACTACAAGAGTTCAAAACATTTTTGTCTCCATCTAAAAATCGTCAGATGAAATTTTCTTCAGGTCAAAACCTCATCTCTAAGTTTTGACGCTAAAACCTCTGACCCGAGCGCTAATTTCCGTCAGAGAGTTCTTAATCGAGTTATAAACCGATGTTTCCTTCGCCGGAGTTGTCAGCGAAGACAGTCCACGGTCCAGCGACTCGTCGACAACACCAATATTTTATTCATACGTTTATTAAGATCGAATTGGCATTACAGGCCCTTTCGTTATCTGAAAATAAATAAAAGCAGGCACGGTCGCATTTTCGCACCTGCACTCGCTGTTTGGTTAGGAACACTCCCGGATGTAATCGCACGTCGCGCTTGGCTTTTCGAACACACCACCTCCCCTCCCCTCCCCCTGAGAGCTCTCCCACCGACAAACCGATCCATCATGGTCGGTGTCTCCCCCCACCCCTCCCACAGGAGAGGGGAGGATGTGAGAAACTTTCCTCTGGATGGACCCAAACGGACAGACAGACGGACGGCTTCCCTATTCGAAAACTTACTACTATGATACCCACATCTGCCGGTTTAGTTCGCGATGCTCACAACGACCGTGATAAGCCGTGTCCAAAACTAATCCCTGATATCCGTCTGTGATAAGAACCGATCGAGCTTCATTAATGACGCTCTGCAGAGCATCCTTGCAATCGAAATTAACTGACAAGAGGTATTAGAGATTGAAACGAGTGCTGCCTAAAAGCGCGGTGGCATAGGCCTGCTTATAAATAGACATGATTCAAGTAGGCCTACTCTTTGAGTCACCAAAGAGCAATTTCGCACCGCTTGTGTTCCACCTTCCGTCGCCAAGCCAAGTAGAGCGAAAGAAGACAAAAGGCATATGAGTCTCTTGGCCTACGGCAGTTACTACCGCCGAGAAGTAGCCTGAGCGGCGTCTGATGATGAGTGAGGCAGAAACGACGCCCAAGACACGTGACCTAACCTAGGTTAACCTAGCCTACCCAGGCGGATGTATGGGTTGTATGTCTCAAATACTTGTGTTAAGGATTATAATACGAACACGGGCTTGAATCAGTGGGAGTCTCTGAGATTCAGTGAAAATTCATTGAATCTCAGTCAAGAAGGCACAACTGAATTTTTCCAGTGGTGCTATACTGACTGAAAATCAGTGATTTTTCACTGAATCTTAGAGACTTTCACCGACTCAAATTTTGAGAGACAGGTTGGAAAATTCGCCCTCCTTATGCGGGCGAATTCAGTCCAAGGGCGTAGGGAGTTACAGTCGCCATATTCTAACAGGGCCACGATTATATCGTGAGTAAACGTGAGAGCAATACCAGGCAATAAATTGAAATTGGGCTCTTGACAAAGCAGGTTTCTCTTGGTAAGACTTTATCCTCATTCTTACAAGGTACTATCAGTCCAAAAGGTATTGTCCGGTTCTAATCGTGCAGGAAGGCCTTACAGGGAAAATACATTGGCCATCGCCTTTTTACACGACCAGAACCTGACAATACCTTTTGGACTGATAGAACCGTAAACACTGAATATACCTGCTTTCTGAGATGATAACTTTCTGTTTGCGTGATCAAGCGTCTAAATCAACGAAAATACTATTCCCACGCTGCCCCATTTAAAATGTATTAGATTGGTTTT
>Ga0058701_10002603_pt1 | contig 13816 bp, 9 predicted proteins | sample AgamicOrMae_FD_97039 | JGI IMG/M metagenome (GOLD analysis project Ga0058701, IMG submission 97039) | Agave microbial communities from Guanajuato, Mexico - Or.Ma.e | ecosystem: Host-associated > Plants > Phyllosphere > Phylloplane/Leaf | place: Guanajuato, Mexico | collected 2012-06-04 | reverse complement strand
GTTCTACACTACGGTTAAGAGCCTCCTCCACCACCGGCCTGTTGGTCTAGGGGTATGATTCTCGCTTCGGGTGCGAGAGGTCCCGGGTTCAAATCCCGGACAGGCCCAGAGAAATCAGGAATTTTTTTCTGCCTCATAACAATTGGGTAATATGCGCTGAGGGTGGACTTCAATTCACGCTCTTCAAATCACTTGTCTGTCCATCTAGAGAATGCATTTGGTTCGCTTCAGTTGGCTGATTAATCTACTATTTTTCCCATTTTGGTCATAACTAAGATGGAAAATAGAAAATACCAAAGGGGAAGATTCTCTTTAATTGCACTCCTGCTTTACTCAAATTAAAAATGAATCAATTAAATAATTCCTCAAATCATGAGAGTAGGGCCGCCATTCTCTCATGCTCAAATGAATTTAAAAAAAAAATTACAGTTGACCAATTTCCAAACAGCAAGAATTTTCCTAAACTTTCTGTGCTTCTGTTTTCTAAAAAAAAAAAAATACTAATAATTTTTACAGAAAATGTGATAAGAAAGGGTTTTAAGGTGAAAAAATATGGGAAAACTGACACAAAATAATTTTAGAAATCCTTCAAATTTAGTGTTGGAAAAATCAGCGTTCAAAGCCCGTCAATAAAAAAGGAAAAACAAGATGCATCATTTATCTAAAAAAAGAAATGACACAATTCAGGATTAGAAATGGTATTGGTTAAGAATCACATTATCCGTTTCCATCATAGTTACCTGTCACATAAACAGAGTTCACAAAATAATCTACCTGTCCTTTGAATATCAACTGTCAACCAATCCATTCCATCAGTTCAACAGACCCCTCCCCCTCAATAAAAGTTTTAAAAATTTTATTAATATGGTGCAACTTCTGTATTGCAGGCATTAAATACATTTTCACAGAGTAAGAAGGAGATAAAATAGAGACCAGTGACCTATACAACTCCCCCTCTCCCAAGAATATTTATAACAAAAAAAAAATACAAAGATGAAAAAAAAAACAAACAAACAAAGGAAAAAAACAATTTTTTCCAACAAATTCAAGCTTTACATAGTAGCATAAAAGAAGAGAAGCAGTGTTGTACTATTTTGCTTCATAAGGTATGACAAGATTTTGAGAAAATGCCTTTACATTATTTCCTCCACGAACTTCACTGTCCAATAAAGGGAGCTTCGTGACGTGGAAATCTTCGTACAAGTCTGCGATCTGCAAGAAATTCAAAGACTGTTTAATAAGACTTTTTTTTCCAAGATAGGTACAATCGCGGTCTTAATCCTCTACCCCTCTTCTGTTGGACAGTCATCCTCACTGCTCAAAAAAGTTTCTAGCTTGTATATACTGTAGTTACACACCTGATCAAGGTATTTCTGTTGTACTTTGTGCCGAGCTGCGCACATTCGACAGGGTTTCTCTCCTGGTTTCGGGAAAAGGAGTTGGTTGACGATTATATTGTGGGTATCAATGGAGCACTTTGTGAGTTCCTGAACAAGGCGTTCTGTTTCGTACAAAGACAAGAATTCAGCAATGCAAACACACACAAATGTAGTTTGTTCCTGGAATCAGAAATAGTAATATTAACAACTGCACTGATTTGATTCAAGTTTGAGATTTTTCAAAGCTTTCATAAAAAGAAAAGCTGTACTTACTGGATCTCTGAACTGTTCATTAACTGTCTTAATAATTGTCAGCATTTCTTCCATTTTATTGGATATTGAATCGGCATTGAAGTCAGTGAGGCCCAACAGAGAACCCATCTGGATATACATACAAGAATTTCAGGTTTTCTCATAAAAAATGATGCAACATAAGAAAAGAAAAGCCCATGCAACGGAGGAACGTAAATTTAACAAATTCCTCTACAAAACATAGCACCTTTTACCCCCCCTCATCCCTCATCTGCATCTCAGCATTTTCCTAATAACTACTACAGGAGGATTTACACATTTTAGCAACAACACTGATGACAACTTCGGACATTAATTATGACTTGCATGGTCATTTCATGGCAAAGTTCTCGGAAACCTAATGACAAAAGCAAGGTGTCGAGCTGTCAAGATTGAGAAATTAGCACATGGCACTCCAAGGTGCTAGTTATTGATGTAATTTATTTTTTTAAACCAAAACTTGCAGGATTGTAAGGATATCTTCACTAAAACCCATAAAAATGTAAGGTTTGTGATCCACTAGGGTTTCCCAATAAATATTTCTGTTACAATCTAAGTGCATAAGAAACTGACAATAAATCAACAAATACACACCTGTGTGATGAAAGGACTTATTTTCATTTTTAGCCTCAAAAGTTTACCAAGACCTTTTTCAACAACCTGAGGGAATGACAAGAGCCGGAGAGTGTGGCCTGTGGGGGCAGTGTCAAACACCACAACTGAGAAGTTCATGCCTTTCACCAACCTGGAATTCAGAATCCTAATTAGTAAGCAGCAAAAACTTTCAAGACAAATAAATGATTTAAATACTTTTCTGATGCAAAAAAAAAAAAAATGGAGGCCATGGCATATGTGTGATTTAGCAATATCACACTCAAAATGGCAATAAGTTACATGAGGATTACAAACAAAATTTACAGAGATTGCCTTGGGATTACACTTAGTATTGTACAGTTTACTAGAAATGACACAAAGGTTGAAGGAGACTACAGAAGGATAACTAGAGATTACAAACAAACTTAAAAATTTAATTACAAGAGTGGCAATCCTGGCAGACTATCCTGCATCTTCATAGGAAAAAAGCCTTATGGAAAAATGTGGTACAGCTGAGTACATACAGTTGAATAGGAAGACACAAAAAACAATAATGCCAAAATAAATAAAAAATAAAAAATTGGAGACAAAAAAAAAGGGGGGGGGGATATCAAGAGGACTTACTTCATAACTTCAGCATAGCTCATAGCTTCATCTATGCCAGGAAATGCACCTAAAATTTCTCTCAATACACTATTGCTCATTTTCATATCTTCATTGTCACTCTCAAAGTATTCCTCTGGTAGTTCATTGAATCCAACACTAGGGTCCACTTCCTAAGAGAAAAAAAGGAATTAGTAAGTAAAATAATTCGGAACATGGAGAGTAACAAACAGCCTTGTTATCTTTGCAAACTGATGATTACCATGTATAACTTACCATTGCAAACAAATTGGTAAATCCATTCACTTTGGTGGGAACTTTTGAAAATTTCTGATCAAAGGCATCTGAAATATTGTGAGCAGGATCTGTGGATATAATCAGCACATTCTCTCGGACCTTGGAAAGCTGAATGGCCAAACTACAACTGAAACATTAACACATTAAGACACTTATTATGACAAACTGATGGCAGAATTTCATAGTATTCAAACTTACATAATCCTGCTGTAATTATACATCTATTATAACAGTTCATGAAATTACTTGATCTAAACTGGCTTGTTTTGTGGAAACTAATTTGATGTGTGTGGCCTGAGAAAATGACAGGGCGATTAAGGCGATGGCAAAGGCATCCCGTTTCACGGTACACCCTTAAAGTACGCGGAGTCACTCGACGGTCTCACGAAAACTTCTGTCGTTGAGACTTATTGAAATAAGAAGAAACTGACAAGGCTTACCTGCAGGTTGTTTTGCCAACGCCACCCTTTCCCCCGACAAAAATCCATCGTAGGGATTTCTGTTCCAAAATGTTCCGTAACGATCCCTCCAATGCTTCTTCTTCGCTATTCATTTTTAGTACGAATAAGACCAAGGAGAAGTCTAAAAGTTCACTCGTTATTGCTTTAAACCCGTATTAAATTGGTGTTTACTACAATGAAAGGTTAGGTGCAAGAAATATCCGTGTTGTTTCGTTGTTGGTTGTTGTAACTACTATACTCGGTTCAGCCAAAGGTCTCGATTCGGGTCGACGGAGCCACCGAGATGAGCCTTGAGGCGGCCAATCAGCGACAAACTTGCGTTCCGACTGGTTCCGGCATCACCCGAACGTTGCAGCCGCTGCTTCTGATTGGCTTATTTCGGTGCTCAACTCGGTGGCCCCGTCGACCCGAATCGAGACCTTTGGCTGAACCGAGTATACTCCGCTAGAGCGCGCTGGAGCGACCAAAGAGCGACTGTGGAGTGTTGCGGTGTTGCCTAATAGCGTGATTTTGTAATTTTTCACTGTGATTAACTTGGACAGGTTAGGGATATTCTACCATATCAGGCACGTTCTGGATCGCTCTTGAGCTGAAAAATTAAAAAATGGGAATATTAATCCGGTTATTACTTGTCTGGCTAAAAAGTTCATCTGGCTAGCTCGCTAATCTGGCAACATGTCGGCTTTTGGCCCATAGGAGAAATTGCCGAACCACCTCTTCTTTAAAAAAAAAAAAATACTCGAATTTTCCGTGAATCACAAACGAAGTAGCAATAATCGGATGGAAGAATTTTTTTATGTAGACTAGGATGGGTTTTAAGTCAGATAACTTCGGACTTACGCTTTCACATGGCCTGGAGAGTCTGATAACCTGTTTTCAGGCTCTTTGACCTCTTTAGGCTGCCTGGCTGCCACCTCAGAGTACGGAGCATGAACTTCTCATATTCTATAATAGCTTCCTGGATTCCTTTGCTGGATTCGTTGTGAGGCCGAGGCCTCCTGGATATTGAGTGTTTGTTTCAATTTGAATGTGAGTTGAGAGTTGAACAGCTGGTTTTGAATCGTTCAACGTGCTCGGGCGTTTATAATTTGATTTCAATTCCATTCCGAACTGTGCCCTGTGGAATTAAAATTACTAAATAATGGAAAGGATGGTAAGTTCTGTTCTTATGAATGCCTCAAGGGGATTTTAACCTCCTTACATCTGACCGGTCTGTGAAGAAGGCCTCTCGTACGCCTTGGTATGCTTATTAAATTCAGCTTTTCCCATGAATGCACTTTTGTTTTTCATTTTAGAATCTGCGACGATTATCAACTATGGTAGACCGAGAAAAACTACGCATGCCCGAAAGAATGGAGCCACCTCCGTCTTCCGCGAAGAAGAAGAGCAACCTGCTGATGTTGACAAGACAAGCACAGATTACCTTTCAACCGATGCGTAGTTGCCCACCGAGGACCATCGGTAAATAGCTCTCACTAATTATCTTCTTGATCGAATCAAGTTTATTTGCTGACTTAAACTGATGGAGAGCTTTTTGCAGGAACTGACAGTAAGCCAGTTCAACAGTTAGGTGGACCTAGTCAGCATTTTGATCCAACACCCAGGATTCACATAAGCACTACAGATGAATTAGATGGCATAGCTGTCTTGCCTTCCACATCTGTTAAAGAGCAAAGTGAAAGGTGTGCTGCCAAGAAAGTAACGGTGAGTGCTGAGTGTTGTCTGCATGCAAAGAAAGGGCACATATCATTTTTCTAGGTTCATAATTGCTTATATTTAGCTAGAGGAAAAAAATGGTTTTATCTACATTTGCTTTGGAAAGTTGCTACATCTTTAAAGTGGTAGTTTTTGTCTTCAAATTATATTTAACAAATATATTCCATATTTGGAATTCTCCATCCTCAAAAAAGAAAGAAAAAAAAATGGCTCAATATTTTTCAAAAGTAAGCCGTAAGGTATAAACCTTGAAATCAGAACAGCTTTCTAGCTTGTATATATTTTGTATGTTGAATACAAAATTCACCTGTACCTTGGAGATTAAGAGTCATGTTACATTTCTTGAGGACTTTTTCATCTGTTTGCATCCTGTGATGATCTGATACTCTGATCTAATTGAATTTGGTACTCCATAACTAACAACCATATTCCTTTGTGAACAAACCGCCCCCGATTTTAGTGGTCCCTCTGAAGAAAAACGCACCTTGGTTTGCGTAAAGCGAACCCGAATAAGCTTCACTCGGGATTTCAGGCCCTAAAAGTCTTAGAGCAATGGTGTGGCATAGTTATTGAGGAATACCGCATTTTATCCCATTTATTCTAAAGGTTCTCACGATGTACCGAATCTCGATAATTCGAAATGATAATTTACCTCCTGTCCGTGCGATGTCCCAAAAGAAACAACATGTAAGGAAACTCGATAGTACGTAACTTTAAATCGTGCCTAATTTTTCTTCCGCCCCGTGTATTATTATCAAAACTCGACCGTAGTTTGTTTTTATTTCTTTACTGTATTTTGCGATGTCCATTATTACCAGGGGAGAACAAGCTTATTACTTTTTTTTTTGAATGCACAGGGAAACACTCTGGTGAAGTCAAGGATACCGAAGATATCTGATTCGAAAAGCAGCGCGACTTTGAGTACGAAAAGAAGATCGTTTTTGACCGCAAAGAAGAGACTTAGTATGTCCAAGACTGCCAAGAGGTCTCTTCGACTTGAATCTGCGGCTAACCCATCGCCGCTCCCATCCCGCGAATCATCCGACTCTACAAAGCAGTTTGAAGCAGATGAGTTAGCTACAGAGATGCCGACCCCAGCTCCGAGTCAAATGAGGCCAAGCACTTCGTCTTGCCCTTGCAAATGCTCTGAATCTCTTCAAGAAATGAAACTCATTCACAAACAGATGGTAGCCTTTCAAAAGGATTTGTTGGCGAAGCAAACTGTGACATTCGACAAGCAAAACTCATTAATTCAGAAACAGATGGATGTTCTGATCAAGCTTAATACTCTGCTTGACAAAAACATCAAATTTTTCAATCATTCTGTAAGTGTAATTGACCACGGAGAAGCCATGGAATCGGTTCATGATGTAAATGACTATCATGAAAACATGGAATCGGTTAATGACAAGGAAAACGATTTCACTTACGGAAATCAAAGTATTATAGGTGAACGAGCAGCGCTTCATTATAATGATATTCGCTCTGGATTTAATTTCCTTAGTTTAAAAACTCCAGCGAAATTGGCCGAGGCTACAGCACTCACGCCGAAAACTCCAAAAAGCCTGCTTTCTCGTACTTTGCAAATGCAGTTAGGTGATATTTTTGAAGAAAGTTAGCATCTGTTTCTGTACGCTAATATTAAGTATGGAATGCCTGCATGTGTAGTTCGGCATAATTTTTGTGCAAAAAAACAGAAAAAAAAAGTTTTGTCCTTTGGCGTTTATGATAGAGTACCTGATAAATTCTTTTATAATTGGTAACTGTGAATATTTTATATGTGTAGTTACTTATAAGGGAACGTAGTTTATTCATCTTTACCTTCTTATACTTGCAATAAATCGTACGGTTTTTACTCAATTGGTTTTGACTCATCTATTACCCTCTTATTTGCATCATTAACAGGCTAGCCACTAATCTGGACATCGTGGAAAGTCGAGGAATTAGAAGTAGTCTGGAATAGTCTTCGAAAAGTCAATACCGGTAAATTAAAAGTGTCTGGTAAAATTGAAAAAAAAAAAAATGCCTCCGAAATGAAACCCGCAAAGGGAAAAATAATAATACGAAGTGACTATTCACACGCTGCCCCACTTACAATGTATTAGGTTGGTTTCCGTGCGTTCAAATATCCCTTGTATTAACTTAAGCGTGCGAATCGAACTAACCGAAATAATATTACGAAGTTTTCCTAACCTTACCTGATTCTGGCTTGCTCTGTTATAAACGTCCGCCATCCTTTGGCTTCTGTCAACCGCGATCGCTCTGGCGCCCCTGTGTTCGTTTGTGGAGCCCACAAAAAGCCTTTTTTTTTTGGAGCTTGTTATTAGAGAGTCACCTTATCATGGAGGAATTTTTTTTCCATGATCTTATAGCAAAAGTGGTCATTCAAATCACTTTTTTTAAGCAAGACCGTCACAACACCTCAGTCGTAGAGGGAAGTCGGGCCCAACACTTGTTAGGCGTCTATCCATACAAAAGGCGAGCTGCGCTCATTGCGCCTGTTCCAGCTGAAAGGTATCCCCCCCCCTTTTTTTTCTTTTATTGTTTGATGAATGGGTGGCAACCCTGGACGCCGTTTTTTCCACTGCCCGGTGTTAAAAATAGGTTCTTTATCTGTGTGAAAAAAATCACGAGCGTCTTAATCACATAACATTTTACGCTGATAACTCAGGTATGTGACCAGTAACTAGTAGTATAGGCCTATACGTTTACAAAGTGCACGGAAAAAATAATTACCAGTACTGTAAAGCTGGCAAAGTCTTGATTAACCGGTACACCTGATCGAGCCTGATTTACGCTCGCGAATCTTAGAGGCCTACCTAGCGAATCCGTAGTCCGTCGATAGCGGAATTTTTCATCATACTGGTACTGTACCTGACCGATACTTCATCTTTACCGTCACTGCGAGATTGAATCATATTTAGTGACTTCCCTTCTAAGCTCCAATTTTCGTTGCCCTAGTTCAAGCAACACAAATACGATTTTACGTGAAGTCAAGTGGATTCAACCATAACGGTAGGTATGACGCAAACATCTGGGTCGACCGATGCGGATGTCACGAAGCTGTTGGAAAAGTTAACGGAAAAAATAGCTCGACATGTTTACGGTCTCCACGTACTGCGGGTTGGTAAAATCCGTGACTTTTTCTCATTTGGAGGTTATGTATGACCCTTTGTTATTTAGTTTTTTCTTATTTAGGAAAAGGTAACCGTAGAAGAACAACGACTGCGAACTGAGGAAATAATCTTACGTGAGTGCGAGAAAGAAGTCGCTAGAACTGAGGCCAAACGGATACGTGCTCGTTCCGACGAGGCTGCTAATTTTCACCAATACGGAGTCAAGTTGGGAAACGCTAAGAAGGAAATTTGTTCTAATCGGAAAGTGGCTATTCATGCCGAAATGAACTACAGACTGCTGGCTGCTGTGCGGGACATGGTTACCAAGAAGGAAGTGAGTTCTGTCATCCTTGGAGGCTCACTGGTGGCCGTCGCCTGCATCTTTCCCACGTCTTACTAGATAACACGTACGAAATACCCCTAGCATACTCGATGTCATCAAAATGTAACTCGGCCATAGTTAATGGGATCGTCCCTCTTTGGACATCACCGCGATAACAGGCCTGCAGCTGGGCGTAAATAACCAGATGCTTACCGGTACCGTACTATTTCAACCTAGACACCCCCATCCCATCATCAATGACCCGTCTCTCGGCCATTTATAACACAAACCGCGAAAGTTCTTTTTCTAGCCTCAAAACCCCACAATCATTATTTTCTTTTCGAAATAATTAACTCAGCTGCAGGCTATCCTTATAGCTATGCTAGCATCGACGTCTCCGCTAACGTCAACTTTTTGTCTTTTGCGTTTACTTTTCTTTGACCTGCGCTCTTAATGGTTCTGTCTATCTGTTTATAAAATGATGTTCTGATTTGTTTCACGTTTGATAAAGGTATTACCGTATTTCACTGTTCTCTCATCTTAATGTTGCACCGGTACCTCCTCATAGTATATGCGTTTAACTTCTCTGTTGTTTTCCTGACAACGTACGGTACAGTTTCTGCCATTTTATTTCCTAAAGTCAAGAGACTCATGTGCAAGACCTCTGCGGTATAGTTTTGTTTTTTCCCCATACCCTTGAGTCCGTTACCCTCTCGGGCTTCGATATTATTTCAGTGTACTATAACAAATGCGAGAAAAATTATGGACGGATAAAAATATCTTTGAACCTCCTTATTGCACAAAATTTTTACTAAATTATTGCTTATGGTACTAGAGAGCTAAGCAATTTTTTCCTACCAAAGACGATTGAATCATTTAGTGACGCAGACTTGAGTCTCTGGAGATTTTGGAATATACCGGTACGGATGTAGGCCTTTATTGGCGACAGTGAATCAAATCGGAATACGTTTTCGGTTTGATTATTGGCATCACTATACAGTATTAGGAATCAATCTCTTTAGACCCTTATATGATCGCGATTGCACCGTAAAAGTTCCTTTTTATGTTTTCAGATTGAATTGTGCGAATTACGTCGAAAGACGCAATGCGCGTCGCAGGCAGAAGGCGGCTCAACTGTCAATGTAGCCATAAAAAATCAAATTTCTGTTCAGCTGGAAGAAATGACTACGTAAGTCTGTTTGCGTTGTTTTGTTCGGTTTATCCCGTTAAGCGCCAGATAGCTTATATTTTTTGCCTGTTTTTTTTTAAGATATTCCAGCGCAATGGACTAAAATTAGACAAGAACTTGATATTTTCAGGATTAGTTCAAAATGTGTATGTCTATCGAATGGCGAAGTCTAAGAAAATTTGACCGGTTCCGTTTTTACGCAATGAAATTCTAAAGTTGGGAAAAAATGCATGGGCTCTTATGGCAGCTCCGAAAGATGGCGCTAAAACTGTTGAATTATGATTGATAGCGTCTGACTGAGATTAGATGAGGATCTAAAAAACTGTTTCCAGTGGAGATTAGAGTGTCAGAAACAAGTTAAAAAAGTTTGACGACAATCCACAGTTTCGTTATTGTTAAAATCTTCAAAAACAGCGGTAGTTTGTAGAAAAGTGAGTCAAATCAGCAACTTCATTATTTTTTAACGTAAGAAATAAATTTTTAATGAGGTGAAAATACAATGCGAAGAACAGCTCGTGTAAATACTTGTCAAAAGCGATAATTTTCTGAATTTTCAGATTTTTAAAACGCGTTTTGAATTTTTTGTTAAACTTGACTAGTCGGAAGCGCTGGAATATCCTTAATAAAAAATAAAATAAAAATATTTTTTTTTTAAACCAGGCGAGTGAAAAATACCAAAACGGAGTTAGCCGAATTGGCTGCAAAGAAAGCTCAAGCAAGCGAAATCATCAACAAAATACGGGCGTACGTAATAACGGAAGAAAAAGCTAAATTAGAATTACAGTGTCGTGTTAAAGCCATGAGCGGTAAGTCAAGTATTTTCGTTAGTTGATAAATTTATTTGTGGAAAGGGATATCACCAATTCTCCGCGTCTTTTCAGCGGCACATCATAAACTAGAGGAAAAAACCCCATTGTCAAGACCAGGGTATATTCGCTGCCGGCAGGTCACTCCATTGCTCAAAGAGACAAGTCGCCTTGCGATCCTGAAGGTAACAGAGAATAACAATTCCAAGAAAAAGTGTCCTCTCTCCTCAGTCTGAATCAACATCTCAAGCCTTTGTATAGAGTATTTAAAAAATCAATATTTTAAATCTTATTATAAAGGACCTGCAAGAGGAAATAATGCGTGGCGAGAAACTGTCCAAGGATTTGAACGACATGACGCAGCTGGCGGTTGAAAAAGCAGCCAAACGCAAAGAGTGGCTAGAGAAACATTTCCGGCAAAACGACGAGCCTGCTGTCACCGAAGAATTCCCAATCTAAATCCGAGTAAATGTGGACTGCGTAATTCATGAGTTTTATTTCGTAGGCACTTGCCTACCGGTACGTTTACCATCGCACTTTGGTGCCGGAAGTGAATTTAAAACCAGATTTTTTTTCCTTCTGTAATACACATCTTTCCCTCGACTTGGTTTCTGGTATATTACAACGTGATTGGTCCTCAAAATCCGAGCTTACAACAAACATCTCTTTTATCCTTATAATTCTGACGTAAAATTGTGTAGCTCTATGTCTTTTCTCGTTTTATTTTCTATAAACTTCATCAGTTTCGCCAGTCACCGAAGTAGGCCCTGAAGGCTGCAGGCTCAGCAGATTCAACTACTCGAGTAATCTGAAAAACAGGAGAAATAAAGCTAATCACAACAAAATGACGAGTTATAGTGAGCCGAAGATCACACATTTTTCCGGTACCGGTACTTAATGTAGGCTGAAAATTGGAAGTTAATTGGATTGTGCTTACCTTTGTCCAGCTAGGATACTTGTTGTCAGCCAAATATTTTTCTCCCTTTTTCAATGCCTCCGCTTTCTCTTCTTTGGTTGATTTCTTTCCCACCCACACGTAAATACCGGAATCACCAGCATCCAAAATGAAGCAATCCTGTGTGACCCACAAACATTAGCCACGAGACACGGACAAAGGAAGTGGCTATGCAACCGTCCGGTCCATTCAAAATGCATTCAAGGCTTTTTTACGTTCCCTGAAATCTCTCCCATGAGTACGTGCTCGTCATTTCTCCGAGCGTTGATTGTGAATGCATGGCCGGGTCAATAGATTCAACCTTTTAACATTTTTTTAAAAATTAAGTTTGAACTTACGTTGGAGTTGAGCTCCCGCTGGCTCATGGGTTTTTGAGTCAACTTTTCAATCTTCAAACTGCCCGAGGCATCGCTCACTTTGTACAAAGCGACGGTGTTCTGTCAACAATCATGTATATTACCGTTTTAGTTCATGCCGCGCGCCGCAATCAAACCATATTTCTTGAAGGTCGAACTTACATCCTGCTTAGTCTCGAATTCCGCATCATCACCGCCAGCCGCTTCTTCGGGAACTTTGGCTGCCGAGCCGCTGCCGAGGATCTGGAAAAACTTGGCAATCTCGGTCTGGTCGGAGTACTCGTCTGAAAGCAAGCCAAATGATACGGTATTAATGCGCTGCTTAGGCAACATCAACGCGTCGTTGACACGCTTGTTGCCTATCTCTAAGTCCGCGTGCTCTTGCGGTCCTCACCTAAGATGGAAACCTTGGCTCTGCCGTGATGATCTTGGTCTCGAATCATGTTGGCGGCTTCGTTGGCCTTAATCTTCTCGGGGCGTTTGGCGTTGGCCCCAATGTACACCAAGATGTCGTTGTTGCCGCTGTCCAGAATGAAACAGTCTCCTTTGTTCATGGACGAGATGTCGGCGTACACCTGAGCAGCATCAACAAACTCTATAGAGGGCTGTACTTATCAAATCAGAACTCTTTATTCTAAAACGCATTGCTGAATTTGGGGGCAAGGTGGTACCGGCAGTGGTAAAAGAGATATTGAGCGAGGATTTTAAACGACCATGGGATTCGGGGGAAAAAGGACGTATCATAAAATCCCATGACCGTCAAATAACTATCCTCCAGGGTGATGGTGGTGGTTCATGCATAACGGTGGAGTAGACGAGGCAGGCTGGTGGGGAGTGGGGGTAAAATATTCTCTACGTGTATTTGTCCTGGGAGTTGCCTCTGGATTAATCTCAACTACAGAAATGCATGGATTATTGAGTGTCCATGGGTACATTTTATTTTATAAAAAATGAATCATGCAAGGGACATACATAGAAACATTAAATAACTATTTGTTACCGTCCATGTAAGTAAGTATGATAGGCACATATGAAATCATACGGTATCTGTGCCCATTTGACAGGGGGCCAGTTGTAAATTAATCAATGTGACTCATGTTTCATTCGATTTTCACGAGGAAAATATAGTTAAAATAGGTAGCAAATGACCCGCTGCTCTCACTAGGGCAATGGGGCTTAGCAAACTATTTTTTATTAAAAAAAAGAACGGGTCTATCAATTTTGAATTTGATTAGAGGGAAATAGCAAACGGCGAAAGAATATGACATAAAATTTTCTACAGGCTTGTGAATAGAAACAAAAGGAAAAGCGGAAGAGCTGACGCTTGTAGGAGGATCAAGGCAGAAAGGTTGGGAAGGCGAGTGAGGTAGGGGTTGAGGAGGGAAAATAGTGAAAGAGCAGTATGGCCATTGTTTTGAACCGGACTAAATCCTAAATTAGACACCGAAGGACATTTTTTGGATAACAGGAGTATGGTAAGCTTGTACTATCATAGGACAAAAAAAAAAAATCCCCTGCAACCGCTTACACATGGGTATGATGCGCATGCCTTCCAGGAGGGCTCCGCATCAGCCAACGTACAGTACACTGTAATTTTTTAAGGTTGCATTTTCAACCTTTTGGTTTAAATTTGGTGCTACCCTCCGTCGTCAAGCCGAGCGGAGCGACAGCGAAGCGAGGCACAAGGCACCTAACCTAACTTAACCTAGGGTTACCCAACTAAACGGTCGC
>Ga0058701_10002602_pt1 | contig 13817 bp, 7 predicted proteins | sample AgamicOrMae_FD_97039 | JGI IMG/M metagenome (GOLD analysis project Ga0058701, IMG submission 97039) | Agave microbial communities from Guanajuato, Mexico - Or.Ma.e | ecosystem: Host-associated > Plants > Phyllosphere > Phylloplane/Leaf | place: Guanajuato, Mexico | collected 2012-06-04 | reverse complement strand
GATAAACTCGAGGAAAAATTGACTTGTCTCGACCTCAAACAGGAAAGTTTCTCCCGGCTGTTGCCTGGACCTCGCCGGAAGGGAAAGGGCATTTCAAACAGTTGCTCGATCCGCGGAGAGATTCTTGGGAGAGTCGGGCCGGGCCGGGCCGGACAGGTCGGGTCGGGTCGGGTGCAGTGTCTTAATGGAAGGCATGGATGCCGCTTGTCAGAGAAGACTTGATTTGCAGCTGCTTTGTTGACTTGGGTGATGCGTGCATCCCCTCGCCGCGCCGTCGAGGGGGCGTCGACGGGGCGTCGACGGGGAGCTCACATCAGGTTCCCCAGGCCCCGCCTCACTCACACTGGTGTCCCGTTTCACAGGGGACCGCCGCGCCGTTTCGTGCAGCCTTCTCATTTCGGCCCAAGATTTTCGCTCTCAAAATCTCGTCATTCTGACGTCTCCATTTTGGGAATCTTCGCTCTGAACAGTCGTATACATGTCAGTTTTTAAAATTCTCCTCTCCATCTCAATGTCTGATCCACATGTTCAAACATTTAACGACTACTGTAAAACTATTTTTGTTCGTTAAAGCGCTAATAGGTGTGTTAGTACGAGCTACTCGGTGCATAGCTCTAGACTTTGACTTGCATCTTCGAGTATTTGTTATCTTGTCGAGGAAATGATCTCTCATGTACTAATTGCTTCTAAAAGCACTTCGTAAAGATAACTTTATTTGTTATTTTCTGCAGAAGTATTGTCACCCTTTCTTCACATGACGGTGTATATGTTAGACCATCGCAATTTCGTCTCAGAGGATGACAGTGGCTTTACCAAAGCTCATTTGTTGGGAACACCTCTCGCGTGGACCATGTTTGGTGCTTCGCTCCATCCCTGGCAACCGGCCTTACACGGGTGTTGGCCATGTTGCCTACCCTGCGCTGCGCAGGGGCGCCGCGCCGCGCCGCCGGGCTGGAGCACACAGTTGGCAGTAGGAACTCGAGAGAGAGCTTCCGTTTTAAACTCAGCTAAAACAAACTACACGATTCGCGACTCTGATTACAAAAACATGAGATTTGGACGTGGGAATGGAAAGGAAGTTGGCTTCCGTTGCGCGGTGGACACCGACCAGCGACCAGCCCCGGCCCGTCATGTGTTTTCGCTGGAACAAAGTGGAGTTTGGCGCGTCTCTTTTCCTGCGGGAACGACAAGCGCCAGCGAAGGCAATCTTTCAAAAGTGTAGGGCTGTTGCAAAGCTAGCTCGTTTGTGCCCTGTACGTAATCTTTTTCGGTCGGTTCAAAGCACGCGCCTTGTGTGTCCGTGCACCAAGACAGAGTGGCCAGTTGCCGGGCTCGCGGATCATAAAATGAGACTCGCAAGTTTTTGGGTTCGTGTTCCGCTGTCCTTGGCTCCAGCCGCAGCATCCGAGCCCTCGCCGAATCTTGTCTCCCTCGCAGATTGCGTATTAAGGACCCTCATTATACCCGCTCCATCATTGAAACAAACAAAAATAGACGACTGCTGCTTCAACACCCTTTACATGAATAGCTTCCATTTGTTCGTGGTCAAACGCAAAAGGGAACACTTGAACGTGGAACTCAGGAGCACCTGCAGAGGAGCTCCATTCAGCTTAAGTCCAAATTAGGTCATAGGCATGGAAGAACCACCGAATCGGTGTCAGTCGGGAGCCTTTGACAAGAGCGGCTCGGATCTTAATCGCCCACTTTAACGCGTCTCTTCGCGTGTCAATGCGCCGCTTGCAGCAACGCAACGCATCAGCTGGAGCTGCCTTGATGCTCTTTCAACGCGCCAGTTTGATGTTTGCCTTTATTCCGAGATAACTGCGTTCGTTTTGGAACCGCAATTTGAATCAGTGATAGTCTGAGATTCAGGGAAATTTCGCTAAATATAGTACCACTTTTTTTCAGTGGTGCTATATTGACTGAAATTTCTTGAATTCTCACTACTCACACTGATTCAGTTTCTCCGTTAAAAAGTATCGCTGTCTGAAGACAGTAAATTGCGTCAAATTTTCCAATTTTTGAAATGGATCCGTTTTAACAGTTACCGCGTGAGGAACATTATGGCTGCCGCTGGAGGTCTCGAAAATGGACGCCATGCAAAGATTGAGACGCCGAAACCACTGAGATTGTCGAGCGTCAGTTAGTGTCAGCCGCTTTGACGTTTCCATTGGTCATAATCTTCCACGCCTGGACGGCTGGAGGCTCCGCACAGCGTGGGCCAAGTCGATAACGGGTTAAAGTGCTACACTGCGCGGGCATCTCATGGCGATGTTGAGATCGTCCCCACTCTCTATGAGAATCCCTCCTCTAACCTAACCTAACCAATCGGAAAGCTAATCTTACTTGCAAATGACCGCCCACGAAGCTGTGAAATCATCGCTGGACCGACCTCGATGTCTGCTATTGTTTTCTCGCACGTTTCTTTCCTTATCTCACGATCGAATTTAATTTCGTCTTTCGAGATGTTTCTGGCTGATTTGCTTCCCGTAATCACGCTGAATGATCGCGTCAGCTCATAGAGTTTTTCTTATCTTGTTGGCCGTTATTCTCGGGGGAAAGAAAACATAACTGCGAGAAAAACGAGCTCGTCTCGTCTGCCTCCCGAGAAATCCCGGGCATATTTTCTTGTTTTCTCCGGAGAGCGAAACAGAGGGTAGTGATGGGGTCGCCGAGCCGGCCCGCTCGCTTGATTGGGATGGACAACCCGTCCGCGCCCCCCAAGCCTACCCAAGCCTGCCCAGTCCAGGCTTGGCCGAATCATATATAAATTATCGCGGGCCGTTCAAACGCTCGCTCGCTTCTTGATATGGAGAAATAGCTCCCGAACATCTCCCCGTCTTCTGAACAACCCCGGAGGGCACCAACGCATTTATCATCGTACTTAAGGGGATCGCAGAATAATGCAAGCCGTCTGTACAACTCATGGGTAGCTCCAATATCCACGTCGAGTTGATCAAACTTGCTCGCTCCCTTATCTTGTGTATTTCCTGTCCCTGGATATTCTCTGTGCTTTCCCCTGGAATAATTAAAGGAACTTGCGTCTTTTGTTGGGAACTCGGCTACCTCTACAGAGTATGCCGAAAACATTCTTAAGGGTCACTTTGTGAATGACACTTTTGACGAGCGTTCCTGGAAAACTGCCGATAAACAGCTGTCCTTTATAGATCCTATTTTTGCTGATACTGGATCGAGTTCAACCGTCGCCCCCGCGCGAAACGACTGAACCGAAAATGGCGCTGTACGTCGAAATCGGGAAATGTTTCGTACTATTAAGTCTGTCCACTTTCTAGTAACATTGCCTTTGTTCACACATTAAAACTTCACCCCTATTTTAGGTAGTCCCACACCTGTATTGTGTATTGAGGTGAAACAGGAAGAGAGCGCAATTTGCTTAGTTTTGAAGATAAACCCATCAATTATTAATGAAAAGGTCTCGACGAGACCTTGATAACCATTGATATGCTTATTCATTGAACTATCTTTAAGAATAACCAAGTTACGCTCTTCCCCTGTTCTAGTTTCATACCTAAAACAGGGCTTAGTTTTTACTAACAGGAGCAGAAAGTTGTAAAAAACGCGATTAATCGTATAACTATCAGGTTTTTAGAGTCCGTGAGTGGGTGGCGGAAGCGGAAATGTTAGTTTACCGGAGCCGGAAAGTGTTGAGCTCCCGGCACGACGGATGTTGTTCCTTCGCTCAAGCGGGCCGTTGTTCTGTTGCAGTGTTCTCCAAGGGTCAGTGCGAAACCAGCCGCTTCCGTTTCCTGGCCAAGCACGGCGGCTACGTGTGGGTCGTGACCCAAGCCACTCTCCTGTACGCCGGGAAGGCGCACCGCCCGCAGAGCGTCGTCTGCGTCAACTTCGTCATCAGGTAGGACCCAACGCCCTTTTTTATCTCGGCCACGACGCCGCTATCTTCGCGTCACTGCCATCTTAAGCGCTCTCCCCGAACTTGCGTCCCCAATATGCACTGGTGTCCCGCAGGTTAGCCCCTCCATTGTTATGCTTTTCCCAAATATATCTCATCCCGAATGTAAGACGCCTGACTCTTGCGTCACACCGACTTGGACATCTCAGTTCCCCAGTACACAGCAGGGCTGTGTTATTGCTCTTACTCCAAAAGTTGGTCGCAGCAAATGCGTTCCTCGGCGCCTCTCGGAGCGATAATAAAATCCGAGAGATTGTTCTCAGTGCGGGTTTCTGTTCATTGCCCAATGTTCGAGTTCAACATCCTCCTTCGGAGAGAAAGGATTCGCTCGTATGTTTATTAGCCTGTGCCACTTTTGTTTTCCTCGGCGAATCCCCCTCAAGGCACCCTTGGCGAGAATGGTCGTATTCCGAGTAACTTGAGTCCATTTCGGGGAGGGAACGCCCGTCTAATTATTTCGGTTGCCGTGTGATGTTCATTACGAAAGTGCGTCGCGTCTACGTGCGACTCTCCATTATGGAAACCGTAACAAACTTGCGTTGTAGGGGGGCATTCGATAGCGCCAAAAACCATAAGCACCAACGCCGCAAGCGCCAGTCCGTAACCGCCAAACGAGAAAAGTCGCAAACGCCAAAGTTCGTATAGGTTAGGTCAAATTAGGTCAGGATAAGTTAGGTTAGGTTAGGTAAGGTAAGGTTCGTATCGCAGTTAACACCTTTGGCGTTTGCGACTTTTCTCGTTTGGCGGTTACGGATTGGCGCTTGCGGCGTTGGCGCTCGTGGTTTTTGGCGCCTATGACAGCTACCCGCGTTGTAAACTTAAAAATCTTCCACCTCTTTCATTTTACCTTTGCCAACCGGAGCGTTAACAGAGCGAGGAATAAGCCTGGTGGCGTAACGGTTGTAACGTAAACGGTGTAGGTTCGTGATCCTAGGCGACGTGTTTGATCGGCGAAAATCTCAGCTTGTCTCACTCGCGAGACCGCTCGGTGTTCAGTCTCACTTCGTAGATGAATACTATTGTGAAGGGTCTCCTTGTAGGGACCTATATGGCGTTTCCTGACCGCGCATCTGAGACCATTTCACCAATAGCAGTTAACGACCGCTTAGACGTGCGTTTTTGAGCGTCGCTGCGCTAGGGTCAACAATTCAAACACGGCCCTCGCCGCATCTGCCTAGCTCCTTTCGCCATAAAAAGGAAGCCGGAGTCGTAAAAGTTAACTAAGTCTATCCTGCTGCGAAAAAAGTCTACTTTCCGAGTTGTTGCCCTCACCTGAGGAGACTCATCTCTAGGACAGGCAACCTTTCCTACGAATTGGCAACTTTTAATGGACCTAAGCGCGGGAGAGCGGCTTGGAAGCTAGTCTGCCAAATTTATTGTGCAGGACGTAGAACGTAACTCGTGATAGTATGCGAAACGACATGGACTCAAAAAAGGTTGCATGTTTGTTTCCTCTTGTTCCACCTTTTGTCGCCAAGATGAGAGTAAGCGCGAGGCATTTAATAAACGTTACCCATAGCAGCCCAAAGTATTTGGAGTGAAATTTAGCTTAAGAGAAATTGGAAGGATTTTTTCCTCTCAAGTACACCATTTTAAGCTTTGGAAAATGCCTAAAGATTTTAATTTTATGTTTCCGGAGGGGTAATATTTTTTTGAATTTTGACAATACTGAACTGAATAGATTCTCTCTGTTTCCGAACGGCATCGCTGGGCGGTAGTGGGTTAACCTTAGGGTAATAGGTTTTTGGTACGAGTATACGGTTGCTAGGTATTGTCGGTGTGTTTTCGGTTGAGAAGTGCCATGTTTGATAAGAAGTTGTTTCCGGGGCATGGCCGTTAAACTTCCGTCTTTTCGATTGAAACCGCTTTATATGGTCGTTTTACGGTCGCTGGCGTGCGGGATGTTCCCCGTTAAGAACGTTCTCACGGCGTGCAGCTTTTTATAGAACCAAATATTTGCACAGTTTTGCTCTAACCCATAAGTGGGATACGCTCCACTTCGGCGCTAGAATGATCGTTATTCAACAATTCTATTTATTGGAACTTTTTTTCTCTTTTCTCGAAAGAGGTTACTTGGCAACGCTGTCACTATTTCTATAAGCGGCACCCTACTACAACAAAAAAACCTTGTTCTTTCACGATTTAAAGAAAAGATGTTCTATTCGCACGCATAGGCTAATTCAAGGAAGACTGGAACGCACGGAAACCAACCTTATATTAAAATTGGGCAGCGTGTGAATAGTCACTTAAAGAAAATGAGAATATTCTTACAGACCCCATTTCAATTTTAATCTAACGGTTAATAGCGCAAACAAAACACCGACTGAAATGTAACATAGTGATTTAAGGATCTCCCTGTGCAGATAACCCGTTCGCTTTTCTAGTAATTAAAGAGGAATAACATCGCACCGCAGGACAAATCCCTTAAAGCAACACATCTAACCCAAATCCTCCATCAGATCCAAGGACTCGGGACAATTCTCTCTCTCCGACAACTGTGATATTTCTCGCGCTTGTTTCATCTCCACGCCTTCCCCTCCGCTCCGTCCTCTGGCGCGTGACCTTGACCTTCCGGGGTCGCTGACCTCGCCTCCCCTCCGCCGCCTCACGCACGCGTGCGCGGCTGCGCGCTCACGTCACGCGCGTTTTTGCCTGGGATTATCAGCGAACTTCCGAACCGATGAACGGAAGTGCCTCGTTTCGGAACGCGCCGCTTCGTAGGAAGTAAATTATTTCGCGAGGTGTGGCTCGCTAATGGAGAGACGCTGTAAGGGTAGCGAACACCCGCTCGCTCGCACAGGTCACTGAACTCTCGCGTGTTCATTTTGTTTGTTTTTAGCTGTTACCTCTTCCGCTTGTTAATATGCAAGTGTTGTAATCCTGCTTACGAGAGGGGCTTTGCTATCATGTTCAAGCTTGCTTTTTTTCACCACTTGTGTTCCACCCTAGTTAAGGATTCTATCATAAATGAGGATCAACGACTTAGCCTAAGGTTAACCCCGTTTACGTTAACCTAGGTTAGGCGCCTTTGTCGTCACGTTGAAGGGAATTAAAATCTTCGCTATGTAGGGTGTTAAGGGGAATTAACAAGTGTGGGAACAAGTTGAGATATCTGCGGGTCGCCCTGTAAACCAGACTGGTTGTGTCTGATGATCGGAACTTACAATATGAATGGTGTGTTCATGCGATCGACCCCGTCCGACCCGCGACCTTGTCCGACCCTTCGCCCATCAATGGTGCAGCCCATCAATGCGCATTTCTGGAGCCACCGCAATGAAACGTCCGCTAGTTTGGCTATGGAGGGCTGAAAACCACATACGCACTATGAGAAGATGCATAGCGGAAATGATAGAATAGGAATTTTTCATACACGCCTGTTTGGAATCATCGGAATTTCGCAACCCCCAGTTTAGGCGCTGAATCATGCTCCTGCTCCTCCCCGCGCGAATTTCGACTTCAATGGTTCCATTTTTAAAACATATCATAATCGTGTTTACCAAAGGTGAAGTTTTAATTCGAATACGTTTTTCCTTTTTCGTTTGTTTCGCAATATGGATCGGCTGTCTTTACGAGGCTGGCCGGCCAAGCGGCCACATCTGGCCTGGCTATTCAGTCAGCGCGGGCTATTTGACAAGTTCGTCTCTCGCTGTCCTAAAAAAGTTGCCCGAAAAAAATCAGAGCGGATTTCGGACCAAACTTCATTTTGCTTATAAAGTTACGACGTCTGACAAAGTATAGGGGGGATAAAGATGGACTTCGGACAAGAGGACATATGTATCTTGCGAATTCAAGGATAGATTTACAAAGCACACAATTTATAGTTATGTGAGATGTTATATAGTTATGAGATAGATATGTGTAAGAGGTATTTTTAGGTATAGCAGTAAATTAAACCTGAATCGATATTTGAAATATAAAGCAAAACAAAAACGCAAATTTTGACATTTTTTTCCTTTTTTAAATCGATAAAAAAACTAAGTGAATTTGAGACTCTAAAAACGCAATTTTTGAAAAAAAGCAAAAATTTCTCAACTATTAAAAAAAAAGTAATAAGTATGACTGTAAAACGCTGACTTGGCGGCAGAGTTTGAAATATTTTTAAGGTCAGGCGGAGAGTCTTATCCAAAGAAACACCTTATGGTAGCACAATACGTTAAAGTTTGTTTTGTGTTAGTGGGTTAAGCCTTTGTGTAGTGCTCCTTAACCCAGGACGGAAACTTAATCCCATCTTAAAAGCTTTCCTTCGGGGAACTTTTCGGGTTGTTTCTTATTCGCGCGTGTGTTTATTTTTCATCAGCGCTGTAAAATCGTGATTGCATTCCAGTTGCAGTTTGAAGACGCTCCCGTGACCTTCGCTGACGCGAGTGCTATGAGCTGTAATTTGCAGCTATAAAAGCAGAATTATCGGCGACGATTTGCCTACTTTTTCGGTCATTTAGCCGGCGCTCGGCCGATGCATGGGAATCGGCCAGAGGTGCGGTCAGCCTTCCGCTCCGCGGCACTTGTAAAAGACAACGTGGGTATTCGCACGCCGCCGCTCGAAGCGACTAACGCCCTTTGTCAGCTGTTAACGTGATCTGCCGCTTGGTCCTGTTTTGTGGTGCGGTTCCACAAGTAATAGATCCGTCTGAGTGACTCAAGTGGACGGCGGAAGAGCCTGTCACTATAAATTTTAATCGGCCCAATAGTCGGTCGTGTCTCGGCACGCCTCAAAACTTTGGATCTGAAACGCTCGATTTTTAGGCCATTCTTCGCGAGAGATCCAACCCTGTAGGACGTTATTCTGAGCCTATTCAAAATTCTGAATGATTCTAGTGCTATCTAGAAATATTTCACGTCATTTGATAGTTTTACTGTGGCAGTTAAATATCGCTGGACGTACGTGGTTTATTCTGATTTTATTTTCGTTGATTTTCTTCTCTCTGTGGCGATTAAAAGCAATATTCTCTACAACCCGAAAAGGAAGACATATTAAGCCGTAAGCATACTTCAATTCGATCAAAATGATCTTTGCTTAAAAAGAATCGCTTCCAAATCCATATTTTACGGAAATCCTGTTTGAAGTAAAAAATTTATCCATCAGAGTGTAATTGCTTGAATGTGCTGGCGGCGGCATATAGCGCATTGCCGCTCCAGGTTCGTCCAATTGTGCGGCCCGCGCCGCGACTTGAGTTAGGTATCACCAATTACAACTTGCGAGTGACAGCAACTCAGCATTTCGGCCAGACATCTCCCGCCTCTGTAGAGTCGCTGCAACGCTGTTTGACGCCGCTGTGTAGTGGGAGGCCGTGTTTCTACTTAACGGATGGACAGCTAACCTTCACCCTCGAATCCATCTCTAAGTACTTGTAACAGGCCGTCACATGCAGAGCCCAACCCACTAGGAACAGACGGAAACCCTTATCCGATCAACTTTAAGAAGGTGAAATGAACTTTCACCTGCGGAGAAGGGGCGGTAAAAGTATGTCTATACTTGTCAACTGCAACAGGCCAGTTCAAACTGGCGCGTTGGAATAGTTGGGCACTTGCCCGCCGGCATTTGCACTTACTGATGTAATATATCAGTAATAAAGTATTATATCACATTATAATATGCGGTGGTCTTGCTGCTGATTTTCAACCGCAGTGATGAAATATATATCATTATGTATCTGTTATATAACTTATCGTTTGAATGTGTTTATACAGTGTAGGGAGCGATGAATGTATGATACCTTGGATCAGTGCGCCTTATCAGTTACTATCAGTAACGAGCCCCAAACCGAGCGAAGCCGAGTCGGAGCTGTCTGTGCGAATCAAACACTATCACGACAGATTTATGAAATTTACATTTACTTGTTGATTACTATTTCTGTAAACATTTTTCCTGCCAATGACTCGAAGATGACTCCTGATAGCCGGCCGACGTGGGATTATTTAAATTGGAATAAAAATATGGAAGTGAAACGGCTGATTAGTTGCACTTCTTTGTTTTTAATTTATCTCATTTGTACTCAAGAGTTGAAATAGCTTATCTTATCTTTTATTCAGGAGTATTCGAGATATAGCTACACTGTGGAGAGCTGGAGGTAGCTTGCGAGAAATATTGTTTATCCACTGTAATAATTTCCTAGACTGAATTATCCCCTGCTTTTCGTCGCTTAACCAAGCGGAGCGACATCAAAAGTAGGCATTGAGTCTTACATATTAGGAAAGAGGCCACGCCCCTACGCAGAATCAATTTAATTTTGAGCTGATTTTGAAATTTTATTTTTATTGTAAAAAAAATACCGAATAATTTCGTTTGTTATTCAGTCAATATTAAGTGTGTCTGAAGTATTTTCCAGCAGTTTACCCCTTTGGAAACGCTCGGGCATTTGTTTAACGTCATGAATTTACAAAGAAATATTGTTTGATTGTGATTTTATCGTGCAAGAGGGTTGCGTCATACTTGTGAGGGCTGGAGCGGACAGAGGGGAGGTTGCGAGGGTTGGCAGGGCAAGGTGGGGAGGGAATTTGACGGGCGAGCAACCAGCCAGACCCATTCACGTTGCACCAGGGGCAAGCGTTCGTGGAACCCTTGCGTCAGGACCCAATCAGGTATATCTTATTTCGTATTTTTGATAGCTTTTAGAGCCGACTGTTGCCTTCGAAACAGAGATTATTTTCTTGATTTTTTTTTCAACTTTTTAATTTGCCACCTGTCAAAATATATGTCCTGCATGTGTGGTTGTTTTCACGTAATAATTAAGGCAAAGCTCCTTCTACCGAGCAGCCGTATCTTTGCCAAATATGGTCATATTCGGCCGTATGATTGTTCTGATACTCTTGGATAAGAATATGATGACACATCGTCAGATGTTTAGTAAGCAAAATTGCAAGTAATAAGCACTTATTGCGAAAACGTCCTTTTTGAACGTTTTGGATAGACTCCTGAGGAGATGATGCAATCCTTTTATAATTATTTTCTGTCAAGAACTCAGCGCAACTGCGTTTTAGAATGACATACTATTTTTTTCCGTCCGGAGTGATTTTATATTTAATGTAAGAAATCATCTTCAAGTTTTATTCAGATCGCTTTTTGCGAAATCACGATAATATCAAGTGATTGTTACGGTCTCAAGTGTGTTGTAATGCACTTTGGGGTTTGGAAACTTTTGAAAGAACTGTGACTCACATCGACAGCTATGATTCGGACAATTTAAATCTCTTTAAAGTGCGTCAAATAACAAGCCTGTGATAATGGTGTATTGGGTTACGCGGCTGATTGGGTTAGGCAACCGGCACGACGCGCCTGTCGAGCGGGTTGCCTATCCTCGGATAGGCCTTCTTGCCGCAGCGCTTAACGTTCTTCGAGATTGTCCGAGTAATTGTGAGGATATCACATTTGAGCGATGCAATTTGTGGCCATTAGCATCAGCAAAACTCCAATTGTCGCGGTGACCAATTTACGAAGCGGAGATTGCCTCAGGCAGAGTTGTTGCCCAACTGGCCATCGTGATTGTCAATCACGTGTCTGTGTACAGTATTTACCTTTTCAGGTATTTCCCTCTTACGCTGCCCTCTTTTCAGATATTCCGCTGATAACCGTTAAACTTCCCGTTCAGCCGATGACTTCCTATGCGTTTGTTATAAAATGATAACAGATTATATGTATTGATGAACTTGCTAATCAGCTGACCCTTAAGTCAGGCGATCGCAGATATTAGCTGATTGAAAATCATCCATCACGTCTCGAAGTATTTAAAATTGGACTTTACGATTGAACATAATTGTAGGAAGGCGGAAGACAATAACTGAATGCTGGGCTTTAAGCGACTATAAAACAGCAATATATAAAAAAAAAAAAGGAATGTAATTTAAAACTTAGCTTCACGATTGTAGTTTCAAAAATTCGCGTTTAACAAATGTCAGAAAAATCTATAATTAGGTTCTCTTCCTTTCCAAATTTTTGGCGAGTTGCCAAACTATGAACGATTTGTTTTGAAATAATTGGCGTTGAACGCTGGCTACATTTGCTTTAAGGGCTGACCCGCGCGAGAATCGCCGAGCTGCTCCGAGCTGCGGCCCAGCTTGTGACGTCATAACACATTCGGGTTACGGCTATTTGAGCCAATTCATAAAAGAAGCTGCGCCAAACAGAATTATTTCTTAATCAGTGCATACCTTATTCGTGTCTCTTCTAAATTCGTACTCCAAGCGCGTTGCGTAACACGATCTGTTTACTATTTCTGTTTGCTTTACAAGTTTAGTGGGACTGAACCGAAGACTGACGTCCTGTGCTGGCCTAATCCATTCACGATTCACGTGCTAAAATTACTTTCGTTTTTTTACTATATTTCCCGGAATTCATTGCCCGATGCATCGTTGAAACGTCCACATTTACCTAAAGTTATAGTTACTACAGCACTTAATTTCTTCTTTTTTTTCAATACTGTGCTACAGCACTTAATTTCTTTTTTTTTCAATACTGTGCTATTTTGGTATGTAGCGTGTTATTTTAAAACAGTCTGAACAGTTGTAAATATTACTCTGCATTTTTGGAAATTGACATAGTTAAATTTATTTTGAAAGTTGATTTTTTTTCTCATATTTTTTTTTTTTGTAAATAATTTAAGGTCCGAAAAGCAGCTATTTTAAAAATAAGATTGCCTAACTTATTCAAAAAGATGATTTTTTTTGTTAAAAAATGATGTGGACTCAAAAAGCATTTTTTTTCTTGTTGAGCTGTCGGACCTTTGCGTTGCCCGCTCAGCGTTATTCGCCCGCTGCAGCGCCGCCGCCGTGCATCTTATCTTGGCCAGTCTCCCGGGACGCTTCATGCATTTAACTCGGTGGCTAAGCGCGCGGCGCGTCTTGGCAACGCGAAAAAAGGGAGGAACGCTCGTTATGAAATGCAAATAAGCTAAATGTGGCTTAAAGCTAATCATCTGGCCCTGGCCCGTTCCTCCAGCTATGAAAATTCGCGCCTGCTATTTGCCTCCCCCCGCCGCGCCGCGCCGCGCCGTTCCGCTTCTCATCAAGCGACAATGTCGTCGTTTACTGTTTTCTGCAAAAGTTTATCACACGCTTTGCCGTGATTATTTTTTTTTTTAGGTGCGACAAGTTTTCTTAAATTTATTCCCACATTAACGAGCTTTCCTTATAAAACAAGAATGCTTATCATTGTCACCAAAAAAAAAGAAAAAAATGTACACTATAAATCAAATCAGGAAACGAGTCTTCCCCTTTTTGGTGGCCCACGTTTGATCGGTCAAGGCAAAAGAAAACTAATTCCATAATTCATCTTCCTTATTAATTTTCGTCGAAGTTAAACTAGTTTTAGGCGCGTTTATCAAGCAACAGGCCTATTTCGTCTCAAGGTTAAGGTAAGCTCCTTTTTGGGATAAACTTTTTTTTTTAGAAATTACTAGATAAGCATAATTGGAGGCAATTATTTGAGACACCTCAAGTTTTATTGACTGACGCATGCGAAGAAGATTCGTAGTTAAACTGCTGCTGCTAACAAGGTCAATCGTAACATCATCCTAACTTCCATGCATACAATGAGGAAGAATTTAATTTCCAAACTGTAAGAGTATCGAATCTTTATCGCTCCTTCTAGCATTTAAATGTCCCTTGGTCTTGGTGAAAATCTCAGTTTTACAGGATTTCTATCTCTAGATTCCAGGGTTAAATTTTCCATCTCTGAAAATAAGTGATAACTTTTCGTGAAGAGTGAATGATAGTGTCTTACCATCAAGATATGATGCGTACCGTGTTTCGCTGTATCTGCGAGGCGTTGATATCCATTATGCAACCCGCGGTTATCGTCGAAAGTAGCGTCGAGACGGGCAGCGCCTCATCTCGGCACCGCGAGCGCCCGCCAAGCCATGCGCCATGTCGACTTTTTGCCTCTGTTTTTATC
>Ga0058701_10002601_pt1 | contig 13818 bp, 7 predicted proteins | sample AgamicOrMae_FD_97039 | JGI IMG/M metagenome (GOLD analysis project Ga0058701, IMG submission 97039) | Agave microbial communities from Guanajuato, Mexico - Or.Ma.e | ecosystem: Host-associated > Plants > Phyllosphere > Phylloplane/Leaf | place: Guanajuato, Mexico | collected 2012-06-04 | reverse complement strand
TTCAATAAGGAGCGATCTGATTGGTTAGATTGGGGGGCATTCGATAGCGCCAAAAACCACAAGCGCCAACGCCGCAAGCGCCAGTCCGTAACCGCCAAACGAGAAAAGTCGCAAACGCGAAAGGTCTTAACCGCAATACTAACCTTACCTAACCTAACCTAACTTAACCTAACCTGACTTAACCTAACTTAACTTAACCTAACTTAACCTAACCTAACTTAGCCTAACCTAACTTGACCTAACCTAACCTATACGAACTTTGGCGTTTGCGACTTTCTTTGTTTGGTGGTTACGGACTGGCGCTTGCGGCGTTGGCGCTTGCGATTTTTGGCGCTATCGAATGCCCCCCAATCTAAACTACGTGGTTGTATGTATTTATTCCTCCTAATACAATGGAAGTTATTACCAAGGTAGAATATGTAAGAAATTCAGCGATCCCAACTTAGAGTATTGAAATAACATGGTTAGATTTTGCAAAATTATAAGAATTATGTATGCTTTGTGGAGCCCTTTACTGGCGCATCGAGCATGTAACTCAGTGGTAGGGAATGTATATTGTTTGTCAGGAGTGAGTTTGTCGGCGGGTATTTGGAGCATCGGGAGTTTCGCGAGCAAACTTCTTCAAGAGCCCGTCACAAAGTTAACTTCCCCAACACAAATTGCGTCTCCTACTTGGCCTCGCCTCTGTAGACGCCTGCTTCACTCCCGAAAGCGCAACACCAGCTTTTATTCCCTTTTTTATTTATTTATTTTTTTATCCTCCCTCAACGGAATTATTGAAGGAGATTTTATGCCGTTATATCGAGTGTCATTTAAGGATTTTTTTCTAATAGTTTGTGCGTTATACTAAGTTTAGCTCGTTCCGTGCACGTAAACAACAGCCGAACTGAAGATTTGTCTCATTTTTAGAAAGAGGTATTGGAAATAAGCCCTAGGCACGGCCTTGCACGACACTGTAGGGTTATTTAACAGCTTTGGTATTCCTCAAGGGCCTTTTCAGCGGAGATTAACTTATCGACCGTTTAATAACTCTTTTCGCGGGTTGTTCGGCGTGTGCGTGCGTGGTTCCCGTTGCGTCACGTAGCATCGTTTCCAAAATCGGTGCTGTTCCAAATTGTTCCTATACTTAACTCGCCGATCTAGCAGCTGGAATCGGCTTGGGAACAGCAGCGACCTCTAAGTGATATTAACCAGCGGAGGTTAAGTGATGTGGATTTGTCTGTCTCTTTGTTTTAGGTTTGGTAACGCTAATTTAGGTTTGCAATATAACTTAAATTAACCTGAGTTTACCCTGTACTTAACAAAGGTTATCCCAGGTTTGCATAATACACCGCGAGCTGTGAGGCAATTGCGTATTTGGAATTTTGGGTAGTTTTCATGATTAGACCTACCGTACTCTTCTGCAATAATTAATCAATGGAACTCGCCAAGCGATTTTATTCTGTTTGACAAATCATCGGATCTTGAACCGAAAGGAAAGCCGCTAGTTTATTTTGCACTGTACAAAGAGAATCTTAAATTCAGATGCAACGAAAGTCACATCAGTTTTCTAAAAAGATTTCATTCCAAATGTTCACTGGATTTCAGTTATATCGTTCTTTAAGTAAGCACTTTATAGGAAAACAATGTCTGAAATTCAGTGAATAATTGGACTGAAATTCATTTCAGATCAGTGATTTAATGTGTTGCATCTTAACTTAAGATTCTCTTTTTACAGTGCACCGAACGCGGGAATAGGATAACCCAATACAGGTATTTTAGAGTAGCATCTGTTCTCGTGGAAGAGCGACAGGTGTGCGTGCAGATTAGGGACAAGTTATTCGCGACCAGTATGGGTTTGCGGGTGGTCACAAATCACGCGTGTTTTCAGTGGGAGTCGCCGGAAATAATTTCGTGCTAAAAATCCATCCATGAGGATTGTTTTGAGTCGATGGCCCAGTCGTGTTTATGCAACGTTCGGCGGCGTGTGCCACCGTACGTCCCCGCCAGGTGGCTGGCCAACAACCGGCCACTTGTGACCATTGACGCAATGCGCGCTAGCCGAAAAGGCGTGGTGCACTTAGGACCCAAGAGTGGGCGGGGCCGATCTTTCAAAGGGGGTACTTTGTTCACAAGAAAGTTGTTTGATTTCAACGGAAATCGCTGATGCACTGTGAAGTGGGCAAAGGGCCCCTCCGCATTTCGAAACACCTCTTTTAGGTGTTTATCTTTAGAACAGCCTCAATTTTCCTTACGGATTCTGATTGTGAGTTGCGCAGATTTACGAAAGATTTCAAATAGCCGAGAAGAGGACGTGTTTTTCGTGTTGATTGAATAATGCGGACAAAATTACTTGGTTTTTATCTTATCCTGGAGAAAAAATGTGCATCGAATCGGCCTACGATTTTACCGTGTGCTTTTCAATTTTACTCACATCGTGATCCTTAATGAGAATCAAATTAGTTAATCAAAATTAAGAAAACCAAAATAGTTATAATAGTTATGTTAGTGTTCAGTGGACCTTATATCGCACTTTCTTTAGATTAGCAATGATATTTTTCTCAACAGTAAACTTGCTAAGAATCATGCAGAATATAAAGTGATTATTGTTACCCACAGATTTTTTTCCTTTCCCCATGGTATGGCTATCCAATCTGCTTTCTTAACTTACAAGTACGGACATTCATCTATCACTGTAAAAAGAGAATCTGAAATTCAGATGCAAAAAAAGTCAAATCACTGATCTGAAAAAAAATCATTCCAAAGCAAGCACTGAATTTTATACTTTTTTCTTTTTTTTAAAAAAAAGTTTCCATGAACTTCTTATTTTTAGAAAGATATAACTGAAATTCAGCGTATGTTCGGACTAAAAGTTTTTCAGGCTAGTAATTTGACTTCATCTGAAATTAAGATTCCCTTCATACAGGAGAATAAAAACTGTAACAGACGTTATTACCGACTATTTGATATCAACAAGACGGCAGAGGCATCTGTCGGTACTAAACAAAAAGTAACTTCGACCCATTTCCCCCCATATTTTGAACTTTAACATATATTTCAACCGTAGGTATAACGTTCCGAACAGCCTCGAGGTTTTAAAGGCGTTGTTAGTCGGCAAAACTCATTTTTATCACTTCAGACGTTGATCTTTTGATCACGCGAACCTCGCGAAATTAAAAGTGTCAATAAGTGCCCGTGTCATTAGGCGCTGCACTCTTTCTCTCCGCGAAATTCAGATATCGTGATACCACCATGACTTCCAGCTGCCAGAGAGACATGCACACCCAAAATGTTACCTGTCAATTAACCTGACGACAATCCTAGGTCGATACGTGAGTTATCGATCACAAATTAATCATTCAATACCGGTGAATGTCGAGAGGACGGGCTACCCTTGCGCAACCAACCGCACTCAAATGCGACTACACTATGATTGTTCCTCCACACTTTTATGGAACGAGTTCAGGTTCGACACTCTCGGCGGCGGCTTCTTTTTACGAGGACTATTCTCAAATCAAGTCGAACGAATTTGCAGGTGTTTTCTTGAATGCATAAACCTTGTAATTGTGCCTCATAAAAGTGGTTCGCCAGAGAGCATGCAGGAGACTTTTACGACAAATATTGCGCGCGGAAACTTCATTTCAGAACTATCAAAATTAAGGCCGCGCAGATACCCTGCAAAGTCGTGTAATGTTTGTATGGCGCTTGACGTCATCACTTTTCTCATGTAATGCTTAAGAGCGAATTCAGTCGTCGTTTGAAGAATTGCTATCGATGAGAGCGAACTTCCTCCTTGGCCCGTGTGATCCCTTTTGCCATCATTAAAGAACCGGAAATTGATGGTATCAACTGCAGGAAAAACATGGGAAAAGCTTCTAGACATCGCACGAAAATTCAACGCAAGTGTTCATCCATTATTTCTCCGCTTTTTCCTGTTTACATTAGAATCAAGAAAAATGCCCAGAGGCTTCAATAAGGCGCGGATTCAAAAAATGAATTCAGTCTCATACCGTTTCCTTTTTGTGTAGTTGGAAAAACAAATTAATTGCCCGTGATTTTTTTTTCTCCAGAGAATCAAATATCTAACGGGGAAATTCTTTTATCCAGACACAGATAAGCGAGACTTTCGTGACTTTCAAATTTATAGACGTTTTCACTGTGGATCTACTTGTTCCTTTCGACTCGCTGCAACAATCCGTAATAATGTTATTGTGGTTTAATGAGTGTCGTCTGAGCTTGTTTTGTTACTTGTAGGGTCGTTGTGCTGTGGACATGGAGAACTCGCGATTCTCTATGTCGCTCCAAGTTAAAGGTGCCCTTGTTGTAACGCCAGACCATTGTCTAGACGTAGAGGAAGAATGGTTGCGCAAACTACACACGTTTGTTTGAAAACTAGTGCTGATGGAAGTTTGCCAAAGTAAAATACTGGAGGAGAGTGAGCTGCATGATGCTGTAGGGCACTCTAAATCCTAACTAGTTCATTGGATTTGCCTTAATTTACATTCTTATTACGGAGGCGTGGTAGCTCAGCCCTGCGTTTGTACCCAACAAAATTGGGTCACGATTAACACTTCAGTTGAAGCTTTTCTTTGGGGCTGGTTGTTCGGCCGGCGGTGCATTCAGCCACGCAGCCGTTGAAGCGCTTCCCCTCCGAAGGCGGAGCATCTTCTTGGAGGGGAGGGGGCAACCGCCAGCGGAATGAACCGACGGCCTGTGCAAGCACCCACCCTCCCCTCAAAGAGCGGAGCCTATCTTTGAGGAGAAAGGAGCGTGCTTGCAGCAAGCTTTCTCGGCTGAACGCATCACCGGTATGTACATATTACAAATGCAAGCTTAGTTTCTTCTCTTCAAAGTTGAGTCTTATTGAGGGGTTGTGCTTTTAAACTGGTTAGCCACCCTGGCAGAATGCAATTTTGTTCAATCTATTATTATTTCGGAGTGAGTTCATCGTTTGTATTCTTATTTTTAAGAGTAAACAAATTGTGAATTGCCATATATTTATCCGAGAAATTCAGAGGTTTTTGAAGGAGTTCAATCGGAAAGAACTGTTAAGGAGCATAGTTTAGTTTATCCCCCCCCCCCCGAAAAAATGATATGATAGTTTGTCTAGTAATAAAATGAACCTTGAGTAATGACGGGGAACATTGTAAGATTAATTGATAGGATGACGAGGAATCGACCGTACGCTTTTATAAGTCTAAAAAGACAAGTTCGAGGGTAATCGATCGTCTGTTTGCAATCCAATCATAATCAAGTTTACCAATGCGTTGTAATTTTGAGTCAACTCAAAATATTAATTAAGTACCAAAGGCAGGGTAATTCGGGTCAGTTAGGTATTTGACTGGAACTTGGCATACGTGAAACATTGTTTTTCCCAAATAATTGCGCAATTATAGTACCAATACGGAACGAGTAATTGCCCCTCTATAAAACCCAGACTCTAATTTATTCGGTCTCATTTTCTTTGTCCCAAATTTTCAGGCGGTGAAACAGAATTAAATGGCACATTCGCAATACCAAAAACGTGAAGAAGAAAAAGCTTTGTAACAAAAGACGGTAAAGACTCCGTGTCGCTTTTTTATTCAAATCGTAGAATGTCCTTGTTTAAGGCGGTATTCATTATTTGGCAAAAATTTGCGGCATTGTTAGGAAAGAAGCGTACGCAACCACTAAAAACGTCGTCTTGTCTATGGGAGACGAAGTACCTAGTCGTTAGATATCTTTTGAATACCAACCAAGGTTTAGTAAATATCTATGACGCAAGAGCATTTTTTTCCTCAACGAGTTTTGTCAGTAACCATCTGAAAATTTAAATAAAATGTATCTTTCTAACGCTAAATTAATAAAAAATCTAAATATTTGACTACATAAGGACAATTTTTTCAGAGGTATTCTAATCGGCTTGCAACTGCAACATAACCAAACGATTCAATTCGTCCCTTGTCTCGCAGAGGAATAACCTTTAGGAATTCAAACTCGTCCTTTCGATTTACGGATGCGTGGGTGTCGTAAGAAACAATGCGCCCATTACTCATCCAATCGTAATTAAATATGAACATTATGTCGGATTTCGTCCTTTCATGTGAAAATATTAATTAAAGTTAACTATGGTGAAGTTAATGATGTAGCCCGCTTTTCGGACAATATCCGCAGCAGCCAACCTTTATATGACATGTGATGTAATTTCTGGGTTCCAAATTGACATGTGGGTGGATGCCTGCCGAATAAAGGCCCAACCAAGGCTCACGTTTCACTTAATAATATCCGATTAAGACGGCGTATTTTTCTTTTCGACATTTCTTTGATTAGGCCGCACCATAGTTAACCTTGGAAATAGGCTGATTAAGTATTAGTACCGTACATAAAACAGGGATCACCATAAAGGTAACGTGTGTCTCAACGGATTAAATCGAAAACTTTAATTTCAGGAGGGTGTAAAACAACTTTTGGCCATCAACTTTATCTAAACTTTTATCTTCTATCTACCTAAGAATAAAATAAAAAATATGTGTCCTTAAATCGCAGTTGTCTAAATTTTAAATGCTTAAAGTATAGAAAATGAAAATTTTAAAAAAGAGCGTACGGTTTTAATTACTAGGCGATTCACAAAAACGGGTCTTCGTCGGTTTGTTGGAAATATTCATTCGACGTCAAAAATCTCTTTTAAATAATTGATTCTCTAGAAAAAAATAGCGACAGTAGCTTTGCAGAAAACAAAATTTTATCAACAAAAAAGCGCTGTTTTGCAAGTTTTAAGCCAAGAATATACATGGTATTCCCAATGAGATGAAACTTTTTTAGCATTTTTTGGACGCAAATCGATAATTTTTCGTGGTTTCTTTTTCATTTATGGAAGTGGTTTGTGGTTGCGCAGTTAGCAGTCTGTCGCGCTGTTTGTTCTGCACTTAAACGGCGCGGCTTTCAGAGCAGGGTGGATATGGGCAACGGGCAGCCGTTGGAAGGGACCTTTATCGAGGATTTCCGGCCGTAAACGATCACTTAAAAAATACGAAACGGCCGACGATCGTTGATCGGGAATTTCGCACATCACTCCTTACGGGGTCCATGGCCTGATGTAGCCCCACACTTCCATCAAACAAACACTCGGAGAATCCTCTGCAGACTCTAATGAAAGCTTACGAAACCAATTTGATTCCTCGGTGGAACTGCAAGTTTGATTTTCATGGCTAGAATTTCTGCCTCCTGTGTTCTACACATTCCGTAGCCAAGCCGAAACGAGCGAATCACAGAGCAACTAACCTTACCGCTCAGCAAGCCTGATGCCGCTTACCACCATCGAAAAGTAAGCGGCTCGTCCAAACCTGTCCAAAACTGGTTGCATCGTACTAATACTCGCCAAAATTGCCTGTTAAAACAATTTATTTGCATTATAAAACATTTATCTACAAACTCTTCTTTCATATTTTTGAAGTTCCCTTTTCAAATTGGTATTTAAAACTTAAAATAATAAGTTGAGTCTTACTCGAATTTTTGAGAAAATTTCTCTCAAAGACCAAAGGTAAGGTATGAATAACTTTAAAACAGACTATTTGTGAGAAAAAAAGAAGACAAAAATAATAATCGAAAATATCCGGACCAGTGTGAATGTGCCGCTGAAGGTTATGGTTTTGATGGAAGAGAGTGAAGGTTTTACGAACTCTTTAACTTTTGGGCTTTTTTTTTTTGCCAAGGACTCCTTCAATTCATCTTCATTGACCACCTTTAAGTATACGCTTGTGGTGACGAAAACGCTTGTATGTATTGTGTAGCTTTCAAGCTGTCTGTGTAAATCTGCTTATCTGGCCGTTTGCCAGGTGCGCTACACTTTTGCTTGCTTTTGTGGACCTGAAAAGTGCAAGTTAATGTTGTCCAGACACATGAATATTCGACGCTCGTGTCATAAGTGTTCATTCGGTGAACGTAAACATGGCAAAAAAAGCCATCTCATTGCTATCGCCCCTTTAAATAAAATCAATCCAACTTAACTGATTTTCTTTGTTTTCAAACAAATGCGTGTTCACCGCATAAAAATTACAGATATCGCTGTAGTGTTTTCGAGAGTCAATTGTATTACGTACCAACTTCGATCAAAAATAAGCAGAAAGTTCCTTACGAAATACCGGGACTTTAGTAAAGCCTTGATAAGTTTATGGGCAAATTTTATCCCGAAATTTTTACCATGACACAGGGAATCCATTTTATGTCTCGGGGGAATTTATCACTTATCTAATCCCATCAATTAATAACAAGATAGAATTATCAAAAATTTCATTCTGCTTTTCTTTCTTTTTTTATGACTAGGTTATGTGCGAGCTAAATGTTCTACGCAGGCCTCAAAACAAGGTGTTACAGTTTTTGAAATTATCATGTCAACGAACGAGCAGAAACGAATTCGTTTTTATCACTCCAAGCATTAAAAAATCATGCAAAAACGGTAGACTCCGAACCATTTCCGCACAACGTGGAAAACAGAAAAACTGGCCATATGAAAAAGTTTGTCATTGTTGACAAAAGTTTCCCATAGTAATGATGTGATTCGCTAGATTGCGTCATTTTCCTGTAAGACAATGTCAGGGCACTTTGTATTCGGAGTATGGTGACCGCCAGGAACCGCCAAAAACATGGCTTGTGTATTGTTGCGTCATTGGAGATGGCAAACTTGGGGCAGTTTATGGTGAGCTTTTGCAACTGCCTTGTGCTCCCGAGATGTTGATGTTTCTCATGATGTGATCGCTGATTGAAAATTGTGTATGAGAATGTGCGCAAGGGGCGGACTTTGATCTTAAATTCTCTGATTTATATCGTTTTACGCTTTAAAGCCGTGAATTCGTAATTCCGCAATTGCTTGCTTATTATTCTCGCTATCAAAATTCTCATCTTTTCACAATTTAAACATCCACGACGTTTTTATAAAATTTTAATGGTTGAATTTTTATTTCAAATTACCAGTGAAAAATGAAGTTGATTTAATACCTGTAAGTATTCTCTTAGACTTGAAACAAGGTTTAAATGGGACGCGAGAAATTAATCCTTTTTTATAACCAAGCTTTGTTTTCTATCGATGACTTTATCTCTTCATCAAATTTTTTAAACCAAATGTTATGATTTTTGAAGATTTTCGCGAAGAATTTAATCGTGAAATGATTGTTGTTATGCCTTAAATCATGAAATGAATTCGGTAGTACGAAAATGCGTGTTCTGAGTCAATTAATCATAAACTTTACAAAAACGTACATTAATTTAAAAGCTTCATTCGTCATTCTAGTTGACATAAAATTTTCTTGTCATCTTAAAATTAGAAGTAAACGTAAGGAGTTTTTAGAGTTGGAATGTTTTCGCTGTGATCTATGATAATGTTCCGAAATAAAACTTTCCTCGCAGCGATTCTTTCTCGTTTTTGTTAAATTAGTATTTTATAGCGTTACTCCATGCTTTGAGGGGTGAGAAACTCGGAAAGTGCTTCGGAGCCGGAGCGCCCTCGCCGCGTAAATTTTTCATCTTTTAACGGGTGATTAATTTTCTGTTCCAGGTGAGTGATCTCGTCCGACCTTGAACTACGATCTCGTCTGGCGCAGTGAAAGCTTCGAACCGCCAAAAATAAAACGGAGAAGTGCGTCAAGCTCTCGTAAGTCGGGAAGACCATTGTCTTCTTCGTTTGCCTCCAGAATATTGGCAATTATTCTGAATAGGCTTCATAGAAAGAAATGGTTGCGGAAAACTTAGAAAGTAAGGTTGGCAGGAGAAAACAATATGTGTGGGGAAAGGAGGAAATTTGGGTCACTCGGCTTGGGTGCGTTGTGTTATGCTCGTGGATTGCAATAAGTATGCAAACTATAGCTCACAAAATTTTTGTTCATAATTTATATATTTTATCAGTGCCGTTATGAGGAAATAAGAGAATAAAAAGAAGATCAAAAAAGCGTACTAAAGGATAGATTATTTGTTTGGAATTCAGCGTTTTTTGTCTTTGTTTTAATATTTTGAAAGTTTCTGTTAATTTTTTTTTTAATTGAACATTACGAGGCAGCTCTTTTTTTGTAAGTTCTTTAAACGAAAAAAAAGCTTTTTTTCATGTTTTATTATATTTTTGTTCTATTTAAATGCAGACCAAGAACCAAGAAAAAAAACAAACAAACAAAAACATAGACTCACAGAAACAACCATAAAAAAAGGTCTTAAAACATTCTCTCTGTAGAAATTTGCAAGGAGTGAAATAGTAAAAAAAATGTATCTCTTAAAATAAAAAATTCTTTCTTTAAGAACTTCAAGTGTAGTTTCTAAGAGATTTTAGATACCGCTATGTTCACACGTAGGATGCGGCATTTTTCAATTGTCAGCCTATGAAAAGTGTTGGCTATATGATATGCACGTTGCAAAACCGTCGCCTTCTATATAAGTTGCTTCGTTGTGTCGTTTCCGGTAAGATAGGTCACCGTGAAGACGAAAGTGTGAATCAAGGTGGGCGTGACGGGATTTCCTCACCAAAACCACTTAGATTCTTTTAACAATACCTCGTTGACATAATATGCCGTGACCGGCGCGGCGACTCTGGCTCAACTCCGCATCAGACGGAAGCTACGCATCACTAAGGTTTTCGTCACCTGCTCACGTAAATTTCGGAGGCTGTATCTCATACCTAGAGTTATATCTTTTCATTGCCTAGTCAAGCGGATTCTATATGGAGCAAGGCAAAAGGTACCTAAACTAAACCAATCCTGATGCCGCTTACTTCTCGCTGGCAGCAACCTACTCCGGTTGCAGAGCCAGCCGCCGACAAGTAAGCGCCATCGAACTTAACGATCAGAACAGTGAAGTAAGACACATGACAAAACGTACGCTTTTTCATTCTTGTACAATATGTCCATCGTAGAAAAAGCTTTTTTTCGCGTTCTTCGAAGATTTTTTTTTGTTAAAATACTTTTTGAATTAATGGCCAATATTTTAAAGTCACTGTAACGTATTATAACTGCAGTGATATTTGTATAGTGAAAATTTCATGTAGCTATTCTATCAGTGTACTTTAGTGTCCCTTGTAGCGTTAAAATTTACCCAGTTCTGACCTACTTTGGGTGTAGTAAGTTTTAATGAGCGCTGGACTCAACCCTTGACCAAGTATCCAACAATGAGACATCGATGGGGCCCTAACCACAGCGTCATCGTGGTGGGCGGGAACCGATTGGGGATGCCCCAACAAACTGGCTGATGTGGGCCCATAGAGGTTTGTGAAAGGCCCATTTGGGCCATTGAGGGGCCCACTCATAGCTGGCCCATTTGGGCCGCTCCATTGGGACCTTCCGAGGATCGACGCATTCATGCGCTTTGTCAGAATGTCGCCGATTTGTCTATGATGCAGGCATGCCTTTGGGGAGTCTGTGAATTTGGGGACTGGCAATTGAAACATTTTGTTTCCATACAATACATGTGTGTGTATGTTATAGAAGTTCTCATCATTGCATTGGATTTTTGTTCGTGTATATTTCAATCCATTAGCTCAAAGGAAATTCTTTTATTAACGCACATTAAAAATAATTATTTTTAATATATTGAGCTCGTTCACGGACGCATTTATTTTATTTAGAATACTTACAAAACTTTTGGTAAACATAAATATTTTGATACTATTAAAAATTGACGTAAAGATAAAAGTTAAATTAAAAAATGTTTCAATAAATTTTGCTGTTTTTCAAAAAAGGTTTTCAAGTTGAGTCTAAATGCATCTTTTCAAGGAATAAGAAATATTTTTAACGTCGAGTTTCCGCAAATTGGATTTGAAAACGTTTTATTTGCATCGATTCGCATGCATGTACAATATTATTTCTGACTGAAGTCTATTTTCAATTTTTATTACACCTCCTTGATTAATAGAGTTCAAGATTTTAATGTTTCGTTTGAGTTAATATTACGTACTTTTGTTCCTTTTTTGTAGAATTAGGCGATTTTTCCGCAAAAAATTATGTGCATTATGAAAAAGAATAGGGAATGAGCAATTGGAAACATGGGCATGCATGGAATCCATTCCGGAATCTTTTCGTGGAATTGGAATGATTCCAACGGCGCGGCCCAGCCGGCAGTCTCCCCAAAACACATCACACAGTCGTCACGATCCGCGCAAAAGTGAAAGGAAAAAATGTTTTACCTTCTCTCAGTAACTTTCTTCGGCCCTTCATCGATCGATCGTGTATCGACTAACTTGCCTTCATTCCGCAAGCTTACATCATTTTTCACCTTAAATTAGAACCGATGTGAAAACTTTTCTGGTAAATGTTAAAAGTATGGTTTGATTTGACATCACTTTTCAGGGCGGGGGGGGGGATGGTGCGATCAACTCTCATGCGCCTTAAACTGAAATTTTTTATTTCTCTGAAATTTGCGATTGATTTGAAAGCGGCCGATTTGCGAAAAAAAAAAGTCGAATGATTTTATTTAAAGGAAAACAGTATCTTCTAACCTTATTCTGCATTGATCTTCCTATTGTGCTATTGACCAAACAACATATTCCATATCGTAAATATCTGAGAAAAAATACAGTAGTTATGGAAATTAAAAATGAAAATAATAACATCGCCAGTGCCAGTTGGTGTGCATTATGAATTTTTTAAAAATTTATTTACAATGTCGCGTTTGTAGTTGTCTCGGATATGTCTTCCCTAACATATTTAAAAACCACATCAAAGGAAAGGGTTAATATCCTTGCACTAAAGAAACATATTGAAATGACTTTTCTGTAACGCTTTTTTTATCAGATTATTTGAAATATCTCGCGTAATGATCGCAAACTACTTAATAATACCACTTTACGAGTTCTTGCAGCTTGAATTACTAGTGTAATCAACATCCGCAGCTAATTTCGCATATCGATAACATTAAATTGATATTTGTGTAAAGGGAAGGCACGGGGCTTGGACCCCAGCCAAGAACACTCCAACTACCCGCATGTTAAAGCCATCACAAAGAAAACGGCCCTCCGAAAAAAACGCTCTAACCATTTCGCAAGATTTCCATCCGAGATTTCTTGCGAAGAAACCTTATCTTGACTCGCAGACAAGTTATCCTAAAACCATGAAATGATCGTCAGGCCTATCGGTCCATGATTTTTCGCGATGTCTGGTCGGAGAGGCGAATGGGTTAGGGGAGACTGAAGTTCGTATCCTGTTTATATGAAATTGTAAAGGGCATGAGATGGTTCATTTCCGGTCAAATGATGATGGCTGCTCCCCTCGATTTCCAATGTCAAGAAGCTGTACGGATGTTTGTCGAATCGCTAGCCTAGGGTCATTTGCTGTTAAAGGTAGACATAAGGTTTGGTTTTTCGACCTCTCGTCAACTTTTACTCACATAGTCACCATTAATCAGCATTAACATCTCAACCGCAAGGTTAACTATGTTTTGGTGCCTCGCTCCGTGTAGCTACCAACCTGCCGCCGTGAAAAATACGGTTTCAGGCGACCTTTAGGTTAAGTTAGCCAAGGTTGATTTGTACCGCTCGGCTTGGCGACGAAAGGTGGAACAGATTAGTGGAAAATCCGACCTTTTAAATCGAGCTCCTTTTACTGCTAGCTGTTAGTGGATTTGTGATCGCCGTCGGCTTTGCAGATGGTTTGCACTTTACGTGGGTTTAGTCGGAGTGTACGCTTCGTTCGAATTCAATTTTGGGCCGTAAATAAGGAAATTGACCAATGAAGGTGAAGTGAATTATGGAATTTTCATGTATAAATCAAAATACTTTGAAAGCTCATAAAACTATCTCAGGTATCCGGTGGATACTGTTAAGTGCTGCTTTTCGGTAAACGTATTGTCATAAATTAATTTTAATTTACTGTAATAAATTATTTTTACAGC
>Ga0058701_10002600_pt1 | contig 13819 bp, 6 predicted proteins | sample AgamicOrMae_FD_97039 | JGI IMG/M metagenome (GOLD analysis project Ga0058701, IMG submission 97039) | Agave microbial communities from Guanajuato, Mexico - Or.Ma.e | ecosystem: Host-associated > Plants > Phyllosphere > Phylloplane/Leaf | place: Guanajuato, Mexico | collected 2012-06-04 | reverse complement strand
TTTGTTTCCCCCCCCCCCCCATCGTCCAACCCCTTAAGGATCACACGCAGAACATGTAGCAAAGGAGGTAATGAGCAAGATCTTTCTTATCAATTAAAATGATAATTGGATCATTAATTCTCATCAGGTTGAACTGCCAGGCGCGCTAATGAATTCGTGACGTCATCAGGGCAAAAGGGGGGGGGGGCTGAGACCAAGTCAAGTTCAATAGAAAAGGGAAAATAGGCTCAGCAGTAATCCGTAGGAATGAGGACTGTCTGAAGCTATAGGCCTACTCTATAACTAAATTTTCGGCACTGCATCGGTTTGGTTAAATTAAGCTATGGGGAAAGAAGTACCTAATCATCAACCCCCAAAAAAATATGTTAAACCCCTTATGGATGAAAAATATGATTTGTTAGTTTAAATGACCTAAATCAGTTTACACATACATCATCCCTCACTTAATTCAACCGCTTCTTAAACGTCGCTTACTTTGAGGCGATGCTTTATTTCAAGACTTTTCTTGAAAAAAAGAGAAAGAAAAAAAAGCCCATCGGATATCACGGAAAAAAAAATGGTTTTGTTACGGCAACAAAATTAGGGACAGCAAATAGATTTTTTGTTGCTGCAACCAAAAATTTTGCCGCAGCAACCAAACGTTTTGTCGATAGAACTAAATATTTTGTTGTAACAAAATAATTTTGTCATCCCTATTATAACAAATGATTTTGTTGGTATAACAAAACCTTTTACACCGTGTCTGAGGCGATGCGTTATTTCAAGACTTTTCTTGACAAGAGAAAAAAACAGCCTATCGGATATATAAAATTACGTTGTGTCTCGTTTATCGTTGTATCTTGTCTCGTTTAAGAACCGTAGTCTGTCCCATTTAAGGCACTTATTTTATCAGAACAGCCTGCGGTAAAGCAGCGAGCGTTTGCGTTTTTGAAGTACCCGATCGAAGACAAGATAACGAGGAGAGTATTTGGTGTGCTTCCAAACCGCTCCACATTACAAATGAATCTGGTGAGAAATCTATCAAGCGAGTTGCTACAGGCTACAGGCACCCATCGCATCACCATCAACGGACCGTTAAACATTTACCTCCATTTCCATTTCTTTATCACTTCGTTACTTTGGCGCGTCCGTTGCTTTTCTTTTGTCCCAAACTTTTCTGTTCCGCCCGCAACCTCAATTCGAAAAGTTGCATTTTCCACCTCTCGTTGTGGTCTACTTTCCGTCGGTGAGCACGGTGAAAATCACATTCTTTCCTCAACAAAACCTTTCGATAATATAGCCTCATCAAACAGAATTGTTGTGCTGACAATTTCACTTGCTACGGCGAAAGCTGTGATTGTAATGTAGTGACAATTATGGTGGTTGTAGCAATTGATATTGTCACCACAACAATAATTCAAGGTTGCTGAGGCTATTAACAAAACGTTTTGTTGCGACAACAAAGTCGTTTCATTCGTGCGCTGAGCAAAGCCGAGGCGTATCGAGGAATAGGACACCTAACCTGTAGCTTACATGAAATTATCAGCAACAATGTTCAAAACAAAAAAAAAAGGAAAAATATACTTTTAAGAAAATAGTCTTTGTTCGGGTCTAGATTTTATGCACTAAATGAAATATTTGAATTAACCGTGGCTCAGCAAGACAATTCGAAGTATTTTCCTTTTTTTCTGGACGCATTTTTTTGGGGGAGGTGACAAACACTGCAGCTTTTTCAGATTAGACCTTGCGGTAGGGCACAAGCGGATGACTTAAGGGCGACATTCTTTTGCGGGGGGGGAGGGGTTCATTAGATCTATTTTTACGGATGTATTTTCGTTCATTCATTTTGATCCCTACATCCCCCCCTTCCGGTTTCCTTCAACTCTAGTTAGGTAAAAGCAGGTTGACGCAAAAAAAAAAACGGTTATATGGAGCCCAGCACGTGACTCAAAATACGGTATATGTTCAAAAATATATCCGAATCTCATGTTACCTAATTTCTAACCTTTGACATAGATACAAATTGTTTCAATTATGCGAGGTTACAACTAAGATTATTTCTTTAAAAAAAAAGACAATTCAATTTTTTTTAAAAAAAAAGGGCAGGAAAGAACACGAGGTAGGAAAGAAAACTTTTGCCTTAAGTGTAAAATTTATTTCGTACGACATGGAAATTTTAGGCCGTACTTCCCATGCGGAAAAGTGTCCATGAGTCTAAGCCACTCAACAATGCTAAATCTGCATGGAGATTGAAAAATCGTCCTGACCTTGCGACATAACAATTCCGCTGGAAGGTCACTCAAATTCCCGATTACGTGCAATCCGATTGGTTAAACCTTCAGAATTTTCCACGGAAATGCTGTTTTCGACTTCCTAATTTGAACCTTCTAAAGTGATTGATTTGAATAACTCGATTTACTCGTCATTTTTTCGGAACTGCAGACTCAATTTATTGACAAAATTGATTTTTGCCAGCGTGCGGAAAATGTGCACAAGCAAGCCTAAGAATAAGACAGTGATAGGCTTCCGGTTTTAAAATTATATCCACGATTTGGACTGTTTATTTGCACGACTTCGATCAAATATCGAGAAATCTTGAAAGACCTGACGAATGAAAGGAAATATCTACAAGAAATAAAATGCAGGCTTTAGGTTTCCTAGCAAAGAGGAGGCCATTACTGCGCACGTATTGTTTTGCTATATTGTCATTAAATTAAGAAGTATGCTTGCTAATCTAAAAATGGACCTTAATTTCGTTATTAAAGAGGTGGAAATCCGTCCAGGTGTAGATGGTGCGACGGATGCTTGTCTACGAAGGTAATTACTACGATATAAATGGAGAAAATATTAATGGCGTCCCATAAACAACAAGTAATTAGTGTTCGCGGCTTGTCTGGTATGAATCAAACTCACGGAAATGGCTGACTTCACGAAATATTCCCTACTTTTCATTTCTCAAAGCTCGTTTTCGAGAAGGCAGGGCGTTGCCGCCGGACAAACGCCAACTTTACATAAAAAATGGCATGTTTCTGTCGTTCCTTTCAAAAAATTTAAAAAAACACCTTTTTCAAGAAATGTATTTTAAAAAAATGGCGCTCTATTCCGACTAAAACACACTAGAAACTCAGAGGACAAAATCCTATATCAATCGGACCAAACCAAAGGCGATTTCCATGGGTATTCTCATTAAGGCTTTTTTTCCAAATGATTTGAGGATCCCCAATCAACTCAAATGTCAACAGCAGAGAAAGTCGCAGCAGTGTAATAATTTTTCGTAAAACGAGCGAATTTCCACTGCTTCTCAGTATATTTTCACTGAACTTAACGGCACCGAATGGTCTCAGGGTAATCACCAAAATTTTACTGGTTCTGGCAAAGCATTTATCGAGCTACGAGTTAAGTTTTTTAACCTCTTATACTTTATATTATAGGGGGGGCGTTCAAAATTTTTCTCGATTCTCTTTATCTTTTAAAATTTGGAATCTTAACGAAGCACCAACGGGTTACAATACGCCTGTTTCTTCAACTCATTCTTTTATTGAAGGAAGGGGGCGTTCAAAATTTTCGACAATCCTCTTTTTCTCTGAAAATTTGAAAACTCACATGGGCACTAATCGGCTAAAAAAGGCGTGTTTCTCCAACTCATTCTTTTATTGGGGGAGGGGGCGTTCAAAGTTTTTCTCCTTTCTCTCTTTCTCTGAAAATTTGAAATCTCATCTAGGCACTAATCGACTAAATAACGCGTGTTTCTCCTACTCATTCTTTTATTGAGGGAGGGGGCGTTCAAAATTTTTCTGATTTCTCTTTTTCTCTGAAAATTTGAAAACTCACATGGGCACTAATCGGCTAAAAAACGCGTGTTTCTCCAACTCATTCTTTTATTGGGGGGGGGGGCGTTCAAAATTTTTCTCATTTCTATTTTTCTCTGAAGATTTGAAACCTCATCCAGGCACTAATCGGCTGAAAAAACGCGTGTTTCTACTACTCATTCTTTTATTGGGGGAGGGGGCGTTCAAAATTTTTCTCCTTTCTCTCTTTCTCTGAAAATTTGAAATCTCATCTATAGGCACTAATCGGCTAAAAAACGCGTGTTTTTCCTACTCATTCTTTTATTGAGGGAGGGGGCGTTCAAAATTTTTCTCATTTCTCTTTTTCTCTGAAAATTTGGAACCTCATCTAAGGCACTAATCGTGCACACGCATGTTCCTTGAACTAATCTCTGAAACGAAGCAGGAAGAGGCCTGTGTCATGTATTCCTCGGATTAACCGTAAAAAAAGGTGTATTTCGAACGCTGGCGACGGCCGAAGAAGGAGGGCAGCGGGCCGTGGGCACACTGCCAAAAAAGTAACACGGCACAAGGAAAGGGGGGGGGGGCTCTCCGTACCCCTGCTGGCCTCCCCCCCCCAGGCGGGCCGGTCTGGGTCCACAAGCCCTCTTGATGGTCCACAAGCCCGCTTGATGGTCCACCAGCCCGCCTAGCGGTCCACGAGCCCGCTTGGGCCCGCCGTAATGACTTGACATTTCTTCTTAATAAAACAGTCATTTTATTAAACCTGTCATTATTTGACGAGCGCGCAGCGCAGCGCAGGTAGCTATGATACCAGTAATCACTGGCAGGTCAAAAAGATGCTGGTCCGATGTAATCATTGTTTTGGGTGCTGACAACTAAGTATGAGATACAAACCCAGAAATCAAAACCTACTCGGAATTGGCGCGTGGAGTAGCTTACAAGAACGAAGGTATTTTATGACAAGGGATTACAGGTGATGGATGGGGATTACAACGGATCCTTTGCGGGGTTGAGGTGTGGGATTACAAAGAATAAATAAGAGCCTGATTTAGATTCATTCCTGTTTCGGGAACGAAAAGAAAACCGCTATAAATTGATAAGTTTAATGCCTGCTTAGCTTGGGGAGAAGTTGAAATAAACGATAACCGAAGTGACTATATTCACACGCTGCCCCATTTAATATGTATTAGGCTGGTTTCCGTGCGTTAAGTGTCCCTTGTTTTCACATGGGCGTGCGAATAACCTAGAACTGACCAACATTTAAAGTACGAGAGGCGATCATATTCCTTATTCATATCGCATAGATGACTTTTCCTTTAAAAAATTCAATGAAGAAAAAAAGAAGACATTTTGTATTCATGGAAAAAAATGGTTTTGTTACGGCAACAAAATTAGGGACAACAAATGAATTCTTTGTTGCTTCAACCCAAAATTTTGCTGCAGCAACCAAACGTTTTGTTGATAGAACTAAACATTTTGTTGTTGTAACAAAATATTTTTGTTATTCCTACTTTAACAAATGACTTTGTTGGTATAACAAAACCTTTTTTCCGTGATTGCTGGTTGTGAGTAGCTTCTAGCGCTCGCTGGTTTTTCGTTTCCCTTTGACAGTTTTCCTAAAGCAATCTCTTTAAATATCTTCAAATCAGCACGTACTGAAAGCTTTTTCTTTCACGTTTTACCTCCTAATCTGGACGAAAATTTTCTCAGCCGCAGCAAACACACTGATAAGGTAAACAACCTCTGATGAGTGAAGGCAGCTCATACTCAAAAAAAAGAAAGTACATTAGCAAACCACAAACTTCGCCTCTTACGACTCAAGTAAACGAGCCACGAACTAAATTTAAGTGAGCGGTACAAGTCGTCAACTTCGATTAGTCCTGGTTAAAAATTACCCTCATTCTCAGTTCTAAGGTTGGTTCATAAATGTTTTCGCCCTTTATGAAACCTGGGTACAACTTTTTATTCCATTGTCTGTACCAGTGTTGCCAGATTCCGCAATTTCGTAAATTTTAATCGCGTCTAACTTTTTAACCATTTAAAGACCTAGCAAGTCGGGTATGATTTGGATCGCTCTCGAGCTGAGCATTCCAAAAATAGGATTCAACATTATGTTATCTTTACTGGTTAAAAAGTTCGACGCGTTTAAATTTGACGGAGTCGCGGAATCTGACAATACTGGTATGTACAGTACCAAAAAAAAAACGCGTAACTTTGATTAAACTCGATAAGGTTAGGTTAGGTAACTCGCTGTTGTTAAGCTCACGGCAACCTTGGTGCCGCTTGATCCTCTACGGCATTAAATGCCGCCAAGTAGGGGGCATAAGACTTGGTGACCGCTAGGTGAAGTTAACCTATAAGTTAGATCAGGTGACAGGCTTTGAGCTTTGCTCCGATGTAGATGGGAAAACCATTAAAAATAAGATCCTTTGTTAGCCCCGCCTAGTGATGCTCATTGCAAATAACTTAGTAACAACGACAAAGAGTTCATTGAATACGAATGCTTGTAAAACCATCCCGAATTGCTGGAACAACCGGACCAAAACGAAATCTGGATTATTACGATGAGAGAAATGTCCATCTGCATACATTCTTACAGGAAATTTCGCTTTGTCGACCACCCTCCCTCCTTACTCGCAGTTCTTAATGAAAATGAATCTGCATTCATTGCCCCCCTCCCCTCCGTGCCCCGGCCAGCGTGACAGCTCATATATGCCTGAGGGCAGTATCGCAAACATTCAGCTAATATGTTCCTATCAGCACAAAGCCGCAGTTCTCGATTGCCGGGGAGGGGAGTCATCAATGATTCTGCATCTCGGTACAAAGAAGGTCCACTTTCATTCATAACTCCCCCCCCCTTTTACTACAAGAACAGCTGCACTCAAAACGTCAATCAAGGTGAGGTATTCAAATTAGTGCTGATCACTTTTGCATAACAAAGGTGTTCTCCAACATTTTAATCGTAGAGATAGCACTTGTAAGTGAATTTAAATCGTAAGAGTGATTATTATTGAATGGAGGACAGTCAGCATTGTCCAAATAGTATTCACTCTACCGGCATAAACCTCTTTTATGAGGTGAATTCCTTTATCATTTCTTTTATTTAGTTATTCATTTATTTTAGGGCACTACATCGGTAGCAAATTATGGTGAGAAATTTATCAGAAAAGAAGGACGCAAAATTATTCGCAAGTGTCAAGGAAAGGTAGGTTAGGTAACTAGACCAAGTTTTAGATTATGTCAAATTAGAATGGTTCGCTAGATTTCGTTAACAAAGGGTTACTTTTACGCAAGGTAAATCATTTTAATAATTGCTAATTTTTCTTTTTCTTAGTAATGTCGCATATCATAGCTTTCTGGACGGCGAACCTTTTCCTGGAAGCCACTAGGGCCTAACGAGTAATCCATTCAAAAATCTTTTAAGTACAGTTTGGGCAGGTTCAGCCGACCCGTTTCCTTGCGAACTATTCAGATCCGTCGTATTCCTAAAAGGCTACCCTAAGAGCCTCATAACAGCCTCATGGCGGCGTTCTTTCTTAGAAAAAAACGGCTGGTGACGAAGTAAAGAGCCCTGCGGCGAAAATAACTTGCATACTCAAAGCCGATTAATGCTTTCCTTATTTTTCCCCTTGACGCATCCATTGTTGTCCTCCTTCAAGAAATCGCTCTCGAATCGGCCGTTTCAGGTTGTTCTCAAACAGCTGCACTGTATATTTGAGAGGTGCCCTCCACCTCTTCAACTCCACTTTTCGTCGCCAAGCCAAACGGAGCGACGCCGGAGCGAGGCAAAAGGCACATGGGTTAATAAAATTAACCTGCTTTAACGGTCTTCAAGATGCTACATCTCCGCGGCAAGCACTGTCATACGGAAAAGAAAATGGTTACCAGTGGCAGCTAACGCGTTAAGAGATGTAGCACACGGAAAAAATGGTTTTGTTACGGCAACAAAATAAGGAACAAGAAATAAATTTTTTGTTGCTGCAACCAAAAATTTCGCTGCAGCAACCAAACGTTTTGTGGACAGAACTAAACATTTTGTTCTTGTAACAAAATGTTTTTGTTATCCCTATATGAAGAAATGATTTTGTTAGTATAACAAAACCCTTTTTCCCGTGAAGGTACAAATAATGTTAACGAGGGGTGAACAGGTGAAAATCCATCCTTTAAAACTGCGAGTGAGACGAACAGCGTCGCAAAAGGACAGTTATTTATCAGTGCTTTCGCGAAGGTAATTTTAAAAAATAATAATTAATCAGCTGATTGTTAATAAAAGCCATGTGTAGCTTACTAGAGAAGTGGGATGATAATTAAATTGTGAACTGGAAGTAAAATCAGTCAGCTTATCGTTGAAAATGCCGAGGTTGTTGATGGGTTCATTGCATGTTCGTTGAAATAACTAGCTGATTGTTAAATAGTTCAACTGGTTGATGACATAATCAACCGATTAGGATAGTCCAACTGGTTGATGACATAATCAACCGATTAAGATAGTCCAACTTATCGCGCTGATAAATCAGCTTGCGTTTGAAATAGTCCAAAGGACTCCAAAAAATCAGTTCAAAAGCGAAATCATCAGCTGATTGGTAGGGTCCTAGCACAAGAGATGAATATCCTGTTCTGCTGATTAGATTTTGATAAAATGGTTAGGAATAACGACAACACGATCTATATGTTTATTGAAGGATTAGGGACAATCTTAACGTTTCGTTAATTACGTCAAAAAAAGAACTTCACCTATTCACCCAAATTGTGCACTCATAACTATTGGCCCGCAGCATAAAAGACGATAAAATGATCACGCTCGTTTCGTGATTAAGCTTGAAAAATTCTAACTTGTAAAAGCAATTTCAGGACGCCGTGATTTTTTTAACCAATAAAAATGCCACCTCCAAGGAATGAAGCGCCCGAAAATACGGAGTTTCATTTTTAGCAGCATTTTTACCAGAACCCTTTTTTTTAGGATTGTTGTTAATGTTGTAATTTTTAAGAAAAAGTCCTTTGAAACGACATCATTAGATGGATATGTCCCCGCTTTCCGGTGAGATTAATATCTTAATTTAAGACCATGTAACGGAACTTTGTTGACGTTTCTCGAACATTTTCCCTCGAAAGTGTCCATTGTTGTCTCCAGTCAACAACGCGTAAATTCCCCATTTTGGAAAAAAAATGTCTTTATTGAGAAATCAAGGTTATTTCCAATTAATTATTGTGCGCCTTTCCACTGCTATTAAAGTAATGAAGCCGTAAAAAAGCTGCACGAGGTTCATTAGCTGGCGAAAGCTCAAATTTATCGGTAAACAATTCAAATTAATATGCGACTCCAAGTAAATCTCCGTTCACGTATTTCCTTACGAACGCAATATTCGAGACCAAATTAATTCTCCCTCTGACAGAATTTATAGATATTTGGCTAAAAACTTTGTGAAAGCGTAAAATTAATGTGTCTCCTAATTGCGTATATTTGCGTCATCGTGGGGTTCATAAATTTAAGCCACCAGTCGTTCCGGGATGGATTTTTCAAATCTGATTAACAAAATTATGAGAGATTCGGAAAAATGTATTTTAGATCTAAAAATAAGATAAATAATAAAAATCTTTATTAAAACGTGAGCAGAAATTATTTGGCGTTTATGGGGAGAAGTCAAACACTCGACATTCTATAAGGTTGCATGTTACAGGTGAGGTTGGGTAAGGCTAGGTTAAGGTGTTATGAAAGGTATGTGAAATGGGTCGAGATTAGCATATCATTGAGACTGGGAGTGGATTGAGAGAATTCCTTCGCCAAGTAATAACGTCTTAACGGGTGAGAGAAATGCACCTTTAGCGGAACCTAATTTGTTGTTTTTTAAATTATAGGAGGAATTTTAGTGAGGGGCGCATAAGTATTCGCGTGACTATAGTGATTATAAAGTTAATCTTATAGAAGGCGAAGCGGCCAGTTTTGTTCGTACTTTTTTTTTACTCTCTCTTGTCAGCTTTTTCCCCCCGCAATCAAGATTGGGTTGAAACTAATGGACTATATGGTAGGATTTCAAAGAGCCATTACTCTATTGTGTCAGCGTATTACAACGTGTGTAGAAAGTCCATCTCCACACGTAAATGAGCTAAAGTAATTATCAAAACCCATCACTTACTTCCCAAACTGATAATTACTAATTTCATAATGGGAATAACCAGTCCTGTCAATAAGTACTAGGAAAAAGAATCTATGCGTCCAGGAAGGACTTCGATCAGAGATAAGGTAAGATCTGGGTGTAAAATTTACGTTGGAATGGGTACGCCTATTAAGAGGGGTTGTTGATTACGACTAGGTACAATGACGCCAGGCTTAGGTTAGGTAATATAAAGCTTTTTAAGGTAAGGTAAGGCTTGATGAACAGTAGGTTTAGACTAGTTTGGGTCTGGACAAAGTCAGGTTAGGAGAAGATCAAGGTAAAGATTAAGCGCTGTTTTCGTTGGGGATGCGTTTCCGGGTAAAACTAGTTGATATGTTGTGGAATTTAGTTAGGCGAAGTGAGGTTAGGTCTAGTTGGGGTAGGTTGATGTCAGGTTAAGTTGGGAGTAGCAATTGACGTTGGTTTAGGTACGGAGCTATGAAGTCACGTACGGGTGAAGTTAAGCAAGGTTCAGGAATTACCATCTTGACTCTCCTTGATACACGGTAAGCTAAAACTTTGCCAGCAAACATTTTCGTTGAGGTCACAAAATGTTTAGCTGCAATGACAAATCGAATGAATGCGATAAAAAAAAATACTTCTTAGCTTTGTAAATGTTGAGCAGTTATTGGCAAAATAGTCTCAAAGAAAATGATTTAACCAATCACCGACGTGAAATCGTCAGACTGCACCCTAATGCCCCTTACAGGCGTGCAGTCTTTGTTGTCCAGGTAGAAATATGGGGAGGGAGAAGAAAGGCAAGGCTGCATGGCGGGTTGAAGGGGTCGTGGCGAACCGAAATTCCCTCAGGATCAAGCCAAAGAAATTAATTTAAGGAATAGAACCTACATCTTTACATAACTGCAAAATAATGTCCATGACTTTTAGAGTTCTGTGTCTTTTATTCACCAATAATGGATTAGCTTTGTCCCTTCCGATCAGGAACAACAATTGAAATCTGTCTGGTTTTGATCTGTTTCAATTACGTATATACTTCTGATTGTTGGTAATGGAAACAGACTCTTGGCCAATATTGCGAGTAAGAATCCACATTAAAGACGGAAATGAATATTTTTTTTTCTATTTTTTATCTTTAGCTTGTTTAAAATTTAACAATGTTACTACATCAGTATTGTTTTAAGACTTGGTTCTTATTATTTATGAATGCAGTAGAGGAATTATTCACAGCTCATCGACAAATATGTTGCCTTTTTAACACACTTTATTCCCAAGGATGTCTGAGAATCAGCAACACATTACATAATCTCAATATTTCGTGAATTTGTGTATCAAAAAAATTCGGTCTTCTTGTCGGTAATTAGTGATAATGATATTGATTACTTCGCTAGAAGCTTTCCCGCCCCGCGCGTTTCCTAGTTACGATAAAATAACATTAAAATAATTGCTTTTATATAAATAAAATGATATCTGAGCTAAGGATCAACTGGTGCACGTGTTCAAGCCAAGGCTGAGAAGAAATCTGTTAAAATGTGTTTTTCATGTCGCCATTTCAATGTGGTAAATTACTATAATCCTGTAGAATGATCTTGTTTGATTTCACAAACGTTTCGTTCAGCTTCCAACGGCTTTCGTTTAGCTGTAATTTAGAAAAGAAGGTGTCAAACAAAGACACTAGTTTAAGCAAGTATTTAAAATGCCGTTTAAGACGATGAATCCGCAGGTGACTTATAGTTTTGCCCTTCCCCCAGAGAAGGAGAGAGCATTGAATTCTGGAAAGAATGATGGCGGGTGATATAAACTTGAGTAATTTCGGGCAAGCCTCTTTCTGAAATTAGTTTATTGACCTTTCCTATTAAATTGATGATTTGTTAGACCCTGGAATTGGAAGAAAAACGACGTTGCCTGTTGCTATACGCTGCGATATGGCAAGCAAATCAAGACCTTTTACGTGAATAACCCCGAAACCATTTACTTGAAGTTGTTGGCCGATGTGTTCGGAACGATATGGGGTTGTGACGCTTATCAATATCTTTTGCGGAGACACAGTCTGAGGATTTAACTTGTGAGTATCTTGACAAAGAGTAAACCAAGGAAGGTGGTAAGCTACATGAAGACGAAGGTTCGGTAATTAATCGCTGTTTGTAGTGAACAGAAGTTGCCGGCATTTGTACGGAATGTGCATAGTTTCTCAAAGGAGAACAGCCAAGTCGAAACACGTTTTCAACCAAGAATATTAATTACCAGAGTTTGAGTGGCGCCTGATCAGACTTGGGGTTAATTGCCTTAAAGGTCACTTGTTATTATTGTTTGTCGGCTTTCGAGGTTTGTAAACGCTGCCCCGGACTCCGCTGATAATCATCAGAAGAGACGTGTAAAACCAAAACAAGCCCAAAAAGGATTAGATGTAATCTGCGGCGGGAATCACGGATAGGTTATGTTGGTTGCGGAGAGGTGTTGGTATACCTGTTGATTGTCCTAGGCGAACCTGGTGTCAAAACAAGGTAGGTGGTTATCACGTGTTTGTGTAGGGTGTAAGGAAGAGAGAGTATTATGCAAGGCGCAGGAAAATAAGGGACGCAGATAGGTACCCGGCGCGCAGAGGTAGGCTGAGGCTGCCTCGACGTTTGTTTTTGGTCACACAAAGGAGAGCGAGAGGTGCGGCTACCTGGACCGGGCGAGCTCGATGCGTCCGTCTGTCCTCCGCCTCCGACGGAGGTGCTTGCTTGCACGATGCTGGCTGCTTTTGCACGGAAAATAAGATCCACGTACCGGTGGAGCCGAGACGGTTCCGCACTTATTTACACCAACGAGCACTTTTTCGTGACCATGTCACAAACTCTTGGGAGACAACACAAGGGCTCACTCACAGGGGCGGGATGTTACACACGTTATGGAACTTCACTTCACTGGACACTTCACTCGCGGCGCGCTACGAAAGGCAGTTCCGGACCGGCGCTGCGCTGCGAGAGCGAGACGGGGGTAGACAGCCGTCCGACCTGATCAGGGGTCTCACGACGAATAAACTCAAACTCAACTGAAGTAACCGCGCTTGTACCGCGCCGCACCGCTGCCTCTCCTCTCGCTACAGCCGCCGCCAGTGCTGCCACCACCACTTGTACCTTCCACCCCACTTCTCCCCGCCACGCCGCGCCGTGCCTCCACTGCTTCAACTGCCGTGCGCACTAATACGGCTAATGGTGCATTTCTAAACGATGGCGGCCCCCTGCCCCTCGTCTCCCCTTCAATCGCCCTCCACCCGTCCCTCACCTATGCCTTCCCATCCCACCGGTCGGGAGTCCCAGCCGTGGCGAGTCCTACCGGCCGCGGACTTTCCGACCATTGGCCCAAGAGAGCCGGCCGCACCCGAATGCAGGCGGACTTAACCGAAAGGCGGACTTTACTGATGACGGAGATAGAGAATACGCGGGAATGCGAGGCCCAGCGAGGCCGGTGTGAGGGACTCGGCGGGCGGGCGGGAAGGCGACGGGGAGGGGAGGGATGGCATCTGGGGCTGGAGAACTGGAGAAGTTGCAAGGTCGGAGGGGAAGTGGAGTGAAAAGGACGCAGGATTGGGTGCTGGCTGGAGAGGAGGGGAGAGGACAATCCTCATCTCTGTATTTACAAAACTCCGAATTACCGTCCGTGCCGACGTTAGAGCGCAGCCGGCCTGTCGACAATACGAGACAAATGACAAATGAAATACGCAAATGAAGAATTGTCGACTTCGCTGAATAGAGCCATAATCTGGGTACGACGCTATATCAGGCCCTGATTGTGCGCGAGGCGACGCGATGCGACGCGCCAGTCAGTCAACGCTTCTTATGGTCGAAATCTCGTGACGTTCCGCCGGTGCCCTCCTATTCTACCTGCCCCCCCCCCACTTCAGCCCCCGCAGCCGCCGCCGCGCTACACTGCTCCGTTCCTTCATTCTGC
>Ga0058701_10002599_pt1 | contig 13819 bp, 10 predicted proteins | sample AgamicOrMae_FD_97039 | JGI IMG/M metagenome (GOLD analysis project Ga0058701, IMG submission 97039) | Agave microbial communities from Guanajuato, Mexico - Or.Ma.e | ecosystem: Host-associated > Plants > Phyllosphere > Phylloplane/Leaf | place: Guanajuato, Mexico | collected 2012-06-04 | reverse complement strand
TAGAAAACTTAATGCGCTTTTTGTGCACTTTGTGTAATATGGGAAAATATTCAAATTTAAACTGAAAATATTGAAGAGATGTAAGATGTGACCGCAATGATATTCTTTTAAAGAACATTAGACTTGCTAATTAACTCTCCTGTCATTTTGCCTAAATGACCAAACTTCGGAATGACAACGTCGTAAAAATAAAGATAGCACTTATTATTAGGAACACGTAATGAAAAGACGAATTTTGTAAAATACTATAAGCACACTGACATCTCTCGGTCGCGCCACCACAATTGTTCATCTTTTGCACCATGAAGTCACAAAACGAACAGGCAAACCTCGAATCAAAAATGTGCTGAAAGTACAGGTTATCGTCATGCCGGGCACCTAATCGAATTAAGCCAACTAAAAGACAGCCCAGTAAACGCCAACAATGCAAATCTTTAGTACAGCTATAGAGCAGCCTATTTGTGAAGTGTTAGCATGTTGGCATGTAATTCCGAACGCTGGGAGTTTTAAAATGTTTTGACGTCTAGTATACTTCTCCTCGGGCAAGTACTGCGAGCTATACGCAACATCGTTTTCTTACCAATCGTGAAAATAATAGACCACGGAGTAAAAATAGCTCGACTGTGACGAATTAAGTACACAATGAAAATTGTCCGCAAAAAGTACTCCCATGAAAAAAAAAAATATTCAAAATGAAAACTTTCTAAATAAAGAACTACTTGAGATAAACTGAGAAAAGCCATTAATAGTCCTTGCACTTGAACCCCGCTTCCTAGCACAGAAAGTTTATTTAGGATAAGCAACTCTTACTTTTTCAGTGGCTAAGTAAATTTCGCAGAGGAACCCGTACGCGGATACTCTTACCGGACGAAAAGTGATGCAGTTTCTGAGAAGTCTATTTTCTCGCAAACTCCTAGCGATATTGGTAGATATGAAAATAAACTATCTTCTAGAAACCAGAAGCAATCAAAATTCGTTATTTAGCTTAATATAGCATTCGAAAACGGGTGAGCTAAAAGGATTTTCAATTCATTCTCTTGACCTTATTTCTGAAGTGACGAGAAATGGGTGGCATTGCATTTTCAGTTCTTGAACCACATGACAAAGCAACAGGCGAAAATATCGTCGTACAAGACCATCAGCGCGAAGGACGTTAGCAGCTGCTTAAAAACATGTTGAAATTTTTGGGAGAGTAAAAAAACTTGCGTCGTTACGTTGCGCTCAGAACTTTAAAGTAAACAGCTGAATTAATTAATTGAATGCGTCCTTGAGGTGGAACTGCTATTGAAGATTGACTATCAACTCGAGGAGCCTCCGATCCTCAACAACGAAAAGTGACACATAACTTTTCATCCATGTGATTCCTATAAAAATATGGAAAGTGCGAAACAGCGTGAAAAATGTTACTGTCGAACACATCAAAGGAAGAATTGAATAGCATTTCGCAGTGCATAAAACTTCGGCAAAGCATCTTTGACCATCGGAGAGGTAACGCCGACGTGTAAGTGCAAATCTCTCTCGTCCCACAAAAACCGACATCAAAACAATGTTATTCTCAACCAAGACGACTCTAGCACTGTCAGCACGCTTTTTTTTTCCTCGGGTAAGTTGACCTGCGATTCGGAGACAAACCCAAAAGTATTTCCGTACACCAAAAAATACAGGAAAAAAGAGCTGATGCGAAAATACACACATGCTCTAGAAACCGACGCACCTCTCGAAGATGAATCTCGACTTTGCGCACTGTACCGGTACACTACGAAGGCGGAATTTTCCACCAATTGTGTTCCACCTTCCGTATTCGAGTCAAAAGAAGAAAAGCACGTGGAACATGACCTAATATAACCTATGTTTATCACACCTCACGGTCACCAAGCCTAAACCTGCTCACTTCTTGACGGCATCAAATGCATCACGCGGCATCAATATTTGGTGACAACTGAACGGAGCGATAACAATGCAAGAGAGAAGGCACTATTGAGTGGAGTGGGGCACTGGACACTTAAAATTACCCAATTTGGGTGAAACCGAAGTAAGAGATTGAATATATGTAGTTTACCTTGAAAATGCTATGAAAAGTTGAAATCAGAGGAGGGAAATTCATCTGAAGTGTGAATACATTTGTCATCACGAGGCACCTCCCTTGAGTCTCTTTTCCATAATCTGCGCATGGTATTCCCGTGTGTGTCTAACATTGTAAACTTTCGTTAACACTCTAGACAATGAAATGGACTGGGTCGTCACGCGGTTGTTGTGTCACAGTTGTTGGAGCAGCGTACCTCCAAGTCGAGATCCTCTGTGCTGGAGTTGAGTCTCACTCGGATGACAGCGTTGTCTGCAATGTTGTTGTTTTCTGGAGGCGGTTCTGCAGGCGCGGCACTCTTCCTGGACTTGCCGCGGCGCGACAGTCTGGAGGTGACGCCATGCTTCATCTGCATGTAGTAGCCCATGATCTCCGGCTCTCGAAAAGATAGCTTCTTCCGGGGTTTCTCGGAGGTGGCATCCGGAGATGCCGCTCCGGGCGTCGGCGTCACTTCACGCAGTGCATCACTCCTCAACATGCCGCCTTCACGCGAGACCACTGCCCATGTCGCGATCCTGAGAGCGAGAGGCGTGCTCGTCGAGGGCTTTGCGGCTACTGACGGAACCGGACCGCGCGGGAAGAGACGGACGGCGACCGATGCGCTGGCGGAAATAGACTGTTGTGACGGCGGGCGCCGGCCGTCGGCGACGCCAGCTCGGCTCTTCTACGCGCGCCACTCGAGGTACAACCATGTTTGTGACCTCATGCAAAAAGCCGTCACTCCTCGAAACACGTCAACGACAGGTATCCCTCGAAGTTGTGCTGGGTTGTGATAGGTTGCTCAATCCTTGCCGAATGGAATGCATTCGATAGCGCCAAAAACCGAAAGCGCCAAAGTTCGTAACCGCCAAATGATAGGCACGCTCCTATCATTATGTTATGTTAGGTTAGATTAGGTTAGGATAGTATAGCCGTTACGAGCTTTGGCGTTTGAGACTCTCGTTTGGCGGTTACGGATTGGTGCTCGTGGTTTTTGGCACTTATGCCAGCTACCCTGCCGAAACTCCCTTATCGGTTGATGTCCGCATAACAGACATTCTTCCCGAAAGCAACCGTCGCCTGTACGAGGTTGCTCCAGCACCCAAGAGCGACACGTTGTTGCAACACAAGCACGTCGCTCACACACCAGAAGCAGAGAGTGGCAAGTCAACTGTTGTCTCTGTAAGGACTGGGTTACTTGATATGGATATGCAACACTATGCATGTCAAGAGAGGTTCTTCAAGTAATTTTAGCACAAACTTGTCCAGTTACTTGATGCTCTTCAAGCAGATGCAGATGACATCATACACAGAGACAACTGGCTCTCCTTACTACCTTGTTTTCCATGGAGGTATCGCAATGCTTCTTCGCATATCCAGTTCTGTATGGTCTGAGGCATGCCCAGTTTTTTATGGTCTCAAACCTCTCCTAGAACAATCACAGCAAGAGAGTCCAAAACCTGCGCCAGCGAAGCGGCATCGCAGTAACAGACACTGATCTACGATTCTTTGTCCATCCTCGTATCGTTATAGACCTCAGCGATAGGTGCCAGTTGCAGAAGGTGTGCAAGAAATTCTCTTGATTCCATTCCGAAAAGCTTGCCGTTTGGCTCGAAAGATCCCATGCATGGAAGCCCCATCCCAAGTTTATGATCCTAATAGCTGCAGTTCACGGCTGATTCATGATAATCCTCGTTTGTCATGGCATAATCAACGCAGCAGAGAGGCTATTATAGAGGAGCCTAAAACTTAGCCACGACCCTCCCTCATCTTTCCGAATCACATCTGTGGTTAGACTAATTCGCTTTACTGTTCCGACGGCGATTTTGCGAGGCTCTGCGACGCGGGGGGTGGCGGGGGAGGGGTCGCGTGACCCTGAAGAAAGGCTGGTCACTTCGCACCTGTTGGCAATGCATTTTCTGGCTGCCTGGTTGGCTCGACACGCAAAAGAAAAAAAGAAAAAAGTGGGAACTCCACTTAGCGTTTCCAAGGAAACGGACGAACTTTCCGTGAACTTCTCAATTTTGTGACGTTTCAGGGAGCAATGTCTAACTCTCTATTTGTCACCTAAAGAAACCCAGGGGAACTCAGGATCTCCGCAAGAGCACTCAACTAAGTTTTATGGTGAGACCGGTTTTCCTGTGTATTCAATCTCGTCTCTCGTGGGACACTTTTTGACAACTTAAATGTACTTTCTTACTGCGTTCTGAAAGAAATATGCCACTTATTTAGCTTTGTATGAACGTTCCGCTCTGTAGGAAGATTTAAAATACAGAGTGCTAACAATGAAATATTTCGACCGACTCAAAAAATGATGATAATCAGGGAGGACAAACAATCCAAATCCGACATGAAAAGCGCAACTTATTTTGAAAATCCATAGGCCTATCCTGAATTATGATAATTTATTAATTACTAAAGTTTTATATTAAAACCTTTGGAAATAATGAGCAAATATAAAACAATGGTCAAAATATACCCTCTTAAAGACTAACCGGTCTGATTGTGAGTAATTAAAGAATATACAGTGACTGTCAATGCAAACGGTACCCGGAAAACGCCGCTTTTTTGCATCCTGAAAGCACAGTTATTTCCACGCGAGAATAGTCTTATTTTTATACAAAAATAAAGTATCATTAGGAGATCAGTGGTGCTCCATCCCTTGCCTCACCAATGATTGTCTTAAAGTCACTGCATTTAAATGGCGAAAGAAAACAAAAAACACGAGAGAGAAAAGTAAAATATCGTGATTTGTATACAAATTACTACGTTATAACGTAGTAATTGATTCCCAAAAGAATTGCTTTTAACAGCCGTTTCAAAAAGTAGCTGACGTACGGTATATAGTATCTAGCGGTCAAACTGCGGTTTGAAAGGAATTTTTAACTTCCATAAATCGAAATTGCCTCTCAACGTGATAAAGCCATGTAAACGATTTGGGATTTCTTCCCGCAAAGTGAGCTGCAAGGATTTTCGACTTGCATCTGTGTTAAACACGATGAAATCCATAGTAGGCCCATTTGCAATTGTAAACGAAATCATTAATAATCATCCACCTCACCCGAAAATTAGGAAAATGATCAATCATAGAGGATGTCCAAAAGTGATAAACGTACTTCTTTTTTAAATAGTTTTATTTTACGTCGTTACGTCGACCTATAACATTTCTATTATTATAAATATTAGGGATGTAAAAGGGACAATCACTTTTTGGACGCACCATGATAATTAATTTTTAGATAAGCGGATAGCTCATGATTATGTCTAAAATTACAAATCGGTCAATTTTGGATTTCGTCGCATAAATAAACAGAGAATCTACGGCTAAAGGCAACTCATCAAGATGCCAGCGACTCCCCCTTAAAACCACAAAACTGATCGGATAGCGAAGGAGTCAATCATCTAAGACAAAATCAACCCTTTTCTAGCCAGACGCTCTCACTGCCAAACACCCTACCGTGAATTTTCTTCAAGTTGGACCTCCTATATCTCTGTTTTCTACCTTCGCTCGCTAATTGAGCGGAGCGATGCACAAGGCACCTGACAATCGTCGCTAACCCTGGATCGAGAATCCATACCAAGTCAATGCATGGATATCCATAGAAATCCAAGGATATCCAAATAGATATCCATTGAAGACTGATATCCATTAAAACATGGATATCCATTCAAGGATATTAATTGGTAACGGATATACATTACCGAATTCCTTGCATGGATATCCCTGCTTGGATATCAGTGGATATCCACACTTGTGTGGATAATTGAAGACTTACATCCAAAAATCATGGATATCAATGTTGATATCCGAGGAATTTTTTGAAATCCATGTATGGATATGCTATGGATTCTCGGACTAGGGAAACCTCATACAGGTTTTGTCTTGTTGGATTTTGTGACTCGCTCCACTTAGGCTGGAAGACAAGAGGTACAGAACACATTGGACAGAGCACCCTTCAAAATTTTCTGTGCGCGACCTCGCTAAAAATCGTACGCAGTAAGTACATGAGATGGCCGATCAAAATTAGCGCGGTGCCAGGAAAAGTGATTAGAATAGGGTCGTCGGGCCGTGACCGCGAGTCCAACTCAAAGTGAAGCGCCAGGTTGAGTCCTCCTATTCTTAGGACAAGAGGCTTCCTCTCCTCGGCCGCTGATCGGCTATTTTCGGCTGCCGGCGCCGCCGCCGCCGCCGGAACACAAGTGAGGCCGCACTGTGTGTCTCATGCGGGAGGGAGGAGCGGGGCGCTTTTGTCCTCATCCAATCAGGGTCTCATCAGCGAAAAGCCTCAAATATTGAGCCTTATTCCTTGTTATTGTACCTATTTTAAAAAATTCTCGTCAAAGGCTAACACCGCTTTTTTAATATTACTACCCCGATGGCCCCAGAGCTAGCACATTAAGGGGCAATACATGCAAAAAAAGGAGTTTGTTTTTCTTTTTAATGAAAAAAAGTAATTTTTTATATGAAATTAATTTTTTAATGAAAAAACGTAGTTTTTTTTAACGATTAACGAGAAACATGCACAGTACACGTTAAGGACGGCTTGCAGAAGGTGTAAAGAGAGCAACAACTGAAACCTCCAAAACTTGTTTTTTTTTATTAGCTTCATTGTTAATTTTTGTAAGCCTTATTGACGTGATACTGTGTAAATTTAGAGGCTTGATTTTTAATTTCTCAGGGGGTACAAGGTATGTGACCTAATCTTATCTAGGTCAACCTTTCCTAACCGTTTGCTTGTAGATTCTCAAAAAGTGACGAAAGATTAAAACAGGTTGGCCACATGAACAATAGAAAATGACTCCCTTCAAATTTACGGCACGTAAATAAATAGTACCTAATATGGACCGCAAAACGTCGAATGAAATTAAATCTTGCCAAATAACATTCTTATCCGTGAACAACACCGATGGTATTTGTGTTGAAAAATTACTGATTGAAGGAAAGCACGACATGAAATTTTGGAAGAATCGTTCAAACGAAATCACGGTTGATATTTCATTGCATATAAAATTACAATTGGTAAGGCAACGAATAGAAACCTGATATTAAAAATATGCTCTCAAACATTAGCTGTTTTCTTTTAGCAATGTTAATAAAAAAAGGACATAAAATTAAGATAATACGATCATGCCATAGGTTTTCATCATTTTACCTTCCTTTATAGAAATCAAAGGGGAAAAAAGGTACAATATGTACTTTACTTACATATTCATATGAATGCCCTCCTGTCAAGTTTCTAAAGCATAATAAGAATTTCCGCGAGGATCTCAAACCTAAAGGAAAGTATCTCCGAAGAAAGTGATAACGGTGTTTCAAGTACCTCTATCTTAGCATCAAAGTTAACATTTATGACACTGCGCGTATCAAGGTGAAATTGCTTGCTTTACGACTTCTAAATGCCAAATAATTAATAGTTTATTGTTGCGGCGCATAAGAAATTAATTAGATTTCGCGCGTGTAATTGAATGGTAGAGCGATAAAACAAGCAAGCTAGTAGGGACGTTGACAAAAAAAGATGAAGTTTCTGATGAGAACGTATCACGGCTGGCAGTGACTGCACGCATTCTTCCTATATAACAGACTGCTATAGTTTCCACTCGCCGGTTTAGGTACCGTAGACTTTATCAGCAAAGGTAAACAACAGAAACCATTTTAGGAAAGCCTTTGTTACTGGATAGGCTTCCTTAATAGAATGAGAAAGGTTCTATGTCTGCACGAAAAGTGGCTTGCCTTTTTTGGGAGTTGCTAACAAAACCCAGGGAGCGTGTAGAAGATAGCCAACAAATAACGCCAAAACTTTGGTTCATGGCAAACGTCGCTTTGTGAAAGGGACGAGGAAAAGTCTTCAGGACCGCTACTTTTTTGACCAGAACTATTGAAAGTAACTTTCTTAGTTGGGTTACAGTGTAAAACTTCACGGCTGCAGACTCTACTGCTTCTCAAGGCCAAGCCGAAAGAAGAGACAGCGGAGCGAGGCACGAGGTACAGCTAACCTAGGTAATAACGTGTTTGACGCATAGTTCTTACATTCAGTGAAAACAGCTCTGCCGTTGCGGAATAAGCAGTGGACTATGAAACAAAAAACTGTTTCTGGTGGTTCCGTAACTGCTTCAGGTATGAAGGTAAAACAGGGGTAGAGCGTGATTGGTTATTTTTAAAGATTCCTCTATTGATATCCATATCAATTGATAGCTTTCGACGTTAATGATGTAGTTATTGATTGGTATAACTTGAAAAAAAACGTAAGATCTTCACCTGCCGTATACCGTCATACCCAAAACAGGTCTGGGACACCTAAAAGAGAGGGTATTTCTTACGGAATACCAGATTTTGCGACAGTCAAGTGGGAAGATCACGAAGGACGACACCAGTCACCTAACCTAACCTACATAACTTATCCGTAAATCGTTAATATTTCTAAAAAGATAATAAAAATTCATAATGTTCAGGAATTAAAAAAACTATACATTGAAAAGTTGAAAACTATTAATTAAAAAAAAAAGTGATTTTTAAAACTTGGCGCAGAACTAAATCACTTAGTTATTTCAAAAACGAAAAAGAACATAAAAAGACAAAAAGGACATTGTCCTCATCCGGCAAAGGTGCGCAACGATCAGCATTTGCACGATGTGGCACAGCGCATGGCGCGGTCTGTGAACACCGCAGGTTCTTTATGCGCCATAAACGTTTCCTATAAATTCCAACTCCAAGTTCAAATACGGCTTTTCCTCGAGAGAGGATGCGTCTAGCGGTTCTGCGAATGCAAATTCAGCCCAAAAAAGGATCTACACCAAGGACATGCTACAACAATGGTCGACCCTTTCAAACTCAGACAGAAAAACTTAAAACAATTTTATCATCGCACAGGCCTATGACTAAAAATTCTACATTCGAAGGAAGTAAGTTTAAACTCGAAAGTTTAAAGGATGTAAATCAAATCTGTAAGCACTGCTTTCGAAATCTACACCCTGTTAGCTGAGTCAACTCAGCAGCCAAATCCCCAAAAGGGTAAAAGGTTTAAGGACGAACTTTTCAACTCGATAATGACATCAACTTGGAACCTTGTAAAGTGAATCCTCTAACAGTGGTGAAGACGTGTTGCTCAAAACACGGGTTCTGAGGTGCTAACTTCGTAGAATACACTTGAAGGCGAAGAACTGAAACACCTTTGCTTTGGAAGTTATATGAGCTTTCGACATCAAAGGAATCCAGATCACGAAGATCTGGCCGAAACCCACGTTTGTACTACAAAACCACTTCGGAAATCTATTCAACACACGTTTTTCCTTCTAAAGGATTATTGGTTGAACAGGAAAAAAAGGATACGTACATTTTATTTAGGCTAAAACTCATAGTTTAAAAGGTAGCATGTTTTACCTGTTGATCTGACAATCAGTATTTCATAGCGGTAACAGACTTCATATTTCCGCGTCGAGTACAATTTGCGCGGCTCTACGTAAATGATTACTAATCGATTAAGCCCACGATCCTAGTTGCCAGATTTCATGACTCCGTCTTTAAACGTGGTTCTTTTTAATCAGTAAAGTAAAAAATCCAGTCTTAGGCTTAAGCGCGATAAAATATATATAAAATATGCTAAATTTTATCGATTTGTTTTTGAGACAGGGGTGGTTGAGTTGATCACACAACCGTGAAATTTGACAAAACTTACATAAGCTAAATATACGTTAGGGTGGAAAGTCGAGATTAGTACTTGAAATAATACAGAAGAAACTTTCGAAGCAAGCTTTACAAGCGAAGTAATCGACTCTTAATGAGGACATCATGATTCGAAGTAAACCAAGTTTAACCTCAAAATATTATTTTGTGGGGACCACGTCGTCCACATTTCAAGGCGGATTCAGAGAGCAATTTTTGATTTTCTTTCAAAGTCTCTATGTACCGTTTTTCGCAAAGTCGTAAATTGTTGCGAAATAAACGACAAAATCCGCGCCGCGCCGCGCAGGGCTTTTTGGCAGGCTGCTTTGCAAGTACTTACTTGGCAAAACCACCCATAAATCACAAATATCCAACGTTTTATTGCATCTCCTCTCATTAATACTAGATCCCGAAAGACGCGACGGGATAAGATCTTACGATTTATCAAACCTCTACACGAAGAGAAGTGATCAGCGAACCGTCAGTACACTTTGAACTAGTCTGAATACAATTCACCGCCACGGTTTTGTTTTAAAAAACGTATTTATCACACAGTTTTGTCTAGCCCTTTCGGTTGTTTTAATTAAGCGCTATGATATCGGTCAGAATAGGCAACCTGAAGGGCACAGATGTAAAGCGTGTAGTTTGCACTAAAAGATTGAAAGATGCGGAATAATTCACCATGGCATCGCCACTCCCGTCGTCAAGGCGCGAGTATATAAACAACAAAACCCCAGCCTACCTTTTTGAATCGGGTTAAACAAGGCTAGCAAATATTCTATAACATCTATAAAGATGTGCGCTAATACAAAAGCTGGGCGGCCCTGTGCATTACTTCGTTGTCACTCCGCCCTTCTGTGCATCTGAAAGGTAAAACGTAAGAGGTAGCAAATGCAGTTCGCACAGAATGGAGCAGGACACCCGAATTTAAAGTGGCAATTGAAACTGTTTTGCACGCACATAACAACGAAAACCGCTCCGAATTCGCGACATTTTATTGCAATATTCATGTTTAGAGAGACTATTTTTACGGACGTGATTGACAGTCAAACTAAAAATACACGCTGACCTTTGCTTCGGAAAAAAGAGGAAAATTGTACATAAGATATGATTTGTTAAATTCATTCCGTGCAGACGAAAGTTCATGCTGACAGATGTCTGTAAAATGTCGAAATATTCAGAGCTGCCAACCGAAAATAATAAAAAAAAAACTTCACAGCCGCTGCGAAAGTCCCCTAAAAAAGAGTATCAATTCCTATTTTGGCTATTTGCAATTCAGGTTGAGACGCAAGTTAATGCAATGTTTTTTTTTTTACGTTGTACTTTTAGTAAAGTGAGTGTGATCCGTCTAGCATTGAGAGTCCACTGTACGATGGTTGTGCGATAGCCAACTAGTACCAAGCCATCGCGTGTAAAGGTTATTAAATGCTTCACCATGAAATGCCGTTCTGGGATATGAAGCATCAAGACTGAAGATAGAGTATCACATTAATAAAAAAAAACTTTGGGTACCAGCTTAAGTTGTTGAACCAACCCGCTCAACCCGAAGGGACTCAACAAACTAATAAGGCCTGTGCGTTCTTGCAGTCTTTGACGAAATTTATGGACGTTCCCTCCAGTGGAAAACCGTTTGGGTAAGAAATAACAAACTTGATGGTTTAGCCGGCACACAACCCAAACCCCAAACGAAAAGCAAACCCTCTCAAGTGAGCCAAAACTTCGTGGTCAGTCGTAAAGCATGTGGATAAGCGTGCGCCATCTAGTAACGACTTAAGCAAATGATCCAAGCTTCGCGGCTCGGCCGCTAGAGGGCGCTGCTGGGGCTAGCGCGAGCTGAGAAGGCGATGCCGGACGTCGCGTCAGCCCGTCAGAGGAAAAAAGCTTGAGACAGTCTCAAACAGGCCTACATAATTAGACGATATGGCTCGCGTGCCCGTAGACCAAGCCTCGTCACTAGAGGCAACGTTGGCCTAGGTTCGGGAACTGAACCGGAAGGTAAATGTGTTCTACGAAGGTTATACTGAATAGATTGCGAATCTATAGGCTTTGGTACTCGTTACTCTACAAGGAATGAGGTTGGAATAGAGCTGTCGAAATTGAGACATCGTAATTTAAAGCCAAGAACTTGCAACTCCGTTTCCCATCTCAGTCCACAAACTCAACTCCAAAGTGTTTCCTCCTTCTTATGTTCTACCTTTCGTCGACAAGCACGAGACAACAGTCTAATCTAACAGTCGCTGAGCGGAACGACGGAAAAGTGAGGCAAAATGCATGTCATTTAACCCGATCGGACGTATGTTTTTAATCCTTACTGTGAAACGGCAGATATTGAACGAGGGTAAAAAAAAAGAAACGCGTTACAATACACGACCTTGAAAACTAATGCACCATTTTTTCTGGGAAGAACAAAAACGTTCATATGTCCCTCCGCATTTAAAGAAAAAATACAAAGTAGAACTACCTAAAACCTTACGTTGGCGTTGTAGTTATGATTAAGCTTTCATATTATCAAAGATTCAACCTCGAAAAATGTTTTGCTACACTCGTAGGTGGGCGATAAGAGGACGTCTAACCTCACCTCTGGCTCCACTTGACCTTACATCATTTTTAAAGATAATATTGCCCAAACACCTACCCCCAAGCGTTGTGTACACTGATAATATTTTATGTTTACCAAAGTTCAGCTCCTTATTATGCGTAACTTGAGAGAAAACTGATTTCCCGTTTTTGAGGTGCTTCTTTTTGTTCTGCCCCAGAGGAATGGTAAATTAGAATGGAGACTGACGCGCGATTCTAATTATCATAGCGTTAGATCGCTTTATATCACAAAACAATCGGTCCATTGATCCTGCTCCGATTATTGATAAAGAATCCTTTACTTAATTAGCGGAATATTTGATCCAACCGCAAGTCTACCGACCGCCACCGGTCCATTAAGCCACGACAGGCAATGCAAGCTGCTGAGTTGATGACTTACTTTTTTGGCAGTCTTGAAAACTATGCATTTGAACACGTTGCTGGAACCATCTCTCGCAATGTAGCTAAAGACTTTGAGATCTTGGGCATCGTGGGAAACGTAAAATATCCTGAAAAAAAAGTATTCAAAGTCAATACCGAAGGAAAGAAGTGTAATTTTTCAAGTAGAATAATCTCAACTCCTATAACAACGATCGTGAAAACGATCGTGTTTTTTCTACAGTATGATCCCACTAAAGAAGGTATAAATATAAAAAAAAATGAAAGGAAAAACAAAAACATGTACATAGTATTACATTAGTAAATGACGTACAATTAGTAGTACAAAAAAATGATAAAGACAAAGAAATAGTTAAAAACCTATAAAAAAACAGAAATTCTTTGTGGAAGAGTAGTTTTTGTTGTACAGTGTGCGTAACTCAAAATCGAGCTCAGAATAAGCGTCTATTAATTTGACTATTAAAGAAAGATATTGGGCCTCATCGTTAAAGCCTTCATGACGAAAATTTTGTCTCGGGTTATTGGTATTGAAGACCCACAGTTTATATTGCCAATTGAATGATTTAAGGGAGGGAAAACACAAAATTCCAATCGACGACGAAAACGAACTTGGGAAATGTCGAAGCTACTTTTCCCTCGTCATGTAAACATAAAGCGTACTGGAATCGGAAAGCTGCAGTGATTCAAATTAAAACTGTTTCCTCAAATATTGAAAGTCATTTTGATTCTGGAGTGAGAGCGACGATGGTGTATCACCGCATGCGGGGCGAATGCAATATATCAAAGAACACCCACTGATTCAATGTAAAAGCTTTATCGATGCCCTTTTTTCCCAATTCTTCAAACAAACAATTTAAATTAGCTTTCGCGACCCAAATTGGTTCCGATTGACGTTCCCATTTTACGTTCACCGGATTACTCTTTAACTTACCTGTAGATGGGATGTTGCATTATGGGAACGTTCGTATCGTCATTCCAGTCCTTTTTCTGAAAAGTAAACAAAAAGAACAATTTAAGGTGGATAAAACATCAGAATTGATATGAAAGATTGAATTTTCCAACTTTTACGGAATCTTTCGTCGTTAATCTCAGCGGAGTAGAGAATTGAGTCAAAAGGCAAC
>Ga0058701_10002598_pt1 | contig 13819 bp, 14 predicted proteins | sample AgamicOrMae_FD_97039 | JGI IMG/M metagenome (GOLD analysis project Ga0058701, IMG submission 97039) | Agave microbial communities from Guanajuato, Mexico - Or.Ma.e | ecosystem: Host-associated > Plants > Phyllosphere > Phylloplane/Leaf | place: Guanajuato, Mexico | collected 2012-06-04 | reverse complement strand
CACGTGGTTTGTGTACGGCCCCTTAGACTAAATTAAGATAGCCTTCTGGACATCTTATAGAAATTTACTCTGGAGTTCTTATTTTTGCTGTATCTTGAAGAAGCCTGTTTGTCGTTATTACTGGAGAATGAGTGAACGGGGCTGTTTTTGTTCCAGCTTTGGATAGCAAACCGAAGCGACCAATCGGCGACCAGTACCAAGACTTTAACAAACACAAGTCAGGAGTTCCGCTTCCGCTACCGTACCCGCCAATCATCAGCCGCATGACGGACCGCCAATTGACGCTGTCTTGGCGACCGAGCATTCCCATTGGGCCGCGCTTCCCCGTCACCTACCAGGTGGAAATGTGTGAATTGCCCGACGGCGAATGGAAGCCCGTGCAAACTGGTAAGCAGGCAAGGCAACGGAATCCCTACTAAACCGTCGTTTTTTTTCCTTCCTTGTAACTGTTTTTTCATCTCTTGGAGGATTGCGAAAACTTTAAACCCTTTTACAACTACTTAAAAGTATGTGCGTGCTGTTGAGGGTATAAATGGCTGATAAGTGATTTTATTTTACACCAATTTGTGTTGGTACTACAAATGACAAAACTAATGTCTTTATGTTGGTGGTCCCGCGCTTCAGTTGATTTCAATGGAGTTGCCAACCTAAATTCAAAATAACAGAAAATCACTTGTCAGTCATTTATGGCCTTGACTGTACTTAAGAGGAATCTATACACAACTAGCGATCTAACCCGGATGAGATAAAATGGGCTTACAAATCAAAGAGCAGTTATTGTACCCGTAATGCTTTCTACCCAATCTGTCAGTCATCTTAGCTTGTGGGAGTCATTTTTATAATAAATATTTTAATTTGATTCTTTCACAGTTTTTTTATTTTAATTAACTACCAATGTACTGTTTTTTTTGTGCTTTATACTTAATGATACGGTACATCTTGTCAAAGATCAAGTATATTTTCATTACCTTGTAGGTTACGATGGGCTTTTCTAATGCCCTGGACCGCCAAGAGACAAGTTTGCCTATCAAATATGAAATAGGGTATTATTTCTTTCAATCTGTTGTATTCTCCTTCCCTTTTACAGGCAAAAAGGAAGTGAAAGGAGGTAATCTCAATTTCCCCTCTCTAAAATAGTAACTATGACCGCGTAGATTTGCATGTCGTCAAAAGTAATTGGAAAGCATTTAGCATAAGAGATATATCTTTTACTCACTCCTCCACGGTGTTCTAGAGCAATAGATCTTCTTGCTTACTCGCACCCACTTATTAGCATAGTTTAAATTGCATCATTGTAAGCCTGTATACTTTTGTTTTGACTCAGACGTATGTTAATGTCGGTTCACTGCCTATTTCGAATAATGGCGGCAATTTCAACTCGGTAATCTCTTTCTTTTTGTAGGTGTACGAAGCTGCGCTTGCGAAATCCACAACCTGGAGCCGTTCAGAAATTACAAGTTCCGTATCCGGGTTGAAAATAAGTTCGGTGTGAGCGAGCCTTCCCCGCATTGTGTTACTCACAGGTGAGTGAACTGAACGAAGTACAAATATCCTCATCTGGGCAAATATTGATGAGTATGAAAAATTTCTCAGGGAAAAGCTGGAGCCACCTCCGCCCCGCTTTTACCCGTACTTGGAGCCTGGTATCGACTTCCGACCGGAAACTTCGCCATACTTCCCTAAGGACTTCGACATCGAGAAGCCTCCGCATGATAAATACGCTCAAGCTCCAAGGTATATGAATGCCATTTTTATGGACTTTGTACAGTACAACAGAAAATGTCGAATTCGCGATTAAACCGTTGAAATGTCGCCAGATTCCTTCGTCAAGAACACGACACTCAATATGGCGTCAAAAACCACAATTGCAATTTGATGTGGTTCGTCTATGGGTACCCGAAACCGAAGATGAAGTATTACTTCGACGGCGAAGAAGTTGAGATGGGTGGTCGCTTCTCTGAAAGTTACACTCGTAACGGACAAGCGACGCTTTTCATTAACAAGTAAGTTTCTATAACAAAAAATACGCTTTCTATTAGTGTTCTTCTGTTGCATGAATTTTCACGTAGGTAAAAAAGCATATACCAGCTAACTTTGGTTTAGAGGATGTTCTTTTAGGCGGGAGCTGTCCGATCCTCAGACGGTTATCCTATTTGAGTGTAGGAAAGATGAGGCTATTGTAATATTTCTTGATGGTTAATGTAAATCACGTATGGGGATGAAATCGCGTAGTCAGATTATCAGAATATGACCTTTTTAATTTCGCCTATCCTAAATAAAACTGCCAACTTTGTCATACACTCTGTTACCTCAGGAGGGGCTGCTTAGTTGGGGCAGACAGAAGGGGGTTAAGTTAGGTTACCTCAGGTTACCTCACATTAAGTAACGGTAGGTTAGGTTACATTTGGTTACGTTCGGTCAGGTTACCGTATTTTACGTTAGGTTTGGTTACTTCACGTCACGGGTTAGGTTACCTAAGGTTACACTGGGTTCGGTCACTGAGGTTAGCGAAGGTTAAGCAGGCTACTGTAAGGTCGGACAAGTCCCGTGTCGGTCAAGTTCCCGCATTTCATAATTTCTCACGCAAGGAGAATAACTGAAAGGGTTGGCTGGTCAGAATAAAAGAAACGGCTCTATTGAAGTGTAACCCTTTTTTCAGAATGCTGGATCGGGATGTGGGCTGGTACGAAGCCGTGGCGACCAACGAGCACGGTGAGGCCCGGCAGCGCGTCCGCCTCGAAATCGCCGAATATCCCGTGTTCATCAAGCGGCCCGAGGAAACACATGTCCTTCTCCGAAAGGGTTGTCGGCTGGAGGCGCGCGTGGCAGGTGTACCCTTCCCAGAAATCAAGTGGTTTAAGGACTGGAAGCCTCTCACTTCCACCGTCCGTTGCAAGGTACGCTGAATTGCCCTCCGTCGCATCCATGCCGCATTCGCCATGCGAGAATTAGTTGCACTCAAAATGAGCGTCGACTTCGATCTTCAGTCTCGTCTCTCTTACATGGAACCCTTTGTTTTAAGTTCGTATATTACGTAGTAAGATTTACACATACTTTGAACTATTACGCATCAGCCACAACCCGATTCAGCATTCTGTAAAAAGAGTTACATAAGCCGTTACTGAAGTGTCAAGAGATCTTTTAAACCCTATTTCCGTTGTAGGATACTTAAAAAAAAGTCGTTTTATGCGTAGTGTACAAAGATTATTCCTCAATAATTTATTACAAAGAAATACACCATTCATGGAGTAATTAGAAACCTGATAGATTTGAGATATCCTAGGAATTCCTATAAATATTTTGTAACCGTTCTTATATTCTTCTTATTCTTGGGGGATATCCAAATTTAATTCCTATTGTTTTGGAGGATATCCAAAAATATATCTGTTTTTTAAGTTGTTTTTTTTTGGTCAGAAAAAAGGGGTGTTTGGAGAGATCGCTAAAGTAATAGGGATGGCTACGACACTATTTTCAGGGGTACTTATATTTGGGACGAACATATTTTATTGCCACTTCAAAAGACTTGTTGAAAATTTTTTACGCCCTATCTCTGTTTTTTATTTAAACTAAAATTTCAAGTCATCTCGTAGGAAGTTGTACATTTTTTTACGAATGAAGACCATTGTAAAAAGTGCGTAACTTTAGAGCATCATGACGATAGAAACAAATGTTCATTATTCAAGAAACGCATGGTAAATATGAAGCGCAAAATTTTCTACCATATGTGCTCCACCCTGGTTTAATATTCCATGACATTCTAAGCATTAACGACACCACCAAATAAGTTATATTACCCTAGGTCAGGTTAAGTCACGTTGCTTTTGCCACACTCTATTCGGTGGAACACATAAGGTGGAAAACCTACACAGCGGAAATAAAAAAGTACGGGTCGGAGACAGAACGTCAGTGAATTACTGTCATTTTCGCTGTTTGTGGTGTAACTACCCGGTAATGAGCGAAAATTGAGCATTTCTCGACACCTGTGATCTCGCAGATATCGTTCGTGGAACCGGATACGAGCTATCTGCACATCTTAGACGCCATCAACAAGGACGAAGGCCTGTACTCGTGCACCGCGTCCAACGTGGCGGGCTCCGTGAGCGCCTCGGCCATGGTCCACGTCGAGGAGGACGAGCGTCGCTACCTGGACCGATCATACTCCCGGCCCAAGATCGTCCGCACCCACAAGGAGAAGCCCATCGGCGAGGCTTACGACCTGGGCGACGAGCTCGGCAGGGGCACACAGGGCGTCACCTACCACGCCGTCGAGAGGAGCACTGGTGAGGAGACGCGGGAAATCCGCAACCCAACCTTGTGTCGTCAAGCGTGATGCCGCTTATGTTGTGGTGGTAGCAGCTTGCCATAGAGAAAAGGGTGGCATTGGGTGCGACGAAAGACGCGGTGACAGCGGAGTGGAGCGAGACGAAAGGAGCTAATTTTACTTAACGTAACACTTTTTAGCCTAACTTTACCTATCATACCCTTACCTAACCTAACCTTACCTAATCTAATCTTTATTAACCTAAACCTACCTAACTTTGCCTAACCTTACCTAACCTAATCTAATCTTTATTAACCTAAACCTACCTAACTTTGCCTAACCTAACCTTACCTAACTAAACTTTACCTGACCTTACGTAAACCGACCTAGCATAACTATTCCTACTCCCAAATAAGAAAATCAAATTTACTCTTATTCGGATAACTTTCTGTGTTGGAAAAGACCTCTCCCTCCGCGAAACGCCCTCACAGGCGCCGGATCGACCCCTTAGAACACCAACATCACCATTCTACTCTCCTGGTCTAGATTTTATCGTTTTTCAAAAAGGAAAGAATAATAGGAATTGATCTATATTTTTTTTTTTGTTTTGGTTCAGTAAAGGGTTATTTCGGGCAATACCAGAAATACTCAATTTCCTCCATTCCACGCGCTTAAACGTATACGTGTTCCATTTAATATTTGACTCCGCGAAGATAAATTTGCATTCGCAAATCAACTGAGAGTTGGTATTGAATTATTCCCAACCCTGTGAAGTGGATTAAAATGAGCATGTAATAATGGAAATGTTGTTGTGTCCAGGTGATAACTACGCTGCGAAGGTGATGCACGGAAAAGGCGAACTCCGGCAGTTCATGAACAATGAACTGGATATCATGAGCCTGCTTCATGACCGCCGGCTCATTCGCATCCATGACGCGTTTGAGACCCCTCACTCCGTCACCCTCATCACAGAGCTGTATCCTTTTAAGCAAATTAAATTTCACAGAGGAATTCTTTTGATCGTAAGACTACAGTAGTACCAACATAATGGAAATTGACTTGACAAGCAGGATATTGTACGTACTTTGTTTCGGAACAGAAATTTTCCCTCTCTCTTTGAAAAATTCAGCACCTTCCCATTCGATATTTGTGTATCTCTCGTTTTTTAAAATGAATTCATTCCGTGATAACAACTTCGAAACTCCTTTCAAAGATAGATGTAATTTAACATCGCATTTTTGTTTTACTGTTTTCCACACAGCGGTGTCATTTGGGATCAACCAAAATGAATTAGGCCTTCAGCTAAAGTTTGCTTGGCAGTATTATCATTGTTTTAACACCCCAACCTTTCACAAAAAAAACAAAAAAAAACAAAAAAAAACTCTGAAATGAAAAATCTAGCCATCCTAAATGGGTCGATTTAGCTCAATTGCAAGAGAAAATTTCTCAATTCTTGGAAAAGTTAACTCCTCCGTCAAATGGAAAGTATAAAATGGTTGATGATGGTAAAATAAATTAGTGACCAAAGGTTAAATAATACTGGATGTTTTTATTTGAAAAAAAAATCGTTTCGGTATTCCGACTACACTTTTTACTTGAATTAGTGTGGTTCATTAAGAGTAGGTGGTGACTCGTGAGATAGTTGTTGACAGGCTTTGATAGCTGAAGAGGATTGCAACTATCATTAAACCATATCTTTTTCCTTTTTTTTTAATTTTTTTTCCAAAGTATGAGAAATTTGTGGCGGTTTTTGTTTCGTAAAGTTTTCCTTAGCTTCGAGGCAGGGCTGGTGGTGGTGAACTACTAGACCACCTGACGAGGAAGCCGTTCTACACCGAGAGGGAAATAGCTGGATATATCAGACAGCTTCTAGAAGGATTAGAACACATGCACGGCCAAAACATCGCCCATCTCGGCCTCACCGTAAGTAGACTAACCAACTTTTAACCGTACCGCGGAGGTGTGTAAGTTTGGAATGAAGTTTTCTTGTTTGCTCATCGGGTTTTCTTGTCTTGTTTCAGGCCGGTGATCTCCTTATTTCGCATCCTGGAGGAGACAGTTTGAAGATTTGTGATTTCGGTCTTGCCAGGAGAATCTCGTCTGCGGCGCTTGAGTCCCTCAAATACGGTGAGACAACAACAACTACAAAAAAGTTGATCTCAATTCGTAATTGATAACTCCTGTAATATATAATTCTCAGGCCTTGATTGAAAATAAACGAGGCACAGTCAAAATCCCAAGTCGTGTCGCATTCAAATCTAGGGACTTTTTGTTTCGAGAAATTTGTATTGGCAATGCCATTGAACTGACCAGTCTGAGCGCGAGGTCCTCCATATTTAAATTCATCAGTATTACCAACACAAGTTTCTCGAAAAAATAGTCATTAGATTCGAATGCGGCACGACGATCTCAACTATTCGTTGTGATACTTTTTCAGGTACTTTAAAAACTCTGTAACAGTTACTTTATCCGACTTCAAAACTAAGCAAGGTTTCCTGTAAAAATGAATCATTTATGAAAATGCCTGTTTTGGAATGTTGGCAGGAATGCCCGAATTCGTCGCTCCGGAGGTGGTGAATGGCGAGGGAGTGTCGACCGCTGCCGACATGTGGTCCGTCGGCATCCTGACGTACCTCCTCCTGTCCGGAAGGTCCTTGTTCCGCGGCGAGCACGACCGGGAGACCCTGACGAAGATCCGCGAAGGCAAGTGGGAGTTCGACGAGGACCTCTTCTCCCACTACTCGGCGGATGCTCGCGACTTCATCAAGAGGCTGCTGGTGTACCACTGGGGCGGCAGGATGAACGTCACCGATGCGCTCAACCATCCTTGGTTCAATATACTGGCCACGACACCCTACGAACCCTATAAACACAGCTCCGATCCTCTGAAGAACTACTACAACAGCTTCAAGTAAGTTTCAACTGCTTAAGTATTTGGAACAGTGTTGCCACATTTCGGAATTTTGTGAAGTTTTACCACCATGAACTCGGGAGCCATTAGAGATAAACTAGCATGTCGGATATGTTTTGGATCGTGCTCGAGCTGAGCAATTCAAAAATGGGGTTGATCATTAATCGGGTAAAAAAACAAACTAAACCGAGTTTTGAAATGACGGAGTCATGAAATCTGGCTACACTGATTTGGAATATTAATGTACCCTAAAAGCTTAGGCAAGGATGATTTCATAATTTTTCATAATTTTTTTTCAATTTTTTCCCCCTCATTTTTTAAAAATATTTTTTTCTTCTTTTGCGTTAACATAAGCAAATGCACCTCTCGGAAAATGACTTTGAATTATATTTTAGGATTCTGAGAGGGTAGCATTTTTTAAAAAGATCGTTTTGAAAGTATAAAATAATTTTAAAAAATAAGTCAAGCTGCCTCCAAATGGTGAGGGGACAAATAAGATTTCTTATTTTCTAAAATTTTTTAACGTATGATTTAGTCTCTGAATAAAATCAGTCTTGAATTGAGTGAGTTAAACAAGGCGTTTGATTAACGTAAAAGGATTCCCTGTCGATGCTTTCACCCTGAAATGTTATGCAAACTGGAATGCATGCCAGTATATCGGTTGCCTACCTTTTCTGCAACCAGAACCCGCTGCTTACGATGTCATAAAACTTTACTGTGTGCTAAAAACTTCCACCTTCCTTTATTGATGAAAAATTGATTCTCGGAATTACTGCATGTTTACTCGACGTTGTTGAGTTCGGCTGTACGGAGATTGAAGCTTTTTTTGGCGGATTAAAGTAGAAACCGAATCAAGAATCCTGAATTTCAAAACACGCTTTTCAGTCTTTAAAAAAAATGGCCAGGGAAAATATTTTTTTGTCGTCCTACCTTAGTTTTAGCAGGTAAGAATAAACATAGGAGACGCAACTCTTAAAGCAAAAACGACTGCCCTTCTTACGGTGCCCTTAACCATTTCACCCACTGTCAATTTTGACACGCGATTGAAAGAAAAAGAATCATTTGGATTCTTTTACTCGTCAAACATTAAATATACTGTAAATGAACTATATAAAATAGTATTATGAATGAACTAAATAGAAATGGATATACTATACCCAATAACGATTTTGAACAATTTAAAAAACACAATTTTATAAAAGTTGACCTCAATTTTTCCCCGCATTTTTTTAAAGCGTAAATTTCAACTTTATTCGAAGTAATTATTCTTTATAGTTTTAGCCGCATATTTTTGGGTTTAACAAACTTCTAGAGCAGAAAAGAAGCGTTATACAGAACTCGCCTTCCATACATGAGGCCAACATTTAAAAATACGTTGTTTTTTTGTGTTTTTATTTTATCTTTTTTTTTTCATCAAGTTTACCCCAAAGAGCCACAGCTCTATTTGAAGAGGTTTTCTCAAAACAATTTATTCATGTAACGGTCATGGACCAGAAACAAAAAAACACAGAATCCAAAACGTATACGGGATAATCCAGTTCGGGGAGAGAACAAATAATAAAACAAAATAACAGAATAACATACAAACGATACAGTTATTTTTCCTATTGACTTATACATCAAGTATTTATTTATTGCACGTGCGAATCTCGTAATTTATAGGGATTGGTACAACAACGCATCATGTCGCACTTGGTACCGGCGACGACCGCTTGAGGGCGCCTTCACGCATCCGTCCAAGATGGTGTACCCGCCGCACGAGCGCTACACGCCGGAACGCACCCCGCCTAGAGAGCCCTACAAATCGCGCAACTGGGAAGAAGAGATCCACTCCGGACCCCACCACGAAGGCTACGAAATCGGTCTCATCAAATCGGAAAGCCAGTTAGTAACGATCCACACACGTCAACTTCCGAGCAAGCATTCGCCTGTCGAAGGCGAATCGCCCGATCTCCAGCAATCTTTACATCATTGACATATTTATTACTTTGTTTATAGCTACCAAAACGGGCCCGATACTTACTTACTCCAACTTCGTGACGTGGACTTCCCCGTTCGTCTCCGTAAATATATGAAAGTGGCTGCCAACCGGGGCCCTGGGTTCTCAAGGGTTGTGTCTGACCAGAGCCATCTTGATTGGCGGGTAGGTCGAATGAAATGGCATCGTGGTGGTAACAAAGAAGGCTGTGACGCAACTAACACGAAACGTATATCAAGGTCCCAAAGCTGTTTGTCATTCGGCCTATATCAAGCTATAAATATGTAGTTCCTCTTAGGTAAAATTTTGTATTACTTGAGGCCTTTTTTTCCGACTTGGGAAGAAGCTTTTTAAATACAATAGTGCGTATTATACGCTGGTTAAAAGATACAGTAGAAATCGTATATAACGATACGGGTTATGACGAGCAACCGGATAAAACGACTAGATTTGGTGCTGAGTCCGGTCTCGTAGATGCACGTATATGATTATAGCGATATCGATTACAACGAGAACCGGTTATAACGAGCAAATTCGGCTTGATCTTGGTGCTCGTTACTTACGATTTCTACTGTATTTTCAGCAAAAGATATTCCAAGCGAGTGTTAAGACAGGAAAGCAGTCCAATCAAAACGAACGCATAATTTTTGTATTAGCTTAGATTGTGGGCATGTATAAGATTTACCGAGCGAGTTAGGAGCCCCTGAGAACTTTCGGAAACGATGATAAGCCCGATTGACACGAGTGTTATGCTTACGGGATGAAGGTCTCGATTCTCAGCTTTTGATAGGCAACACGCGTGGCACTTGTGTCGAGCTGGTTGCATAGTCATTTCAGAAAATGCGGAGGAGCTGGTAACTCGCTTGGTATTTGATTTGGTGTGAAATGGTGATGAGGTGGGGACACTGTTCAGGCGCCGGTGATCCGCGAGCGGCGCCGCTTCACCGACGTAATGGACGAGGAGATCGACGACGAGCGGAAGGCGCGCATCAACAAGTACGGGCCCGGCGAGTCGCAGGGCCTGCGGCGCCTGAGGCACGAACTCGGCACCCGGCTGGACGGCCACGCCGAAGCGGAGGCCATGATGCAAACCAAACATGAGCACGAGGGACAGGTACTGTTGTGCATCACGTGTTTACAGCACCTAGACTAACTTAACCTAAGTGTTTCACAAGGTCAACTTGAGCTGATGTTGAAGTAAAATCAACCGTCGTAAAAGCCAGTAAACCGTGATTTTTCGAGTATTAAAAAATCTTGAAAACATTTTTGTGGCCTGGAAGGACCTGGGAAAATCAGCGAATCTCTTTCCGTCAAATGCACCTGCTGTGCATTATGATTATGTGACAGTTCATCATAGGTGTAATCATGATTATGCGCCTAACCAACTACCGCCCAGCGATGCCGTTCGGAAACAGATCAAAAAAAAAAGTAGGAGATCTTTTCCGTTCAGCATTGTCACAATTTAAAAAATATCCTCCCTCTGGAAACCTGAAATTTAATAATTTTGGCATTTTTCAAACCTTAAAATTTCGTATTTCAATGGAAAAAAATCCTTCCAATTTCTCTTAAGCTACATTTCACTCCAAATACTTTGAGCTGTTATGGGTTAATGCGTCCCAACTATTCCGAAAATAATAAAACTTTAGATCACGTTAACGGATTTATGCATTGTCGTTTTCAGCTTCCATTCTTCCGAGAGAAACCTCAGACCATTCCGATCGTAGCGAGTGAGAACGTGAGAATCTCGTGCTTCGCTGTCGGAGATCCCAAACCAGTCGTGCAGTGGTACAAGTAAGTCCCTTGGACGAATTCTTGTTTCTGACAGGGAAGTACCTGTAATTCACGTCTGACTCATTTCTCAGGTGCGACATGGTAATCCAGGAAACCGCACGCGTCACGTTTACAGAGGATGCGGAAGGCAGGAGCATTATGTCGCTGAAACCGGCTCTCAACTTCGACGTCGGCATCTATAAAGTGGTCGCGAGGAATAAGGGTGGCCAAACTGTCGCGCGATTCAGGTGAGACAACTTAAAATTGAGCTGAGCAATCTTTGGGCTGGGACAAATAAACAGGGAGCGCAAGCGGACCGAAGCGAAATCACTGGATTGAGGCACAGAAAAATAATAGCAAGGCCCTATAAATTAATTGATTTATCTGCGCGATTTCTTTTCATCCAATGAACGCGTTTGTTGTGAAAATTTAAGCGGTGATTTAGGGTCAAGTCTGTTCAAGTTGGCACTTCGGTTGAACGTCACAGTCGAAAACAAAATGTAGATCAAAACGTTGTACGAACAATTTAGTCCACCCTTTAACGTCGTGGCGTGTTTTTGCGGAACGTGATGTATGCTAAATAATTTGTGTTGTGGGTTCGTTCGCAGGGTGGTTCTGGCAGGTGTGCCAACTGCGCCTGATTCTCCCGAGATAGCTGACGTCTCGGATAATGAAGTTTTCCTTAGATGGAAACAACCCAAGGATGATGGTAACACCTCTGTGCTTTGCTACGGCCTACAGTACAAGGAAGTTGGTAAGCAACTTTTAACCACCTCCTCGAAGCTCACACCATATTACACTTGAAATTTCGAAGGCTGTGTTTTCTACATCTTACTATCTTTCGTCTCCGATCGGAGCGTTTGTTAAACGAGGCATTGGACACTTTTCTTATTGTTAATAAGCGAGGAATTTTCGACGTTTGGTGCTTGTAATTGATTAAGAGGAACTAAAAATGGTTAGAATCGTCCTTGCTTACTTCGTCCATTTATCGCTCCGAAAATGGATTCGGTTCCCCCACCAACCTCCTACTCGCAAACTCTTTCGTCCTCCCGGTTTGTTTAATATCGATGCAGTGAGCAATAGGCATCGGTTTTAATCGGGTTAGTGTCTAATAGACCACGGCTGATTGCGCCATATTTCTTTGCAGATGGTGACGACTGGAAGGACATCGCTAAAAATATAGATCACGAATTTTTCGTTGTACGTAATTTGGAACCACAGACTAGGTATTACTTTAGACTGGCCGCCCGCAACCGGATCGGATGGAGTGACTACGGTATCCCCATTAAAACGAAGACGAAACCAGTCGGTAAGTTTGGAACAATCTAACATTACAAAGTTGAAATTTGCATTTCCCAGCTTGTGTGTTCTCCCTTTCGCCAAGCCGAGGCACAAGTCATTTACCATCGACTCTAACCTCAAGGTCGCCAAGCCTGCCGTAGTCCGCCGAGGACTAGGCGGCATCAGGCTTGGCGACAGCCAAGCGGAGTGGCAGCGAAGCGGGGCCTAAGGCTCTTTCGATTTGACCAAGGCACTAGGAACTTAACCTAATCTTTCGTATATGAACCAAACCCACACGGTGGAATGCCATGAATACGCATTTTGAAATGTTGAGCTAAGAGTGTATCATGTTGGTGGAAAATCGAAGCATAAGAAACTGAGTGTATTTGGCCCTTCATACCCACTTTTGTTTTTTGTAGGTGTCCCTAAAGTCCAGGTAACCCGGGCAATGCAGCATCTCCAGCAAATCACCGAATCTGGAGCAGAAGTCGATGAGGAAGCTGAGTCACACAAGCTCAACTACAGCACAGAAAATAATCCGCTGAGTTGGATTCCAGAGTCGGATCTCTCAGACAAATATCACTTCATCTCCGAAATTTCTAGGTAACACAGATTGTTTCACTTTTTTCCGAGTTACATTTAGAAAAATAAAGTAGCTAATGATACTGTTACTTCATAAAAGTTTCGTAAATAAGCGTTGTTGTCGCGACAAGCGGTGCCTGGAAAGTGTCCCGTATTTTCAGGCGAAATTTTCTGTTATTCGCACTCGCTCAGCGCAAGTTTTGTTATGTTTCGTGCATTGCATCCGTTTCTTTTTATTTTCGTGGGGAGTGCACTTTTTTCTTTTAATTTGTTGGCTTTTTATTAGGAATAAAATATTCATGCCACACAATTTTTTTGACGAATATACTCAAGGAAATCAGATAATCGTGTACTTCTAAAAATATTAAGAAATATGAAAAAGATTATGGAAAAAAGTAATCTAACTAAAATTATTTGCCAAAGCGGGCGGAAAAGAGATGGAGAGGGGTAGAGTACAGGCTTTCTCATACCACCGCAATATTATTTTTCACTAGGTGAAGCTGACCTTCGTGACCGGAAATTAAAAATGTGTTTAGCGCAAAAGTTCATTAAAAAATATTTTTAGCGTCGTCAGAAAAGGAGAAAAGCTCGTCTCTTAATTGTGTAGGATGTCGAAGGCTACCGATAGAAAGTGATTTAAGACTTCCTATAAATTTATCGAGCTCACTTTTCGACAATCTTAATGAAATATAGAAGCGTATACTTTCATTTCGGTTGTCAAAATAAATTTTTACATTAATTTTAAAGGGCACGTTTTGCCTTTGAAACATTACTTTTGTTCTTGGAAAACTCGGGTAGCTGTCATAACCGTCAAAAACCACAAGCGCCAACGCCGCAAGCGCCAATCCGTAACCGCCCAACGAGAAAAGTCGCGAACGCCAAAGGTCTTAACCGCAATACTAACCTTACCTACCTTAGCCTAACCTAACTTAACCTAACTTGACCTAACCTAACCTATACGAACTTTGGCGTTTGCGACTTTTCTCGTTTGGCGGTTACGGACTGGCGCTTGCGGCGTTGGCGCTTGTGGTTTTTG
>Ga0058701_10002597_pt1 | contig 13820 bp, 14 predicted proteins | sample AgamicOrMae_FD_97039 | JGI IMG/M metagenome (GOLD analysis project Ga0058701, IMG submission 97039) | Agave microbial communities from Guanajuato, Mexico - Or.Ma.e | ecosystem: Host-associated > Plants > Phyllosphere > Phylloplane/Leaf | place: Guanajuato, Mexico | collected 2012-06-04 | reverse complement strand
TGCTCCACGCTTCCTCCCCACACTCGGTCACCCTAATGCAGTTGCGCTTCACTTCGCTTGCTGTGATCAACTCGCGGCGGGACTTACACCCGCAGGAGTGCGCCCATGCCGGGCGCACACGTAAAAGCGCACGCCGTTTACCGTGCGCTTTTAACCCGTTATGAGCGGGGAAATTCCATCTCACTGTATTTCACAATGCGTCCGCCCCGCACCAGCCTGTAACCCAGCCAGATCAGCAGGAACAAAGGCAGGCCAATATAGGTCGCTGCAACGCTGTACCAGTCAATGGTGTCCTGCAGGAAGGCCTGATAATTCTGACCGAGCGTAATAATCAGACAGAGTACAAAAGCAAAAATGGGCCCCAGTGGGAAGAAGCCTAAGCGGTACGGCAAGTCGCTCAGATCGCGCCCCTGAGCCACATAACCGCGACGGAAACGATAGTGACTGATGGCAATCCCTAACCAGGCGATAAAGCCTGTCATACCGGAGGTATTCAGCAGCCAGAGATAGACTTCCTGATTACCAAATTTTGAGGTTAAAAAGCACAAACCCGCGACGACGGTGGTGGCCCATAACGCATTACGCGGTACGCCGCCTTTTGACAGCCGGGCAAAAATGCGCGGCGCTTTACCTTCACACGCCAGGTTATACAACATGCGCGTTGAGGCATACATCCCGGAGTTACCCGCCGACAGTACCGCCGTTAAAATCACCGCGTTCATGACCGCCGCCGCAGACAGCAGGCCGGCATTCTGGAACACCAGGGTAAACGGACTCACGCTGATATCTTTAATATCATTGTGCAGCAGTTGCGGATCGGTATAGGGCAGAATCAGACTGATAATCAGAATGGCCAGCACATAAAACAGCAGGATGCGCCAGAACACCTGACGCACGGCGCGCGGAATGTTTTTCGCCGGATCTTCAGATTCACCCGCCGCTATGCCGATGAGTTCAGTCCCCTGGAAAGAAAAGCCGACAATCATTGCAACACCGATCATCGCCGCGAAGCCTCCGGCAAACGGCGCATCGCCTACCTGCCAGTTATGCCAGCCTGCATTTTCCGCGCCACGCATAATGCCCACAATCATCAACACGCCCACCACGATAAAGATCACGACGGTGGCGACTTTGATCAAGGAGAACCAGTATTCGGTCTCGCCAAAGCCTTTGACTGAAATGTAATTGATCAGGAACATCAGGCTCAGGAACAGTGCGCTCCAGATCCAGCCCGGCGTGTCGGGGAACCAATAATTCATAACCAGTTGCGATGCCACCAGGTCGACAGCAATGGTGACCGCCCAGTTGTACCAGTAATTCCAGCCCAGGGCGAAACCAAAGCCCTCTTCCACGTATTTGGCACCGTAGGTGGCGAAGGAGCCGGAAACCGGCATAAACGCGGCCAGTTCGCCGAGGCTGGTCATCAGGAAATAGACCATTAAGCCAATTAAGGCATATGAGAGTAATGCCCCGCCGGGGCCAGCTTGAGAGATGGTGGCACCGGATGCCACAAACAGACCTGTACCGATTGATCCGCCAATGGCGATCATGGTGAGATGGCGTGCTTTTAGATCGCGTCGTAACGCAGGTTGTTGTGTTGTATTTGTGTCATTATGCATGTGTAAACATTACGCTGGGTAAAAATAAGGCGCGATTGTAGCAGCAAAGGCCACGCTGTATAGCGAATGCTACGCTGTTATTAGTTACCTTCATGATTGGCGCGAAATTATTAGCGGCGCCGCCTGTTTCCCTGAAATTCAAGGGGTTGAACTGCTGATTAAACCACCATTCATCGGGCGTTTACGTTTCCCGGCAGTACGATAAAAACCGCGACAGGGCTTTTGAGATGTGTTTTTGTCGATGGTGGATGCGATAAAGCGTGCGCGTCAGATTCGGCAAAGGCGTTTTCAGCTCAATCAGCGTCCCGGCGCTCAACTGCTCGGCAATCACACGACGTGATAAGCAACTGATGCCCATCCCGTGCCGCACGGCACGCTTTATCGCTTCGGAGTTGCCCAGCTCCATGCCCAACTGAAATGTCGGCAAATGGGACAACAGCAGATAATCGACAATCTCGCGCGTACCTGAGCCGCGCTCTCGGAGAATCCAGGTGGCCTCAGCCAGCGAGGTCAGCGTGACGGGCTGCTGCAAAATGGCGGCGTCCGGTGCGGCAAAGACCACCAGTTCATCTTCCAGCCAGGGCTCGCTGACCAGTTCTGTCATATGGCACGGCCCCTCAATTAATCCCACATCGACGCGAAAATCGGAAACGGCTGTGATCACGTCCTGACTGTTTCCCACGCTCAGCTCTAAAGGCAACGTGGGGAAATCACGGCGGTAACCGGCAATCATCCCCGGCAGCAGATAATTCCCGATGGTGCTGCTGGCATAAATACGAATAGCCCCGTTATCTTCTTTGAATAACTGTTCGATTTCTGTGGCCTGTTCGAGCAGGCCAACGGCACGGGGATAAAGTAACCGGCCATGTTCGTTGAGCACTAGCCGCTTTCCTACCCGATCGAAAAGCTGCACACCTAACTGGTTTTCCAGATCAGCCAGGGCGGCACTGACAGCAGACTGGGAGAGCGCCAGCACCTGAGAAGCCTGGGTGGTAGAGCCGCTTTTAAGCACCTCGGTAAACACTTCAATTTGTCGCAGGGTAATATGCATGAAAACTCCGGAATCACTTAGCGCGCGACAAGGTAAACGATCAGGGCGATCCACAGCAGAAAAATCACACCCAGTACACCCAATACTTTTTTACCGCGTGCACGCTGTTGCTGCGCACGCGCGACGCTGCGGGCCCGAACCTCGCGCGGCAGCATTTTCAGCAGTAACATGACACCGGCAGGGATAATGACGGCATCGTCTACTAATCCCACAACCGGGATAACATCCGGAATCAAATCGATCGGACTTATGCCGTACGCCAGCAACCCGGCGGCCAGGCCTTTACACCACAGCGGTGTTTGAGGATCGCGACAGGCAAAGGCGAGCGTCAGCACATCGCGTTTGATGAGCGTGATTAAGCGTTTCAGTCGTGCAAACAGCATAGTTCCTGCCTTATCACTTATAGCGGTAGATTATAAATATATAATCAATTTCACTTTTAACAAGCCCCGCATGATGATGAGCGCTCAACCAGGAGCGTAATCATGGCAGACATCACCCTCTCAAAAAATCCTTTCGTTCAGCAGTGGCTACCCGGCCTGTTGTTATGCGGCCTGATCGCCAGCGTGACTGCCGCTGTGGCCCAGGTGCCAGGCATCGCTCGTCTGGGTCTGGGATCATTAACTCTGGCGATTATGCTGGGCATCATCGTTGGTAACAGCGTTTACTCGCCTCTTGCCGGCCAGTGTGACGCGGGCGTACAGCTGGCAAAACAAAAACTGCTCAGGCTCGGTGTGATTCTGTTTGGCTTTCGCATCACCTTGCAGCAAATCACCGACGTAGGATTAAGCGGCCTGCTGATTGATGTGCTGACCCTGAGCAGTACGTTCTTTGTGACCTGCCTGCTGGGCCGACGTCTGCTGAAGCTTGACCGCGAAACTGTATGGTTAATTGGTGCAGGCAGCAGCATCTGTGGCGCCGCGGCGGTTCTGGCCACGGAACCGGTGGTCAAAGCGGCGCCGTCAAAAGTGGCCGTTGCCGTCGCTACGGTGGTGCTGTTTGGTACCCTGGCGATTTTTATTTATCCCGTTTTGTGGCCACTGGTGCATGACTTTTTTTCCCCGTGTCACGCTGACGCAGTTTGGCATTTTTACCGGTTCAACCATTCATGAGGTGGCGCAGGTCGTTGCTGCCGGACACAGCATTGCGCCCGAAACCGAAAGCAGCGCCGTTATCGCGAAAATGCTGCGCGTCATGCTGCTGGCGCCGTTTTTACTGTTGCTGAGCGGCGTCCTGCGACGTGAGCAGGCAGAACAGCAGAGCGCAAAGCCGGTGACGTTTCCATGGTTTGCCCTGATGTTTGTCGTTGTCGCCTTGTTCAACTCGCTGCACTGGCTGCCGGCCGGATGGGTGAATATGTTCAACACGCTGGGAGGAATATTGCTGACCATGGCAATGGCGGCACTGGGTCTGACCACCCGTTTCACTGCCCTGCGTGCAGCGGGCTATAAACCTGTCCTGTTGGGGGCACTGGTCTTTGGTTGGCTGGTGCTGGGCGGCGGCACGATTAACCTGCTGGTTCAGCGTTTTATCGCGTAAGGCACGTTCATGTCTTTATTAAACCGGCCGCATGCAGGCCGGTTAGCCCGTTTGCTCGCGTGCTGAAGGTGTTCATCTCACCCCAACGTTGCGAGAAGCGCCGTAAATTAAGCCATTGTTATTAGCTAAGATCCTCCCGTAGCTCTATTGTAGACCGGTGATTTTTACGAGCCGGAACTGATGAAGAGAACATCCCCAACACCGACACCTCACGACGCGCTGTTCCGACAGTTTCTGACCGAACCGGACGTGGCGCGGGATTTTATGGCGATCCACCTGCCACAAGCGTTGCGCGCCCTGTGCGATCTGACCACGCTTAAGCTGGAATCGGGTTCCTTTGTCGAGGACGACCTGCGGCAGTACTATAGCGATGTGCTGTACAGCGTGAAAACCGCGTCCGGCGAAGGCTATATCCACGTCCTTATTGAACACCAGTCTGGTCCGGATAAACACATGGCCTTCAGGTTAATGCGCTATGCGGTGGCCGCCATGCATCGCCATCTGCAAGCCGGACATCAAACGCTGCCGTTAGTCATTCCCGTCTTGTTCTACACCGGTAAACGTAGCCCCTATCCCTATTCTCTCTGCTGGCTGGATGGCTTTGCGTTACCGGATCAGGCGGGCAAACTTTACACGGCGGCTTTCCCTTTGGTTGACGTAACGCGTATCCCTGACGACGAGATCCTGCACCACCGCCGTATGGCCGCCTTAACGTTACTTCAGAAGCACATCCATCAGCGTAATCTGACCGTGATGCTTGACAGGCTGGTGGCTATTCTCACAAATGAATATCTCTCTTCATCACAGGTTATCTCGCTGGTAAACTACATGGTGCAGGCGGGCGAGGTGTCGGATGCGCATGCCTTAATCCATAAGCTGGCACAGCGGGTGCCGCAACACGGAGACGCACTGATGACCATTGCAGAACAGCTGGAACAAAAAGGGATTGAGAAAGGTATCCGTTTGGGCGAACAGCGTGGTCTTGAGAAAGGCAGAAAGGAAGAAGCGCTGAAGATTGCCCGGGTCATGTTAACTAACGGCTTTGACCGCCCTACCGTCATCAAAATGACCGGCCTGAGCGAAAAAGATATCGCGCAACTTCGCCACTGACAGGTTTGCCCAACCTTTTTAGTCCCCGCATCATTCTGTTGCAGACGCTTGCCAGCTCGCCATGCTGGCAGCCTGTCCTTTCTGACGCCGCTCTGTTCTGCGGGGCAGCAGATATTATCCTGTCGCGCTGCTGTTTGCCTGCCTAATCCGGGTGTAAAAATTTCTGCCGCGCTGCGTTTTGCCCCAGTGTCATCGTGTATCATGCCGTTCAGACTGAGTTGAACCCTTCAGGAGAACGGCATGAAGTATATTGGCGCGCACGTCAGCGCATCGGGTGGTGTGGATCAGGCAGTGATCCGCGCGCATGAACTGGAAGCCACGGCGTTTGCGCTGTTCACCAAAAATCAGCGCCAGTGGAAAGCCGCCCCGCTCTCGGATGAGACTATTGCTGCCTTTCGCGCTGCCTGCGAGAAATACCACTTTTCATCAGATCAGATTCTGCCTCATGACAGCTATCTGATTAATCTGGGGCATCCGGTTATGGAAGCCCTGCAGAAATCCCGCGATGCCTTCGTGGATGAAATGCAGCGTGCAGAGCAACTGGGCCTGACACTGTTGAATTTTCATCCGGGTAGCCATTTACAGCAGATTGACGAGCTGACCTGTTTAAAACGTATCGCTGAGTCCATCAATATCGCACTGGATCAGACCCGCAACGTCACCGCCGTGATTGAAAACACCGCCGGACAGGGCAGTAATCTGGGCTTTCGCTTTGAGCATCTCGCGACCATTATCGAACACGTTGAAGATAAATCTCGCGTAGGTGTTTGTATTGATACCTGCCATGCTTTCGCCGGCGGATATGACCTGTGCAGCGAAGCAGCCTGTACTGAAACCTTTGCCGAGTTTGATCGCATAGTCGGATTTAATTATCTGCGTGGCATGCACCTGAATGATGCCAAAAGTACGCTGGGCAGCCGGGTTGACCGTCACCACAGCCTGGGAGAAGGCAATATCGGTAAAACCGTATTTAGCTGGATAATGAAGGATTCGCGCTTCGATGGTATTCCGCTGATTCTGGAGACCATCAATCCGGATATCTGGAAAGATGAAATAGCCTAGCTCAAATCAGAGCAACGTTAAAAAAAGGAGCCTGGCGGCTCCTTTTTCCTTTTAAGATCAGGCTTTCGCCAGTTCTTCTTCCGGGCGTTTCAGCACCGCATACCCTAATCCGGCAATAGCTGTGCCGATAACAATCGACAGCAGGTAACCCAGTACCGGGGTAATTGCACCTGGAATCAACAGCACGAACAGGCCGCCGTGCGGTGCCATCAGTTTGGCACCAATCGCCATAGAAGTGGCACCGGTCACCGCACCGCCGACGATACAGCATGGCAGGACGCGCATGGGGTCACGAGCGGCAAACGGAATCGCACCTTCTGAGATAAAGCACAGGCCCAGAACCAGCGCGGCTTTACCTCCTTCCTGCTGACCTTTATTGAATTTACGACGGGCAACCAGCGTCGCCAGCCCCATTGCCAGCGGTGGCACCATACCCGCAGCCATAATGGCGGCCATCGGTGCATAGGTTTGTGAACTCAGTAGACCGACACCGAAAGCGTAGGCAACTTTGTTAACAGGACCACCCATGTCGGTACACATCATACCGCCGAGAATAGCACCCAGCAGGATAGCGTTAGCCGTTCCCATGTGAGCCAGCCAGCTGGTCAAACCGCTCATGATGCCCGCGACGGGTTTACCGACCACATAGATCATCAGCAAGCCGGTGATCAGGCTGGCAAACAGCGGAATAATCAGGATAGGTTTTAACGCTTCCATACTTTGTGGCAGCTTCACTTTGCCGCTAATGAGTTTGGCTGCATACCCCGCAATAAAGCCCGCGATGATGCCGCCAAGGAAGCCCGCGTTGATGCTGGTGGCGATCATCCCGCCAATCAGGCCCGGCGTCAGGCCCGGACGGTCCGCGATAGAGAACGCGATAAAACCCGCCAGTACCGACACCATCAGGGCAAACGCGCTACCGCCACCGATTTGCATCAGCGCAGCCGCCAGCGTACCCGGCTCTTTAAACGCCGTAATACCAAACGCAAACGACAGCGCGATACTCAGACCACCAGCCACCACCATCGGCAGCATGTAAGACACGCCTGTTAACAGATGACGGTAAGCGCCTGCACCGCCCTCTTTTTTCTCTTCCTGATTGCTGTTTTGCGCGCCGGACGGTTTAAACGGCTTCGCTTCAGCAACGGCTTTATCCAGTTCCTGAGCGGTCTTCTTCAGCGCCAGGCCGGTTGAGGTACGGTACGTCGGCTTACCCGCAAACTTCGCCAGGTCCACTTCGATATCCGCCGCCACGATCACCAGATCGGCCGCCGCCACTTCTTCTGGCGTAATCGCGTTACCTGCACCAACAGAGCCACGGGTTTCAACTTTTACCCACCAGCCGCGTTTGGTCGCTTCAGCCTGAATAGCTTCAGCCGCCATAAACGTATGTGCTACGCCCGTTGGACAGGCCGTTACGGCAACCACGCGTTTTGGTCCGTTAGCTGACGCTGTTGCAGGGGTTGCAGCCGGAGCGGCTGCGCGGGCCTGCCAGGGTTTCGCTTCGGCTTTCGCACGGTTCAGGAACTGTTCTGGCTCACTGACCGCCTGTTGAACATCGCCCAGCCAGACGGATTTTCCGTTCAGCGCAGCATCGTCAGGCACATGTTGACCGGTGACAATCACCAGTTCGGCTTCCGCCGGGTTTTCTGTTAGCGTCAAACCCGCCTGCGCAGCCGCAGCAGCCAGACGTTGTTTTGCCATGTAGGCAGAGGCCAGTCCTGTTGAAGGATCTTTTATCAGCAGCGTTTTCACTATCGCTCTCCTGCTGTTAGTTAACGGGTTGTAAGTCGACGCGCGCCATCATTGCGGCCAACTGGGTACGATCGGTAACGCCAACGTTGCTCTGGCTCACGGCCATCGCGGCTACCGCAGTAGCCAGACGTAACGTATGTTCACTGGATTCACGCATTAACAGGCCATAAATCAGGCCACCTACCATGGAGTCACCTGCCCCAACGGTGCTGACAACCTCGCACACCGGCGGTTTAGCAATCCATTCACCTGAGGCATTGACCCAAAGTGCGCCTTCTGCACCCAGAGAAATCACCACATGTGCAATGCCCTGCTCACGCAACTCGTGCGCTGCGTTAATCACATCCTGCAACGTAGGGAGTTTACGTCCCGCCCAGATTTCCAGCTCGCGACGGTTGGGTTTGACGAGCCATGGTGCGGCCTTCAGGCCTGCGACCAGCGCTTCACGGCTGCTGTCGAAGATAATGCAAGGGCAATGGGTGCGCAGTTCAGTCATCCAGCGGGTAAAGGCGTCAGGATCGACACCTTCCGGCAGGCTGCCGCTGACGCAAACCATGTCGAACTGACCCAGCCAGGTTAATGAATCGCTGGTAAAACGATCCCAGTCCTGCGCGGTCACCCTGAAGCCGGAAAAGTTGAGATCGGTGACGTCCCCGTTTTGCTCGGTGAGCTTGACGTTGATGCGGGTACGGCCATTGACCACCTGAAAGCGGTTAGCAATCCCCAGGTCACTGAACAGCTGTTGGAAACCATCCTGGTTATCTTTCCCCAGAAAGCCCCCTACGGTGACATCAATCCCCAGATCTTTCAGCACTTTGGCAACATTGATGCCTTTACCGGCAGCATGCAATCCGGTGGTTTTCACCAGGTTCACTTCACCGCGCTCAATTTCAGGCGTATAGCCGACCAGGTCGTACGCAGGATTCAACGTGATAGTTGCCACACGTCTGGTCATGCTGCCCCCTCACCTAATCCGCTGTTGATTGCTTCTTCGATGGCATCTAATGCCTGCTGTGCATCATCACCACTGGCAGTGAAACGCAGGCGATGGCCTTTTTTCACGCCCAGCGCGACCACTTTCATCAGGCTGCGTCCGTTCGCCGGTTTGCCGCTGCCGTCGAGGTTCGTAATCGTGATCTCACTGTTAAACTGCTTGATAACGCTCACCAGTGCCGTACCCGGACGCGCATGTAAGCCATGCTCGTTGCGGATCGTGAATTCTGCAGTCAGTTGGTCCGCCTGCTCGTCGACTTCGCTGGTTAGCAGGGCATAAACACCTGCCGCATCCGCTTTTAATAAACGATCGGCCTTATTACTCTGCAGCAGAGCGCTGAGGTAGCCCAGCACGTCCAGAGGACGCTCATCAACGGCTGCCACGCTTATCAGCATGTTGACCGGTTCGCCCTGGTGCTCAAACGCGCTCGCTGCGCGGCTGACGGCTACGCCGCTTTGCAGATTGCCTTTACCGCTGTCACTGAGCCAGATGCCCTGTCCCAGACTCAGAGGATGGCGGGACACCACATCCGCGACATAGCTGGCATCAACCACGCCCGCCGCCTGTAAACGCCCGGCATTTAAGGCCTGCAACGTCATCAAATCACGTGCATTGACGTCGAGGGTAATCAGGGAGGTGTCAAAGCTGAACGCCGCGGGCTGCTTCTCACCCATCAGCAGCGCACGCAGATCTTCCGCTGAGGCCGTTTTAAGCTGTTCGGCAACAGAGTCATCACTCAGCACATGCGTAAGCTGACGTAACAAGGCCAGGTGTTCATCGGATTTGGCCGCAATACCAATCGCGACATAGGCGGTCTGATCGTCGCCCCAGGCAATGCCCTGCGGAAACTGAAAGACCTGCACGCCGGTTTTCAGCACCAGATCGCGCGTGTCGGTGGTGCCGTGAGGAATGGCAATACCATTACCCAAAAAGGTAGAGGTCTGCTGCTCACGTGCCAGCATACCGTTGACATAACCTTCCGCCACGTTACCTGCAGCAGTAAGTGCCGCCGCAACCTGACGAATCGCATCTTCTTTATTTTGGGCGCTGGCTCCGGTATGGATGGCCTGCAATTCGAGCTGGAACATAATTCTCCTCGCTTGCTGATTGAATCGTTTCAGCTTACTGGTGTCGAATCTTGCTGTTCGTGCCACTAAAGGCCGCTACAGCAACGCTGAAACGTTTCAAGAATTGTGCTGAACATGCGTGTCACTGGCAAGAAAATGCGTCAACGACGTAGCAGATCTTTGACGTTACGCACAATTCAGTGAGATCAGAGGATAATCTTAAAAAGCGTGCTGAAGTCTGGGTGACATGAGGTCGATTAACAGGAGGGGAATTTCAGCAACGTCAGCTCCTTGCCATTAATCGCATGCCTCTGCTCTGCTTCAGCGTCAGCAAACACTTTCACAAAGATACGAACAAATTCAGGACGCCATGCAGGCAGGGAGCGATTAACATGCACCAGAGGATAAATTATGCCGTCGACAATACAGCCAGAAATGCGGCGTTTTTAAACAGTGATGATGTCTCAAAAGACAACGAACGCAGCGAAGACGGGAACCTGCACCGGGGAAATCAGGGGGCGGTACTTTGCTCAAGGTGAATCAGATAATCCATCGCATAATGACGGTTACTACCGCACATCTCAACCGATGGCTGTAGTCCGGCGCACACTTTCGGACGCAGAGGCGATCCAAAAATTTTACAGAGGTTATTATCCGCAAGCTGAACGCACCGGGTATTAGCGGGTTTGCCCTGTGGCATTCCCGGAATGGGCGAGGAAATGCTCGGGGCAATACAACATGCGCCACAGTCTGTACGACATTCCATCTTTTATCTCCTCGAACCGCTAAAGCGCGCACGATAACAGAACGTGCCTTACCCTGACATCACCTTTACAGAGAAACAGGCCAGGCGCCGATCGCCGGTCATGCTGTGATGTCGCCTTTGCAACGCCAATGACGTCATGATCCATGATGTATACTGAGGTGGCTTTATCCTGTTAGTCGCCATCAGGCACAAAATTTTTCGCGCTGTCTTGCCTGTTCACGTCCGCGCGAGTAACGTTGCGCGCACGATCACTCTGTCAGCGAGAACCGCAATGCCAAAAGCGAACGAAATCAAAAAAGGAATGGCCGTCACCCATAACGGCAAACTGCTGCTGGTGAAAGACATTGATGTCCAGAGCCCAAGCGCCCGGGGCGCGGCAACGCTGTATAAAATGCGCTTTACCGATGTGCGCACCGGCATGAAAGTAGAAGAACGCTTCAAAGGCGATGAAATTATTGATGCCATTTCGCTGAGCCGCCGCAGCGTCACCTTCTCTTATATTGATGGTGATGAATACGTCTTCATGGACGATGAAGATTACACGCCTTACGCCTTCAAAAAAGAGCAAATAGAAGAAGAACTGCTGTTTATCCCTGAAGGGGGCATTCCCGGTATCCAGGTGCTCACCATGGACGGACAGGTGCTGGCGCTTGAACTGCCTCAGACGGTTGACATGGAAATTGTGGACACCTCGCCCGGAATTAAAGGCGCGTCGGCCAGCGCACGCACTAAGCCTGCCGGGATGAGTACAGGCCTAGTCGTGCAGGTGCCCGAATATCTCAGTAACGGTGAGCGCATTCGCATCCATGTGGCAGAGCGCCGCTATATGGGACGCGCCGACTGATCCAGACTGGCGCGTGCGGCAGGCGAATATTGTTATGCTATAACAATATTCGCATAATGCTTTGCAGGAGCCTCAGGCATGACACGTGTTAACCTCCTTACCGGATTTTTAGGCAGCGGAAAGACCACTACGTTGCTTCACCTGTTAGCGCATAAGCCCGCCGGGGAAAACTGGGCTGTACTGGTCAATGAATTCGGTGAGATAGGTATTGATGGCGCATTACTTGCCAACCGCGGCGCCACGCTAAAAGAGATTCCCGGCGGCTGTATGTGTTGCGTTAACGGACTGCCCATGCAGATTGGGTTGAACAGGCTGTTAAAGCAGACTAAACCCGACCGTTTATTAATCGAACCCACTGGACTCGGCCATCCCCGCCAGCTCCTGACCATGCTGACCTCGCCTGCCTATGAACCCTGGCTCACGCTTCAGGCGACGCTGACGCTGCTGGATGCGCGCCAGCTTGCCGACCCACGTATCCTCAATAATGAAAACTTTCGCGATCAACTCCTCGCCGCCGACATCATCATTGGCAATAAACGCGATCGCTGGAGTGACCATGATAAGCAGCGCCTGGCACAATGGCGGACAGCGCATCAGGCCGATCGGCCGTTTGTGGCCACGGAATTTGGCCGTATCCCTCCAGCCTTACTGGACAAACCGCGAGGTGCGCCGCGTGACATTCCGCATCCTGCACATCACTCTCATTCAACGCCCCCGGGCAGTGGTATTGCGGCAATGCGTCTTGACGGGCAGAGCGCGTGGCGTCGGGCGCTCAATCAGGGCCAGGGTTATGTCGCCTGCGGCTGGCTTTTTGACAATGAAACGGTGTTTGACGCTCAGCCCCTGCTTGAATGGGCGAGGCTTGCCCCTGTAGATCGGGTCAAAGGCTTCCTGCGAATAAAGGAAGGCTCAGTCAGTATCAATCGTCAGGGGGAGGATTTTCATTATGCATTGCTGGACACAACGCCGCCAGACAGCCGTGTTGAGATGATTCATTCCGCACCTGCCGACTGGAATAGTTTACAATCCGCCTTGTTGAAGATTCGTTTAAGCTGACATGGTTATGGTCGGAGGTTATTTTTTTACTGGGGCAGATTTATGCACGCAACACGTCTTGTCACCATCCTCCTGCTTAATGCACTGGGGGTGATGCTGTTTTTTTCTTGGTACTTACCGCCTCATCACGGGTTTTGGTTTGAAATTGATAAAGGGATTTTTTTCGCCTTCAATAATGAGATGGTTGCTCACCCGGCGTTTGCCCTGCTGGTTGCCATCACTAATTTTCGCGGCTTTGATGCCGTGTCCTTGCTGGCAATGGGCTTGCTCTATCTGTGGCTGTGGTACCGCGAAACGCCCACCGGTCGACGTCGTATGCTGGCCATTGGCATTACCATGCTTGTGACTGCGGTCGTTCTGAATCAGGCCGGCCATCTGTTGCCGGTCAAACACGCCAGCCCGACGCTGTTTTTTGACGGCGTGCATCGTGTCAGTGAGCTGACCGGCATTCCCGCTAAAGATGCGTCAAAGGACAGTTTTCCCGGCGATCATGGCATGATGCTGATGATCTTTGCGGCATTTATGTGGCGTTATTTTGGCTTTCGCCCGTTTTTAGTCGGCGTGGTTATTGTCGTTTTATTCGCTTTGCCGCGCGTGATGGCTGGCGCGCACTGGTTTACGGATATTACGGTAGGTTCGCTTTCTGTTGTTCTGGTGGGATTGAGCTGGTGGTTATTAACACCGGCAAGTGATTATCTGGTTAATTGGTTTTATCACAAATTACCGGGCAAAAATAAACCCCAAGGGTAATTAATTAGCGAGGGCGGGTTAATGATTAAATTTTAAACCGCCCTTACTTATAAAAAACTTAAAGTAACAATTAGCACGCTAACAAAAAATCACGCTGAAGCCGATGATATTACAGGATTTATCCTGTCTGATGAAAGCCAGCCGCGCCGCCGCCCTCCCCGCAACCCGCACTATGCCTGGAATTAGCGTCTGTTTTCCCCTTTCATC
>Ga0058701_10002596_pt1 | contig 13820 bp, 8 predicted proteins | sample AgamicOrMae_FD_97039 | JGI IMG/M metagenome (GOLD analysis project Ga0058701, IMG submission 97039) | Agave microbial communities from Guanajuato, Mexico - Or.Ma.e | ecosystem: Host-associated > Plants > Phyllosphere > Phylloplane/Leaf | place: Guanajuato, Mexico | collected 2012-06-04 | reverse complement strand
TGGGCTAGGTTGGATGCCTTTTGCCTCGTTCCGCTATCTCTCCGCTCGGCTTGACGACGGAGGGTAGCACCAAATTTAAACCAAAAGGTTGAAAATGCTACCTTAAAAAATTACAGTGAAGAGTTTGAAAGTTTCAATATCTGCCAGACATTTTTTAGACCACGACAGACATGTGTCATTAACACTTTAATATTTAAGTAAACATTAACACACTGTAAAAGCCTAAAATCTATGAAGTCGCGTAAAAATATCTGATTGGAATCTTGTCCTTATTACGAAGTAATATGTATTTTTAATTTTACGATATTACATTAATTTATTCTAAAATACGAACTTCTGGATAAAGCAAAGAGTTATAGTGCACTTTAAATCTGAATCAGTAAAAGTCTCTGAGACTCGTCAGTGAAAATTCACTGAATTCCAGTCAATATAGCACCACTGAAAAAAAAATCAGATTACACATTGACTGAAATTGAGTGAATTTTCACTGAATCTCAGAGACTCTTAATGATTCAAATTTAGAGTGACGATTTAAAAAAAAATAATAAAACTTTGAAATCATTGAATGAAACTAACTTGTTTCGGCCAAAACTCTAATTATCGGCCTCTCAAAGCTCATTTGGTGTTAAAAAAAAAAACGAACTAATCTTCCACGAAAGAATTTCACTCAAGAATGGCAAAGGAGCTTAGAGAAGAAACTCGCATAATCGAAATTTTGCTTACCAGAGAAATTTATCATTACTTGAAACAATTAACGCGAAGGGTAAATCCTCCAGTTTGAAAGGGCATCGCAGGAAATTTCGAGGCCCGGAGAGAGAGAGAGAATTATTCACGTCACGTTGAGATTCCGAAGAGAGAAGCTTATAGAAAGATGAGGGATGAAAATGGGGGGGAGGGGGGAGGGCAGGTAGCGCCGACGGAAAGCGAGCAACCCGCCAGCTCGCCGTCTAATTTATTCATTCAGGTCAAGTATTAATTTTTATCCTCCGCAAAGTACACAACAAGTTCCTTGACATTGAATTCGCAAAACTTGATTTAAATAAGGCGCTCGCCGAGTTCAGCGCTAAATTTAAGACTCGAACTTTTGGTTGCTAATCCAAGTTTGCTTTCATTGCGCAACTGCTTTAATCTACTTGATTGGGCAGCGAAAAGCAAGAATAAAATATGTCTTTATTAGTCCGCACTCCAGTAACAAGATTTCTGTTCACAAACTTTCTAACAGCTCCCCGCAATATTTGAAGCATGAGGCAAGTAAAGATCTTAGTTGCCCTATGCCTCGATCCCTTGATACGGTCGGATACTAAGCGAGAAGCCGCTTCTCGGCTGCACTTACGAAGTAAGCAGCATCACGCTTGCGACGTTAGCTTAGGCGAAGCCGTTCGGAAACAGGAAAAATATTTTAGAAAATCTTTTTAGATCAGTACTGTTACAACTTAAAAAATATCACCCCTCTGGAAACCTGTAATTTGATAATTTAGACGTTTTCCAAAGCTTAAAATTGCGTAATTTAATGAGGAAAATCCTTCGAATTTCTCTTCAGCTAAATTTAACTCCAAATACTTTGGGCTGTAATGAAAGTTTAGCGCTCTTGCTTGGCAAAGGAAGGTACTCAAGCAGGAGGTTTAAGTCGATACCTTGAAGATTAACAGTGTACGAGCGCATTGCAGCATGAAAATCGTGTATGCGAAAAGCCATTTCAAGAGTCTAGCTTCCAGTTAATTTACTTCAAGAGCAACAAACAATATTCCTATCGGTTATCGTTGAGCGGCCTTATCTTTGGGGAGAACGGACACGAAACGGGCTTATGTAGTGAGACGGTGGCCAGCGTGGCTCGCCGGCCGGTGGCTACTCGCGGCCTGCACGAAAGGTAGAGTCCATCCCATGCAAAAGTGCAAGCCTTGTAGAGCATTATCATGATAAATGACCCGGCCCATAAACATTAACGCAGCAACGGTGCTGTGCTCGAAGTTGGCTACCGAAGTCACCCACCTCCAGCGAGGCCTACTCTGTTACACGGATACTGACACTCTTCTTGCAGGATAAAGGATAACAACGACACAATGGCACCTTCTCTAAGAACGAAAAACTGAATTATTGTAACGTTTTAGTTGTTAAATTGTTGCAAAATGTTGCTGGTAAAGGTTATCCACAGGAAAAATTTAGCGTCAAAAATAGGATCTGATCGGGGTAAATAAAAATAATGAAAACCTTTTAAGTTGCTCAATTCGTCGATTTTAAACGGACCGAGGGAGGGGAGGGGGCAGTTCGCGGCTGGGAGGCTATATGGAGCGAAATGCATACATTTTATATTCCACTTTTTGACAAGATAAATTGACGAAATAAGGAACCGACGACGGTAAACATCATTTTTAGTTTCCCTCAAATAATTCCAACTATCAAACGTTAAAAATTCAATAAAAAAAGTTTGGGCTGAAAATTTTAAGAAAAGGCAAGGGGTACCCCTAGTTTTTTTTTCAATTTTTTGAGCCGAAGTTTTTTAATGGGATTTTTAGTTTTTGACGACTGGAACTGATTGAAAGAACCTAAAAATGATCAAAGCCGATGTATGTTGCTTATAAATTGTCGGTTTAAAACGAATTGGGGCAGTTAACGGTCGGGAGGTTGGAGGGAAAGACATAATTTACAATGCTCTTCTGCACGAGGGCAGACCGCGAATTAGGTTTTATATTTGAAGGTATACATCGGTCCATAAAAATACAATATCTCAACGAATGAGGCAAAAAAGGGATTTAGTGTCAAAAGGTGACCGAATTTGCGGAAAAAAGACAGAGTGACAGAAATAATCCTAGAGACAAAAAGTCACAAAACCTCACGGGCAGTCCTGGGACAGGAATTATTTAAATCAGTGTTTGGAATGTGTGTCCGTCAAAACAAAGATCAAGTTTTCTTGCAGAGTTGATTGATGAGTCTAAGACGAAAGCTCCGATATTTTGACCTTGAGAAGAAAAAAAGCGAGGTGGGGCCACTGTCCCCCATTTTGACTGATTAAACTTCTCTGGAATAGCAAAGTTTTCCCCATCTGGGACCATAAATTGTTTAGGTCAGTGAAGAGTAAAACAAGATTCACGCCCCCGTATAAAAAGAAGAAAAAAAATATTCACGTGGCACGACAAAATCACAATGGCGAAAAATTACGCTGCGAATTCTAGGAGCAGGCATACCAACACCAGCGACGTCTCCAGAGGGGCGAGAATGCGCACGCCACAGGCACGCCAGTGCTACCACACTTCCCACAACGCTGGACACAGATAAACAACAACTTTTTCAGCGTTCTCCTTTTTTTTCGGGACAGAAAAGTTGGCAAGACTGTTCTTTATCTTCCCCACCCCTCTCCCCGCTGACCCCGTATTATCGTCCATCCTCGGCGAAAGGGGGGAAGAAGGGAAAAAATCTAGAATGGGCTTTTTCTGCGAATCGTGTCAAAGGCAGTGTACGAGATAGGGACATCCTCCGCGTTCATTTGTCAAATTCTAATTTCACTTGGCTGCACCCAACAGCTGTATAACAGGACAGGACAAAATTTATGAAGACTGGCTAGAGCTATCTAGGGCGGCGGACTGATAAAATTAATTAAATGTTTGCTAAAAATGCTAAAACAGAGATGGTTCCGCTTAAAATGGTTCATCAATCTCGCCTGATTTCCATGCCGTCTAACAAACTTTGTTGTCCCGAAAAAAGGCCACTTGCTTTTCGGGAGCTCAAAAAGGTGATCATTAATGTTCGGGGCCTTGTTTACATTATAAAACTTCCTATTTATACCAGAATACTAACCGCGGCAAAGGAGATATCTTAACATCACAGTATCAATTAGCGAAAAAAAAAAACGAATAAAAAAACACTTTCTTTTGACCAATATTGTTCGCAAAAGGAAGTGTACATCAGATAATTAAAGTCCGTCCGGTTTTGATATAATTTTTGAAAACCTTTCATCTTACTTCTCAGTGACAATCATCGAAGTGAAATCAGCGGTATATCAGGCTCGTTAGGTAATGCCAACCTACACTAAGCTAGGTTAGGTTGCCGAACCCCTCTCTCCGCTCTGTTTTCGGCGAAGGGTTGGAACAAAGTGTGAGGGAAATTCTAACTTTCAAATTAGCAGTGTATGTTAAAAACAGTATGTGTTGGACAGCCATGTCCTGCTCGAACAAAGTTTCCCCCTGGGAAAAGTTACCTCGAAAAACGGCCTTTAGAATAAACTCGATGATCTCCCGAGCGGTTACCGAAAATTTGAGGATGAAGGAAGAGTGACTTCTTGGCATTCAAAGGACGAATTTCGAAATTTTCGTCTCATCTGAATTCGAAAAGGTATCTCAGTTCCGGGAACCATCAGCAAACATCAAAGGCGCTTCGATCTCACTCCACTATTCCCCAGAAAATCCGAGAGAAATTTATCTTGTGAGTTTCGAGATCTGCTCCAAAGACAAATCTGCCACGGGTTGTCACAAAGGAGATCGCACAACAAACATTGATCACAGTCCCACATGCGGGGCACTCCCCTTTCCCCCAAGGGGCGCGAGGGGGCCCAAAGGGGCCCGAGGGGCCCCTCATCATTTAGTCCCCGGAAATATCCCTTCCAACAATAACTTTTGGGTCCCAGTAGATTTCGGACGACAGACCAATCAGCTTTTACATTGCTAATCCATCCCAACAGCTCTTCCAAAGAAAAATTACGAAGTTTTTGTGAAGCAAACATTTGATCAAATACGGCAGCGGGATTAATAATTTTTATGCATTATACCGCACGAAGTAAATAATGTTTATTACGGGTACATGTAAGTTACGCAAAGTTAGATTTTGCTTTGGTTTAACCCATAACAGTCCGAAGTATTTGGAGTGAAATTTACCTTAAGAGAAATTAAAAGGATTATTTTCATTAAAATACCCAATTTCAAGCTTTGGAAAATGCTTAAATGATTAAATTTCACGTTTCTAGGGGTGATATTTTTTGAATCGTGACAATACTGAACTCAAAAGATCCTCTAAAAGAAACTTTGCTGTTGCCGAACGGCATCGCTGGGCGTTGTAGGTTAATATCACGTTACGCGAGATTAGCAAAAATATGTGCGGCTCGACTCGGTACGATTATGTTAGGGCAGGATAAGGAGGGTTAAGTTTGTTGAGGTTACGCGAGATTGGATTTAGGTCAAGCTGAAGCTAATTTAGGTTATCTGCACATTCGTCGGAATAAGTCAGAAAACTTTCTGCTCCTCTTATTCAATTTTCACTCCAAATCAAGTCAAACATTAAAAAAGAAGCCAATAAAAAACTTGAACTAAAAAGATTTCCGACATATCGAGAAACATACTTGAATTCACCCTGCATTTGAGCTTACTGCGACTATAACTTTTTCACCTCCTGTATACCAGAGCGCCTGTGAAATCCTTACAGGGTCCATATGTCCCCGACAGAGCGCGTATGTGCTAAGGCTTACTTCCGCTTTGCCTGAAAACCTCCGATAAATTCCTATAGATTCATGTGAAAAGCTTTATTTCCGCGGGGCTGCAGGGAGGGCGCGGCCTGTGCGACGTTTTTCCAGGGCCCTGAGCTAAGCGCGGCTCAGCGGGTTTTTTCTAAGCGGGCCGCGACGTTCCCTCAATGGAGGACCTCGCTATGTCACTTTTCCCGTGATAAGTCGCTCTGAATAGCCGTCATTCCAGGCCGGAATCGCCGGGTATACAAACTAGATGACAACTTGCATACGAAAACCGTTCCTCATTCCAGGCAGTTTGCGTGCGATGACGTACAATCTTAGAGCTTGACCTATTTCTTATTGTTTTCAGTCCTAATAAAATATATTCAAGCTTTTTTATATATAGCGAAACTGCTGATGAAATTGATTTTGAGATGATACTTAAATTTTGATATCGTAGACTTTCAAGCTAGGATTTTGATTTCACGCCAGAATTTTGAATTCTTTCAGAGGATACCGTATATTAAATAACGTTATAGGATACAAAACGGTGGGTTAGAAAGTTAAGTTTTGAGAAGCTCAAAATCTAAAATACACATTTATTCAGAAATTTAAATGTTGTAAGATTAAGAGGGGGCGCACCGCGATTAATTTAAAAATCATACCATTATTATTCATACTTGGAATGGCTGTGGCAAATACGCCAAACATAACCGTACCTTATATAACCTTGCTTAACGTGAAATGCCATGCCTTTTACGTTGTTTCTTAAAAAGTAGTCCTCTAATCAGTCCTCTTAAGAGGAACCTATCTCAAAGACGCCTCTAAATCTAGGGAAAAAAATCCGGGGCGTTCGTCATTTAGTGCTTTTAGGACAAAAATAGTCTTTTTTTAGTAGCGCAGAACACGTGAGTCGTGCTGCCGGCCCTGTTTTATGGCTGACCCACTGAGATACACGCTCGCAATAACAGGCACTGCGATGCGCCCGCCGTAAGCAATCCATTTGTCAAATATTTGTCGCTCCAACAATTGGCAGTCATGCCGGCCAGAGTATGCATGCATGCGGGGGAAGGATATATTTTTTGTTTCGTCGTTTTCAAGGGTCAATTTGTCGGGCGATCTCGTCGACGGAGTCGGCAGGGCACCACAGGGGCCACTGCCCCCCTTTGCCCCCCCCCCGTGGGGGGCGGCCAAGCCCCAATGCGCGCGCCGTCCCAAAACTTTTTTCGTCTCACCAACAATCTTTCCACAGACATTTTGTCACCAAACTTGGTCGGAAGAGATCAAGTGCCCAACCCACGAATAAATGGCTTCCATCTCGGATAAAAAGTTGGCGCAAAAAGGGGCCAATATCTTTCCATGGCATCTTTTTTGAAAGCAATCGCCGAAAAGCGACAAGTTGCCTTTGGCTTGAGTCAATTATTCCGACATAATTTTGTTAAAAAGGAAGCAGAGATGAATAAGGAAGTCGTTTGAGGACGAATCTGCGTGTGGGAGGAGATTTTGACGCAAAAGTTGCCATCTCGAAAAAGTAGACGAATGCCATCAAATCGCAAACATTTCTCGCAAAAAACGTAAGCTATAAACAACGGGCAGTTAAATTTCGGATTCACTGAAAGTGATTACAGAAGAAGCGGTTTGAGTAGACCCATGCCTCGTTTGGATATGAACTTAAAACATTTTTGAATTACGCCGTATGTGGGAAGTTCATGAGCTCTGTCTCACAAACTGATTAACCCACTACCGCCCAGTGATACCGTTCGGAAAGAGATTTTTTTATAGAGGACCTTTTCAGATCAGTATTCTCACAATTCAAAAATTATCACCCCCCTGGAAACCTGAAATTTAATTATTTAGGCATTTTCCAAAGTTTAAAATTACGTATTTCTATGGAAAAATCCTTTCAATTCCTCTTAAGCCGAATTTCATTCCAAATAATTTGGGCTGTTATGGGTTAAAGAAGAGATCTTGGCAAACCCTTCCGTTTGATACGGCAAGTTTCAAGTCTATCTCAAAACAACCGAAATACGAACAATCACGTTTGTAACCACACGGGGCTATGCAAAACAGGTTGTATCAGTGATATGATACATATCTCCGCCAATTTCCATGTCGTTTTCGTTAGGCTCATCTTTTATGACGTGCTCTGAAAATCGCATTTCAGCGTAAACAAACCCGAATTTTATGAGGCAGCGAATCTAAAACGAAGAGAGGCGGGTCACTCAGTACGGATGGCATTCAGGGCCACGGGTCGGATTTCAAGAGCGGTGCTCACAATCAAGAGGGGAAGGGCAGTAGCAGCAGAAGGTGGCGAGATCATCCTACCTGCCGTGGCCAGCGATGCGTTCCTGCTGGTGGCGGAGCCCGCGGAGTTGTGCGCGACGCACCAGTACACGCCGGCGTCGTGCTCGCGCTTGCCGTGCACCACCTTGAGGAAGAAGAGGCTCCCGGAGGGCAGGAGGACGCGGTGAGCCGACGCGGGGCTGCCGCCGCGATGCACGGACTGCTGGACCTGGGGCGACTGCGCCGCGGCGGCGACACGCAGCGGCTCGCCGTCCTTCCACCACTCGATGGCCGGCTTCGGCGAGCCCTCCGCCTTGCAGTTGAGCGTGGCGGGGTCGTTGCGGCGCACCACCACGTCGGACGGGTGCTCGACGATCCGGGGCGGCCGCCGGTCGGACGACGACACGTGGTCGCCCGGGAAGTCGGTCGGGTCCACCACCAGGCCGGTCAGAGCTGAAACATTTTAATATCGAGATGGAATGCCGGTCTCTTCAAAGGCGATATTAAAAATCGCTGCGCCGAGCACCTTCTTTGCAATAAGGGCTGAATCAGGGAGTTCTTCCCCACAACAAAAGTTGGCATAAAAAATTCCTCCTTTCGGAGGGATTATTACCTGTTTGGGGTATCGGATTCCAAACCAGACATCTTTAATGCTTAATATCCAAGATAGACTCAGCAATAACCAAATCAATGGAATAAAGCTCTCTCCAAGCCTCATTTTATTTAATATAGCTATTCGCAGGTCTATCTACAGTATAAATTTAAATCAGTAAAGTCTTCGAGATTCAGTGAAAATTCACTGAATTTCAGTCAATATAGCACCAATGAAAAAATTCACTGCAAATTCAGTTCACTGAATTTTTTTAGTGGGGGTATATTGACAAATTCAGTTCATTTTCAGTGGATCTCAGAGACTCTCAATGATTCAAAGTTAGAGTGTAAAAATGAAGAGGTCCATTCTGACTTAATATATCCATATCTATAGGACGAACCAAAACAGGTATCGTACATGTTAGTTTCGAGGGACGTACGAATAGCCATACTGAAATGCCCTCGCAAAACCCTTTCGTTTAATCCACTATCGCCCAGCGATGCCGTTCGGAAACAAAAAAAGTTTAAGAAGACCTTTTCAGTTCAGCGTTGTCACAATTTAAAAAAATATTACACCTCTGGAAACCTGAAATTTATTTATTTAGGCATTTTTCAAAGCTCAAACTTTCGTTTTTCAATGGAAAAAATCCTTCCAATTTCTCTTTAGCCAAATTTAAGTCCAAATACTTTGGGCTATTATGTGTTAAAATGGCTACTCACAGGTCTATCTCAAAATATATCTCCCACACTCGTTTTAGTTACAAACCAGATATACAAAACAGACAAATCTCGTTCCCGGAATAGACGCATCAACCAATGAAAAGTTTCCGACGCAACCCTTTTGTTTGGATAGCGCTATTGATAGGTTCTGAAAACTCTCCCATACGTTTACACTCGCGTCTAAAATAGTTCCGTTTTTATCAGTCAGTGCCAGTCATCACAAGTCCACGCCATTGTGACTCCTCGCGTGAAATCCCGGGGCGCGGATAACCGCGTCGTGCTGCCCGACTTGCGCTAATCGGGAGTGACAACACTCATGATGGATCATATGTGCCACTGATCGACTTTTCGTTAATAAAGGATCGGATTAAAGAGGAGCAGCGAGGCAAGGCGTGAGGCGAGTACCGGTTCGGTTTAGCCGAACTAGATGCCGGCCTGCCGCTGGTTATAAATAACGGCAACGGCATGCGAGCGAGGCAGCATGGCCCCTCGCCCCGAGTGCTGCGCGGGCTGCTGCGCGGGCCTGGCGCCTACAGCCCTATCACAGTTAGTTGGAACACTTTTTGTATTGATGGCGGCCGGCTTACCTGGGAGTAATTAATCACGAACGGACATTGTCCAACGAGGAATTGCTTCGTCACAGGACGCTTATTCGTGACGCACAATGGAAAAGCTCGGCGAGCTCAATGGGGTCACAGAGTCTAGCGTTTTGGCGATAATTCTTTGAAAAGGATGTTGAGTTGATGTTAAAAAAGATGACTTCGATCAGTTTTCGCTAATCATCTTTTGCCGGAAAACTTAACCGCGCCCGATCATGTTTAACCCACTACCGCTCAGCGATGCCGTTCGAGACAGGAAAAAAATATTTTAGAGGAATATTTTCAGTTCAGTATTGTTACGATTTAAAAAATATCACCCCTCTGAAAACCTGAAATTTATTAATTTAGGCATTTTCTAAAATTTAAAAATGCGTATTTTAATGGAAAAAATCCTTCCAATTAATCCTAAGCTAAATTTCACTCCAAATACTTTGGGCTGTTATGGGTTAATATAGCTCTAAACAGGTATGTATCTGGTCCGTAGAATTGTTTATAAAACGACCCTAGAAAGGCGTACTTCGAAAGCTGGCCACAAAATACGAAAAATACCTACTTCAACTTAAAAATTTAACCACGATCGCAGGAATGATTCAGGGTTATCAAAAACGTATTCAGGACTGTCCTGAGAAGGTATATTTCTTTTGCGTTCGTTTTTTGAACAATCGGCTGCTAAATCGATATGCAAACTTAATGGTTTGATTTCGTTTTCATAGGCGCGTCCGATTTTTCGGAAACAAAGGGTTGTAAACAAGGCAGAAGTGTAAATGAGCGCAGAGCAGTGCGGACACCGGGGGATATCCAGTTTCGTGCGTTAATGACGTTTTAGGTATCGTAAACTTTTGTGTTGGGGTCCCTTGCAGCAGATGTTACGTCTGGGGTCCACTAGTAAAATAATAAGCGCATGCAGGCAGGCAGCATCGAATCTCGTTAAGAGCCGCCGCCGCGGGAAAAACAAACAAGTTACACCAAAAAATATTTTAATCCTCATGTAGGCACAAACTTTTTACGCCCCCTTTCAAACCCCCGCCGCCTTGTCATAAAAAAACCGCTTTCAAAGCAAAAATGTGGACGGAAAAATTAGTTATTGGAGACAAAGTCATTTTTTTCAATATTCATTAGGAATATTCCCACGTTAACTAAATTTAAGAGCTACCAAAAGTAAATTTTATATACTTATTGACAATGAAATATTTAGAGGCTTATTTTTTAATACTTTGACGAAGAATTTCGTATTGCGCTAATTTTTCATAATTTGACAGAATTTCGTGTTGGGTTTATTTTGCATACTGTAATTTGACAGAATTTCGAAGGGGCTAATTTTTCATATTTTGACAAATACTTTTACAGGGGCTAGTTTTTCCAAACTCGGAAAGATTTTTTCAGTGGCTAATTTTTAATATTTTGACGATTTTTAGGCGCTATTTTTTTCATACTTTGATATAGAACTTTTCAAATTCTATGTCAAAGCATGAAAAAATTACCTAATTAATTCTAAAGCTAAGAAATTAGTTCATGCAAGTGCAAGCACTACTTTTAAATAAGGTGACTGACAAGGCTTACTTATCGTTAGCAGCATTGCACTGAAAAATTTCCTTATGATAATTTATAATTTTCGCCGAAACTTAAAAATGAATAGATGGTCACGGTTTCTCACTCGTGTTTAAGAGCGCTCGTTGATGCAGGGATTTAAAAAGTAAGTCTAGAAAGGGCTCGCATGCGGACAAAATGTAATATTCGTCAGAAAGCGCTTATTCCGGACGAACGGTCTTCCATCCGATTCAATCTTGATTTCGTAATCAGAAAGAAAATGGAAGAGCAACATCTGTCGCGAGCAGGTCGCTGAAACGTTAAAAAGATGTTTGGTAGCGAATTGGCTTCGCATTGGCACCGTATTGGCTGCGTATTGGCCGGAACACGGTTGCCAGTTTTTGTTGTCAGATAAGCGCTTGATTTGTAGTTCGCAGCAGACATTCAGAGGCGCCGTTCTGCCGATCAAAACATTGCTATCGTCGCAAAGCGATTCAGAGATGATAGTCAAGTTGTCGATCCGGCGAATTCGACCCGGTTCTCTGATGGTCTCCACCCACTGCAAATAATGGGTCAACAATTAAGATATCCATGTGATTCGTATATTTTTCATTAAGAAAGAGACCTAAATAATCTCAAAACGAAATAAACCATAGTTCAAAAATATCACCCAACAAAATTTGGAGTCCTAAAAAATATACAAAAATAAAAATAATATTTAAAAAAAAGAAAAAAGGAGAAAAAACGCTACATCCGAGCAACGTCGAAAATCTTGGCCTAAAGTATTGCACGTTATGTCTGTATTTTCAATGCAAATATAGCCATGAACGACCATGTAAGTTACTTACATGGAACGACTAAACTAAAAATTTCATCCTCTTCAAAAATACTATTTTACAAAATTTTAAGCCCGAAAAAATAAATTTAAAAATACTTAATTTGAAAAACAAAAAATGTCGACCTAATATGCAAATTTTGAATGAAAATTCAACAACTTCTCAAATATGCCCATCATTCATCCACTTTAGAAATGCCATTTCAAAAATTTTAAGCCCCTCGAAATTCGCTAGTTTCGTCATGTTGAAATTGTGTGGGTATAGTCTACATTGGTTGATTGTCCTCCGCTCCATGAGAGGAGGTGTTCGTCCAGTCGAAGCGATCATAAACTGTAGAGTAAACACTATAAACGCAGGGCAGGATGGATCATGTCACGGAGAACAGCCCTTCATAATGACAGCCAAGCTGGATTAATGAATCAACTGATGGACGAACACAAGGCCACGAACTGAGATGCGGACACGTCAAAACTCACTTCAAAGGAAGCTGTCGAAACGTTTCCAAACTGACTCACGTAGTCAGTCGAAAATAGATTAAACACTATTACAAGATCGAAATACTATATCCTCATACGCTGTTCTCGACCTGAATTGCCTCACTTAACAAAAACGCCTCGGGGATAAGGCTGCAAATCTTTTTGCTGTCAATATTTTTTATGTTTACTGATTATAAATGATATGAAATGTTTGGGAAAGATCAAATTCTGGCTAATGATAAAATTGTGGTCTGCTTTTGCTTAAAATATGCACACTAAGATTAAAAATCTTTTGAAGATATTTGTTGATGAACGAGAGATGTCCGAAAAAATTGAGTTCAATGAGACCTGAATGATCCAATAAAGAAAATCTTATCACATTCTAAAAAAATATATATTAATAAAAAAATATTTAAAAGATTTTTTGAGCAATGGATACAGAGGTATTTCCTCAAACAAAATTGTGACCTGGAATTCTAAACGAAAACAGTTCGAGAACACGTACCATTCTGAGAAATTTGAAATCCTTACAAGCGCACGCTATACTTTTGAACCATTTTTATTACTAAAATCGTGTGGTCTTAAAAAAAAATACCTCAGCTTCGCTTATGAGGAACGTTCACGAGTCTCAAACCGCTTTCTACCGAAATTTCGAGGCAAAAGTTGTTTGTTTCAAGCCGACTTTTTAACCATTCTCTCGGCACTAACTGGGTATTTCAGGCATTTGTTTTCCGCAGGTCTATTTATTTTGGTCCAGCGCCTTTGAAGGCCTCAGACGGTTTGTTGGGAATCAAAGGGGAGTTGTATGCGCTCATAAAGTTCCACTCATTTATGAGTCATTAAGACTTGTGCCAAGTTTGCGATCGCTAACCGCATTCCGCACCTGACCGGCCGACTCTGAAAGCCTACCTGGTAGGCCTCTGAAAGCCTGTGAATGACGGCCTATTCCAGTGCCTATACCTATGTGAACCAGGTTCAGTAACGTCTATACCAGTGCCTATACCTAGGTTAACCAGGTTCAGTAAAGTCTACACTAGTGCCTATACCTAGGTTAACCTGGTTCAGTCAGTGCCTATACTTAGGTTAACCAGGTTCAGTAAAGTCTATAACAGTGCCTATACCTAGGTTAACTTGGTTCAGTCAGTGCCTATATTTAGGTAAACCAGGTTCAGTAAGGTCTATACCAGTGCCTATACCTAGGTTAACCTGGTTCAGTAAAATCTATACCAGTGCCTATACCTAAGTTAACCTAGTTCAGTCAGTGCCTATACTTAGGTTAACCAGGTTCAGTAAGGTCTATACCAATTCCTATACCTAGGTTAACCTGGTTCAATCAGTGCCTATACTTAGGTTAACC
>Ga0058701_10002595_pt1 | contig 13820 bp, 10 predicted proteins | sample AgamicOrMae_FD_97039 | JGI IMG/M metagenome (GOLD analysis project Ga0058701, IMG submission 97039) | Agave microbial communities from Guanajuato, Mexico - Or.Ma.e | ecosystem: Host-associated > Plants > Phyllosphere > Phylloplane/Leaf | place: Guanajuato, Mexico | collected 2012-06-04 | reverse complement strand
TTGGGAGGGCAGTGGGAGGGTGTGGAGGTAAGAGGAGGTGCCCGCCTTTCCCCCGAAATTTTCCCGGACCCATCCCACGCACATTAGTTTACAAAAAAGGGTCACTAGATTTTGTTTGGCTAATCACTTATGGACATCACTGTAAAATATGTTTCATTCGAGAACTGTTCAATACCTCGCGCTTCTATCCACTTATTCAAATTGATAACCAATTTTGGATCATCATTAAAGGCCCAGAATTTAGCTGCGGTGCTGTATGTTCAATGCCGTTTTCCTCTAGTGGTGGTAATGTTTGAATTCATGGAATTTGGCAAGTCCCAGTTGACTCAACTTCACAGGGGACAGCTTGACATTCTCTCAAAGTCATCAACCAAATCGGAAACGCTACGAGAAACTCCCGCCAGCACGGTGCCGGCGATCACGTTGCAACTTTCAGAATACCTGAATCCAATGGTCTGTTTCTCGGATTGCTTCTTGTTCTACCCACTTATGTCGGGCAGTGTTTCCCTCCAACAACCTCACCCACCACTTCTTGCTATGCCTCGTTGTCGCAGATAGACGCCGCACAGTGGTCTGAAAGGGAGGTCGAGCGCGAAAAAAGGCGAAAAAATTAGGTCGAAGAAAATGGATTTTGAGTGAAGGACGTTGTTTTTAGGTGCTTATGAACTAACTGTAAGTATCTAACGCTATTCTCATCATATACTTCGTCGATGCCGCTGGAGACGGCAGCAAAGTAACTACTGTAATTTGAAGCGACAAAATGATACGCTGAGATAGAGCTTTTTTTTTACTGTTAAGTTTGGTTGTTCTTTAAGCCACGTGAGCTTACCTTGAGATATAAGCGTTCTAGGGCGTTGTTCAAGAAGTCAAAGTAATGTACTTCGACCCCAAGACATCAGCGTTTAGTGACATTAAACCACATCTTGGGGGAAATTAGTTATTTGTTATGAAATGTTTATGATTTAACAGACTAAAAGGTTTTTAACAGACCCGCAGAAAAAGTTTTACCATGTCTTGACTTCTACCATGGTCGAGCTCTACGAATGACCATTCGTCTACCTAAATATCCCATGCTGACCACCAATTCTGTCCAATTCTCCATTTTATTCACAAAATACTCCTCAAGCAGGCTACTGCGAGCCGGCGCGCAGCGCGACGCGATGCGATGTTCGTTTCCCCCTCGACTCCTGCACGGACACGGCTCGCCTCAGAGTGGTCTGAGAAAAGGATGCTAGCGAGAAATAATCAATTTCTTCTGTACAAGACCTTACAACAAAAATATTTCGTCCCATCTTCATGCTTTCTTGGTCAAGGAATCCAAGCTTGGGGTTAAATTCCATGTAGGGTCAATTGGGTGGTGTCGAATGGGGTCAAACCCCACTCTTTTTTAACTGCATCTTGATTGGCGTCAATTCAAATGTTTTGAGGGATGTTGAAGTCATTTCTGGGGTCAAACCATGTAGAGGTTTATGGGTGGTGTCAAATGGGGTGAAAATCAAAATTTTTTCAAATTGCATCTTTATGTATGTCACTTAATATGTTTTGGGGGTGCTGGTCAATTTATGGGGTCGAATTCCAAGCCGGATCGAATTGGTGGGGTCAAATGGGGCCAAAGCGCACAATTTTTTAACATTTATCGTGATCCTATTTGAAATACTACGTTTTTGAGAACGGTAAAGTCAGTTCTGAGGTCTTATTACATGTGGGGTTAAATAGATGTGTTCTTGTGGGTTCAAAACACGATTCTCAAAGTTTATATTTCTTTAATAGGTCGTGTAGGTGTTATGTTGTCCTAACGGCTGGATCATGCCGCGGCATGATCCATTATATTCATAAATCCCGATAAATGTTGAAAAATTGTGAGTTTTGACCCCTTTTGACCCTACTAACTTGTTCCCATATGGAATTTGACCCCTCGAATGACTTCAGCATCCCCCAAAACATATTAAATGACATTGATGAAGATGCCATTTGAAAAATTCCGGGTTTGACCCCATTAGACCCTACATGAAATTCGACCCAAGAAATGACCTCAGCACCCCCCAAAACGTTTAAATTAACGAAAATTAACATGCAATTTGAAAAATTGTGGGGTTTGACACCACCTATTTGACCCTACATAACATTTGACTACAGAAATGACTTCAGCTCCCTTGAAAACATGGTGACATAAATCAAGTTTCAATTTGAAAAAATGTGGGATTTGACCACATTTGACATCACTCATTTGACCCTACATAGAATTTGACCCCAAATTCAGATTTCTTGACCTCCAAAACTTTGAGATGGGTCTAAATCTTTTAGTTGTAAATTCTAATAAAGAAGAAATTAATCATTTCTCGCTAGCATCCCTGTCTCTGACCACTGTACGCCCTGCCGTGGCTAAGCAGGCTACTATGATGGTTTGTTCCGCTTCAATCGACCATTTCTCGAGTAAGAAGAACACTTCCATTTTTCCTTATCTGCAGAAAAAATATGCAATGTCATTACTTCAGAACTTTTCTAAGTGTAGTATACAGGATGACTTAGGTTTAATGTAAAAAAATGAAACCTCGGATAGGCAAGGATTCTAAGACGAAAATGTAAAATGAACATGGGGTCCAAAACGTACCGTTTGGCGTCCAGACCCCTTTGAACGGTTTGTTTTGGTATCCATCTCTTAGTAAAAGTACAACTCGTTCGATTAAAACAATCAGAGTTTTAGGTGATTCTGAGTAACTTTGTAACTCACTTGGTGAGTATCATCATTGTAACTTTGATTCCCATACATTTTTCGTAACTTGAACGGTTTAGGCGCTACGAACCGATGGACCTCGACGTTGAAATGTTGTGTCAGATGGGACAATGTTTACCTTTGGTTTTCAGCTTCTACTGCCAAAACCGTTGAGTTTTTCCATCACCCATAAGAGCCCATGTATAAGTGGCCGCTAAAAGCGCCCGAAAAAAGCTCCGGTCGCTATTAGCGCCTTTGGGCGCACATAGAGCGCCCAGGGGTAAGCGCCCGGGCGGTTCAAGCGCCCCCTTAAACTTTCCCAGGTCAAAGAAACCGCAAAATAAAAAGTGCGGATATTTCGCCCCCCAAAAATTTTGCGGATAACCGCAGATTTTCTGCGGATCCTCAGAAATAATGTGAGGATCCGCAAAAAGAATTTTGTAGATCCTCAAAAAGTTTTAGAGGATCCGCAGAAAATTTGCGTTTATCTGCAAAATTTTTGGGGTGCGAAATATCCAAACTTTTTATTTTGCGTTTTTTTTTTTTGACCTGGGTTGCCCTTACGGAATGTTAAAGCTGTTGAAGTTATTACAAAATGTATGGGAATCAAAGTTACTCAAAATGATTTGGCGCACCTAAAATTTGTTTTAATCGAACGAGTAGTACCTTTGCTAAACGATGGGTACCAAAACAAACCGTTTGCGTCTGGGCGCCAAACGGTGCATTTTAGACCCCATGTTCATTTCACATGTTCGTCTTAGAATTCGTTCACCTATCCGTGGTTTCATTTTTATACATTAAACTTGAGGCACCCTATAGATTCATAATCTTAAATGTTTTCAAGAGTAATCCACGAAATAACCCTTAATTTGAGTGAACATTCGCTCCCGATTTAAGAGGTGAAAAAAGTGAGGTTATGGACGCGTCGACTAAACAGGGGGTCAATGTTCTCTCAAAGTAAAGATCACTACGAAGTAAATATTGTTAAATTACTAAAGGTTGGGAATCTATACAACGCCTAGAAAAGGTCTTAAGTCATGGCATTGCATATTTTCTCCGTAGACAAGGAAAAAATCGAAGTGTTCCTCCTTTTGTTCTTCTTACTTGAGAAATGGTTGATTCAACGCACTGCATATTGTGCTTTCCTGTCTCTCTCGGTCGTGTCACACGGCAATATTCAGGACTTGCTGCGGGGAATGTATCAATACCTCTGGCCCAAAAGCGGCTTCCTGAAGCTCCGGCGAGGCTTCGCTGGACAAGTTTAAGCAACCGTGAGGCGGCTGTACGATTATGAAATTAAGGCAGGAAAATGATTGCTACTTGTAGCGGTATGCTAACGTGGTATCTTCTCAGTATACCTTCCCTGTATCCCAAACCGTATGTCCCAAAGCAAATGGGGCACCTTTGCCTGGGCGGTGGACGCCTTATTTGGCAATACAAATAACATATGCTTTCGGAAGCACTGGGAAATCACTTAGCGGTGGCGGAGTTAAGGCAAGGAGGTATTGTGGTTTTGCCAGAAAAACTCGACTTGCTTTATCACGTTGCTTCATGGTATTTTATCGATAAACATCGAGTTGCCTCATGGTATTTTATGTCTGGCTATTCTTATTTATGTCGGTGGAGCCATCAGTATCCATTTTGTCGATTTCAAGTTAATCTTTTTGGCAAGCAGCAAAACGAGATTTTTACTTACACTTATCAGAGTAACTGAACATATTCTAGAAGGGGGAAAATCACTCTTGGTAGACTAGACCAAAGGAACGATAGCTTCTGTATCGTTCAAGTAATTTTGCCGAGGAGCTGACTAACCTGCTGGCATTGTAAATATTGTGACATTAGTCCGTCTAAAACTAAAACCAGGGACTCGTCACCTGGCGCAGGATGGAAAAATCTAACCGTCGAAAAATTTATTAAAGCGCCAGCCGTGACACACGGAATCGGCGATGGATGGCTTTGGTTCTGGGAATCAAATGAGGTGACGAGTCTGATTTCAATAATTTTATAATTGGGGCTTCAATATCAAAAATACATTTCAAGTTTGAAACAGTCAGATGAACAGACTGGCGTTTTGAGCAAGGAAAAAAACAGACTTCAGAAAAGACAAATAAAAAGATAGACACATAATTACATTTCGACCATATCGTTCCAAGGATCATCTGTGCCTAAAGATTTGGTGATATCTACAATATAACAAAGAGATACTCATAGCCTTAGCAATCTTTACTATTGCACTATCATTAAAGTACCAAACATCCAAACTAATTTTCAGCACCGAAATAACTCAATATTTTTGCTCCTCGCCCTTAAGTTCCTATGCAAGGAGTGTAGACAATCAGTGCTAAACTATAACAGCCCGTATCAAAAGAAATTTAGAAGCCCAGCTTCTACTACCAATAGAATTAGATCACAGCACAACACGGTTGAATTGGTCGAGGGAATAAAAATTCAAATTAAATTTAAGAAGAAGAAAGCACAAGAATCCGTTGTAGGTCGAACTTCACTTGTACAGAAGAAATTGCTGAGGACGCCTTACTTTACTTATTTCGCTGGTATATAGCTAAATAGCTATGAGAGCATGATTCCAGCCGAGCAGGTAGATCAGGAGAGAAGAACCGTCCCAATCGAATTAGTCCATTTTTGGAGTGGATGACCAAATAGACATTCGGCGGTTATATTGGACAGACATGCTCAGAGTTGGATTGGTGTTTGATGTGACCAGAGGATACCGCCCTATAAACCCCAATTGAATCATTACCTAATCCATAACAAGAACACTGTATATATTTTACCCCAAAACCTCACCGTATATAATAAGGGCTCAAGTCCCGTAGACCTAGTCTAGCTCAATCGTCCGTTCCTAGGAGCTCCTCTCTCCTCGACGATCGACTCAAAGAAAAGAATAACCCAAAGAACACAGACCAACTCGACCAACTCCTACTATTCCCCCACCAATCTCTCCAATCTCTTCTCCTACCTTACTCAGACCTCCATCACCATCTCGCTCTCTCTCTCCATCTCTCCGTGTCTCCGTCTGTTCGTCTCTCTACCTCTCTTCCTCTGTATCTCTGCATCTCTCTGTATCTCTCTCTGTATCTCTCTCTGTATCTCTCTCTGTATCTCTGTGTCTCTCTCTGTATCTCTCTCTGTATCTGTGTATCCCTGCATCCCTCTATCTCTGTATCCCTCTATCTCTCTATCCCTCTATCTCTCTATCCCTCTATCTCTCTATCTCTCTATCTCTCTCTTTCCCCACTCCCTCTCCAATCTCTGCAAGCTGTGAGCCTTCCGAACCGAACAGATAATTAGAACATAAGATTAACGTTGCAACGATTGTAACGAAACGTTACGATTGCTTTATTACTTTAAGGTGGAGAAAATGGTCCTCTTTGCGGATGTATCTTTGTTACCCTGGGCGACCAGTTTAAAAAAAATCAAGCTAGCGCACATCTTTGACCTATTCGTTGACTGTATTTCGGTTGAATAGATTAATAGACAAATGGATTTCTGTGGTATGTCTACTTAAAATAAGTATCGATGATTGATATCACAAATTAAAACGTGGGAATGAATAGTGATACGTTTCGAGCTGACAGTTTCATCAGTCTAAAAGTTATTTACCAAATTTTTCGGTTCTGAATTGACTACTTAAACCGGATGATAATCTGTGAAGCATTCACAAGAGAATGCGTCCAGCCTCCGGTGAAAACTGTGATTAAAAATTTCAGCACGATGGTGATAAAACATTGACATTTTAATTGTGAGATTTGAGATAGGTCTTATGTCCATTGTCTTTTTACAAAGCTAATTAAATAATTTAAGAATTTCGTGCATTCTTTATCTACGCACAGAATTGACGGCAATTAGAGACTGCTGAACATCCGGATCTTTCATTTAAAACTCAACTTTGTTTCCGGGTCCCTTTTTTGGGGAGAAAAAAGACATTTCCTGTGTGGGACGAGGAACGAACATTTCTTCTTTTGAAATTATGGCGAGGGAGAGTGCTTCGCCTGCCCTGTACGTTGTCAGCAAAATGAATATTTCATTGTACTCTGCCGAGTAAAGCGACAAGCACTAAGAATTGGACGAGCCAACTGTTTCCGATACGACTTAACCCATTTCAAGTGACTATTTCGTAGCAAAGACTTGCAGTCTTTCACAAAAAGATTGTTTCAAAATGTTCCTCTTTCCAAGAATTGTCTTTTAATGACAATGTCTCGTCTGGGCAGCCCGAGAAAATCGGTGTTCTTCGTTCCAAATAAAACAGTCAAGAATAATAATAATAGTAATTAATACTTTTCTTGGGTCAGCTTATATACCGGTTTTGGGTGTGAAAATAGAGCGAATTTTTATGCATTTTCAAGATAGCATTGTTTGAAAGGTAAAACCAGAGGTCTTGGCCAGAGCTTCCTGCTTGTATCGCTGTTGTTGGGTCTACCTTGAAAACCATCATTTTCCCTTTTGCTAGTGTAATTTTCAAGAAGGCAAGATGTGTCATCTCTTTAAAAAAAAATATTTGTACTGAATCCAATGACTTATTTCTAATGCAAAATAAAACTGAAGAAAGAAAACTCATTCCCACAATTCTAGTGTCCAAATATGCGTTTCACACTATTGTAGGTCACTCGCGACGCACTGGAAATACAAAAGTGTTAAATACTCTTACTTGAAGCCAAAAGTACGACCTAAACTTTTCTTCAATAAAGAAAATAAATGTTTGGTGAGTGCTATTCGCACGCCTATGTTAATACAAAGGAGACTTGAACGCACGGAAACCAACTAAATGCATTTTGAATGAGATGTGACTTGAACGCACGGTTATCAACCCAATACATTTTAAATGGGGCAGCGTGTGAATAGTCACTTCGGTAATATTTTGACATCACCTTTTTTATTGTAAGACTACATTTTTTTCTTATTAGAAAATATTCGCACAAGTTTTAGCATTGCCGAACACGAATTTAAACTTTTAGTCGTTACTCTGAGCACTTAACGCTCTGGATAAATGCCTAACAGTGTTAAAATGGGCTTACCCAGAAGGTAGCGTGAACAAATCCCAGAGCGTCCGATTGACATCGGAGGGCGGAGTGGAGCTGTGTGAATTGCTGGCTGACGTGAATGCACTGCCGCTGCCACGCCGCCCCACGCCGCGCCCGTCCGTCGTGTCGGATTACTAAGTTAGAATTTGATCCTCAGCTTATCTACAGCAGACTAGGAGCGTGTGAGATGTAGATAGCTGCAATCGGCCGCCGAGCGCAACCCGCCACTAACTCAACAGTGCGCTCGCCGGGATGTTTTGGTGAAAGGGACTTCGCGTCGCCCTCTCACGCCCTTCAACGGATGATACCCCCCTGAAGTTAGGCGGAAGGGCCGTTCTGCTCCTACTTACAAATCCAAAGTTTGCGTGCTTCCAAGATCACAGCATGCCGGTCATACTTCTGAAGTGTACCTGCAACCAAACTTACAAGTATTTGCGGAAGTTTTTATGTTTTTCTTTAGGTGAGTAACGATATTCTCGGCGATTCGATCCCTCCAATGAAAAAACGATGAGATACAAGTGCGTGTTTCAAAAATCGACTAAATAAACGCGTTCATTCGGGAAAAAAAAGATCTTATGCTATTCTTATACAATGCTGTTGATCGATTTTTGAAACCGTACTCTTAACTTAATAGATTTTTTAAATACGGCCTTTCACGTGATCGGTTTTTTATTGTAGGGATGGAATTATCGACTCAAAAATTACCCATCCAGCTTAAGACAACGCAGCCTTAAAAACCTAACCTAAAGTAACCTAGTCTAAGGTAACCAAAGTCAACCTAACCTATACCTTTAATAGTACTGACATACATACGCCAAATAGCATTCAAGCTAGACGCCACATTGACTATGCAGGGAATTTTCTTGTGTTCGGGAGTGATGATAATCCCCTTCCCACGGCATTGGCGTTATGATTCTTTATTCCGCCGTATTTAATGAATCTGTATCAATTTGACACATCTAACCCTTTGAATTTGAGTAATAAAAAACTTACGGTGGACCCAGTATTTGGATTGTTCATCCCAAGAGCGATCCTAAGCAAATATAGCATACTCTTTATCTGTTTTGATTCTGGAATGAACTGTGATAAATTTGACCCAATCGTAGAATCTGGCAAGAACGGTTGTGAATTTTGGTTAACCTAAAAAGTTGAGACTTCTTTGCATTGAGTGAAGTAAAAACCCACATTGATCCTCAATGCGGATAGTCTTTCAATTCCGTCTCCAAGGATCGTTATCTGATAATTTGAGTCCCATTATACGATTCTCATCTTATTTAGAAACTGCGTACCGGTACAGGTGTGTTGAAAAATCGTGTATCCTTCTTACAGGTAATACCTCGCAAGAGAAAACGAGATAGGTGGATCTCAAGAAGTAGGAAATTCAAGAGGATGACGACATTGTCTTTAAACGCATCTGATCTAAAACCGTTGAAGATTGAAAGTCTAGGAGGGGTCTCCTCTCGCTTAAGATCCCCGTGCGTCCCAGCGACTCATCCCTGCCCCGCTTTCATCCATCTCGACACAGAATACTGCGATAACGGGACTAAGCCGGCGCCGTCTGTTGTACGAATACCTCCGCTCCACGCCCCTTGAAATTCAAGCCTGCAACTGGAAAGCTCCATGTCAGTAGCACATCATCTGTCTCTCCCCTGGCTCCCCCTCCCATCCCCCTTGGGTCAAGTCGCGTGGGTTCGCGATTACCCCTGCCCTGATGTATGCGGGACTGAATCTCATGCTGTGGGCTGTCGCAACCAGAACCTATTTAAGGACCCATTCACAGCAATGCGGCACTTAGCACTGGATACGTTAATCTCACGTCCCACCCGCATTCGCTGTTGGACTATCTCAAGACTAGCAAGGTTTCGTATCTTCTAATACTCGCTCCTTGGAAAAGTTGAGCCTTTAGAATTGTTAGTATGGAGTGAGGGAAAGGGGTAGCTGTCATAAGCGCCGAAAACCACAAGCGCCAACGCCGCAGGCGCCAATCCGTAACCGCCAAACGAGAAAAGTCGCAAACGCCAAAGGTCTTAACCGCAATACTAACCTTAACCTAACCTGACTTGACCTTACCTAACCTATACGAACTTTGCCGTTTGCGACTATTCTCGTTTGGCGGTTACGGACTGGCGCTTGCGGCGTTGGCGCTTGTGGTTTTTTGCGCTATCGAATGCCCCCCCGGGAAATAAGGCATACAACTCTTAAGCTAGGTGTAGATAATTATTTGCGAAGACAACCGTTCTCACAGAAATGAATACTGAAGCCAAGAAAAATTGTCTTGATTTTGTGACAATTCGATATTTTTCTTGCCACAAGTTTTTTTTCCCTTGCAACAAGAATTTTTTCTTACAGGAAGAAAAAAATTCCTCTGCCAAGAAAAATATTTTTGCGGTGAGAAAAAAAAGTGATCATCAGAAAATCAAGAAAAAAATTCTTGGCGTTCAGTAATCATTTCTGTGAGATCGCTGATCGAAGGCAACAGTGGGCCAAAGAGAACTAAACGGTGAAATTAGGCCAATTACCTAAAATAACCAAACCTGAATACCCCACCATAACATTACTTTACCGGCCTTCACACAGAAATCTAAGTTAATTCACTACAACCGTGCTGAAAGCAAACACGCGATACTTTATTTGCAACATCCTAACCCACGGTTATATTGTACCTACATTGCCGTTGTATAACGTATAATGTTTGTTATGTTTCAGGTAAGAGCAACCGGAAACCAGGACCGTATCCTGTATCCGGTGACAATTAAGACATTGTCTCCGCTGTCAACAAGACGAGCTTTGCATTTTAGTAAGTTACTACTACATCCGTTACTGACATGTGAAATCCCTTTTTGTATGACGAGAGGCGCGCATACTCTTTCCCCGACATCCGGATAAACATAGGCTTTACAACTCGTTCATAATCTCTATAGTTGAAACGACACACCAACGGAACCTAAGTTTGTTGCTACCTGGGAATCCCCCCCCCCCTCAAAAAAGAAAATCATCGTAAATTTTAACCATTATTTAAACTGCTTCTTTTAACCCGAAAAAAAAACTGAATCAGAGCTGCCAAGTATTCTGCAATATTTCCATTCAATTTTTTTAAAGGTTAATATTAGTGAAGCGTTTAAAAAATACCTTTTCTCCATGGTTGTAAAATTGCGCCTATGAAACTGGGCACGTAAAATGTAATAAAACAAAAATAAGGATACTCAGATGACGAATGCAGGCAGTTTATTGCATTTGATTGGGCCAAATAAAAAGAAAAATATGGATTTTTTTATTCGTTTGTTTCATAAACGAGCTTTTAAAATGTATTGTGTGGTTCGTAGAATAGTGTTCATGTTTTTCAGTGAATAAAGTCTCACGGCTATGTAGACTACAAAATATACATTTAACCGTGACGATTGCGACTTTTTTGAAGATGTCAGTACATTGCCGTGTAACCTGCGAAAAAACAGAGTTATACTGGCATCATTATGATTCACCAAAGTAACTTTGTGTGCTCTCGGCTTGTCAAAGAATTCTACTCTGGTATGAAAAGACAACTGCATCCTGTAAAGCTCCTTTACCTGCCACAAGAGACCAATTCTTACAATATCCTGAACAAATTGTGACTTTGTGCTCAAATTGTTATCCAGAATCCCTCGCTTTAAAAAATTTAAGCCTTGTGCCAAGCGTTTGCTATCAGCTTCCGAGTTTGAAATATTTATTTCGTCTCATTTCTTTTTTCTGTTTCTTTTTTTTTCAAATGCGCCTGTCACGCAACGTTACGTTTTCCTTTGTAGCCAGGAATGACCTGCCTGGTTTCGTATCTGGATTCCCATCCCCATTTCGGACCCCGGATCCCATCTGGTTTATAACAATGTACGGTATCCTCAAGAGCTCTTATCCTGCTGACTCATGTCGTTTATCGCTATAGTGTTTAACCTAGTTTCCGTGCATGGGCCTTGTTACAAACTGTGGTAACACCTTACATCACCGATTAGCCGATGTGCCCGTCAGAACGCCACTCTCTCCTTTTTTTCTGCGTTGGAAGAAATTGCAATCGTTTTCTTGATAAAATTTGAAAAAAGTCCTATGCTGAAAAAAGGAAAAAGCAAAAGATTCTTTCTCGCCTTTTTTTATCAAATAAATTCGGTGATTTGCATGCCCACTGTACACTTCATCTTAGTAAAACCAACTTTATATAACCGAGCTTTACGTGGCATAATATTATTAAATGCATATTTATTTCTTAAAACCTAAGTTATACTTATCACCATGACGTAATCTAACGTGAACAATCAACCTGATTCAGTTTAACCAAACAGGTACTTCGTTAACATCATCGTAACCGGAGGACAATCATTTTATTGTACTGCGGCCGCCTTTCTCGCTACATTCCGTTGTGTTTGAGTTATTTGAAATGTCACTGGTGACCAGAAATAGCCCGGCTGTCGATCGACACAAATAGCCTCCCGGTCCAAGTCTCTCCGGTAGAGTCCCTCCCGGAGAGCGGGTGCCCTCCGCGGGGGGTACGTCGGCTCTCCCCGCCGGTGAAAGATGCATTGTGTCACAAGCCCAAGTTATTCGAGGAAACTCTCCCTTTGGGGAAGAGGAAAGTCTCTGTAGGGGGACACTCGCTCTATAACAGGCCGCCATCTTTAAGCAATGTCTCTCTTTCCAAAATGACCGAAGCACGGTCTCCGCCGTTACTCTATTATGCCAGGCACAGGGCCAGTACACGTTCTACGCGTTAAAGGTATGAAATAAGCCGTCTGCGTAGAGGATTCCGTTGCAAAAATTCGTTTTTCGGTGACGTGGAATTCCTTTTTTTATTATTATTATTTTAGCGCCGTCAACTGGTAGTTCGGGCAACGAGAAAATTGTGCTTCTTTATGCGGAAAATTATTGATGAACAAACATTAAATATTTGCGGCCATGCTGGAGTGTAATAAAAAATGTATTTATGTGGAAAAAAGAAGAAACTGGTTTTGTCAAGAGCGCGTCTTTGCCGTTTCCATGGCTCAGTTTTCAGGGGCTAAAAATGATCACTATTGGACTTCATATTTGGAAGTCGGTTTGCCGTCAAACGTTAGCATTGGCAAGTACATTGACAGGCTACAAAAAGTGATGCCTGAAAATGGAAAAAAAATCGAAGCGATGATATTTTAAAATAAAATAAACATTTGGCGATCGTTACTAGCGTTAAAAATTAATCAGTTTGTAAAATTTTTTTGTACTTCATGAATACAACACATCCCAGCAATACTGTCCAAACATTTATCCCAATCTGAAATCATCATTTCTATTTATACTTATGTTGGGCACTTCAATCATGCATAGCAAAACTATTCACTTTCTAGCATAAGAGTAATATTTTCATCCTATTTTGATGTTAAAACTTTTACCACAAACAGGCAGCCAATTTTAAATTTTGCCCTTAATTTTCTCTGTTGTTTTGGCCTAGGCTTCGAAGTTTGTCCATCAAAGAAAACAAGAAACAAAACAAAAAAATGCACTTAGACAGCCGAACCGCTGAGAATATTCAAGAATTCCTTTCTTTTTTTTTCGGTGCAACATATGGTGAAAAAAAGAAAGACTTTTTGGGTAGTTTTACATCTGATTGTGTGAATGTTTGTTACTCAGTTAACTGAATATTTAATTTTGAAGGTCTGCGGTATCCCACAGAACATATGGACGATAGCGATTTCATGATTATATGTGTGTATCTTATGAGTTAACTAAAGTATGTATTAATACTGGCCGAAGCCATACCCCTTGGTGTAGGGCAACTCATACATATAAATTTGTTTTATCAATGATGTAAATCCTGTCCGCGGGGATAACAAGGTTTATTTGTTCTGCTGTAGGGAATGAGTCTTTCGTCTACGACATAAAGTGAGCAAGATGATACTTGCACTAAAAAAATTCGTTACGTCCGTAACAATTATCTGACAAGTATATATATATATATATATATGAAAAAAATGCTTCCAGATGTTTTAGTTACCGCTATTACTTTACTGATCCTGTGGTCACCAACAAAGTTGTTTTTGTTTAATACATAAATAAAAAAAAGAAGAAAAGGTGTT
>Ga0058701_10002594_pt1 | contig 13822 bp, 6 predicted proteins | sample AgamicOrMae_FD_97039 | JGI IMG/M metagenome (GOLD analysis project Ga0058701, IMG submission 97039) | Agave microbial communities from Guanajuato, Mexico - Or.Ma.e | ecosystem: Host-associated > Plants > Phyllosphere > Phylloplane/Leaf | place: Guanajuato, Mexico | collected 2012-06-04 | reverse complement strand
ATAATAAAAACTGTAAAAACTGTAATCATAGCGAACCTCATTACTCCTAGAGTAATAAAATTCGATACGCGTGGTGAGAGAAAAAAAGAAGAAAAACGAATTAAATATACGTCCAACATCTCAATAATTCGATTAATGAGGTGCCTTTTCTCCAAACGACCCTTAAACGTGGTCTAAAATTGGCGTTTATCCCAAACACAAGCAAAGCGTTCATGTAGTCAAACTTTTTTTAAAAAACTCACGATCAAAGTTTACCTTATGTCGCTATAAAAGGAGAAAGCAAAATAAGCATAAGACGATAATTTTTACTGTTTTCCCGGGAAAAGCGTCACCTTCTGATGACTTTATTTATTGTCCCTCCTCGGGGTTGAACTCAACTTTCTTCTCGTTTGATTTGATGTCACGGTGAAAGGACATTTGACACGAAGATTTTTTTTTTTGAAGAGAAGCTGGGTCCTTCCCGACCGGCCTGCCCTGCCCTAAGGTAAAAGCGCTTTTTTGTCCGCAGGTCTAGTTTTGATTCCTCTCGTATCCTGCAGGGCATTTTCGATAAGCGCGAATCGTTCTCTGGCAGTTGATCCTGCTCGCAGGGTGAGCGGAAATTATCTTGAAATTTACAGAAAAATGAACTGTAAAATTCAGTGCCGAACTCCATAGGAGGATTCGTGACATAAGTTGATGACTTGAACGGCTGATCTCATGATCCTTACAAAATATTTTCCAAAGTTAATCCTGCCTCAACAAATCGGCTTAAAATCATCCGATTTGTTTCCCTCAGCTGGTTGTCTTCCTGACTAACATAGCATTCTTTCAGACGCTGACTGCTAATTAAAGCGACCCTGTAGCTAGACAAGACTAAGTCTAAGTGACATTGACATGAGGGCGTGTGCACTTCCCCCAGGAGCAGTTCTGACATGACAGCCACAACCCAACCCTCCAGTCTCAAAAGCAGGAAGTATAAAGAAAAATCATTCGGATGGAATTCAACATTGGCATCACTCTGTTAAAAGTGAGAGGAATATTACAAAACCCGCTTAATTCTCAGCAAACCTTTTAAAATGCACCTCCGGACAATTTGTTTCATTTAGCCTTGTCTATCGAAACCTATCGCACAGTCTAACCTAAACAATTCTCTCAATTTGTATTTTCGTACCTTTGGTGTTCCACGCGGTTGAGCCTATTAACCTCATCGTGTGTATCACCACCTAATCGAGTAGTGTTAATAAATCTAAAAATGCAGGAATAATAACCAACATTAAATCGAATTAGAGCAGATGTTCTTATTAGTGTCTTGTGCTTCAGTTATTTATAGCTCTGCTCAGCTGTCGCAAAGCTTGATGTTAAGTTCTTCTGCAAAAGTGTTGACGTAATAATGTTTAGTGACATCTCCTAGTATGGATTCAGTGCAATTCACCTTTCTCCGCTTATCAAAGTGACATTGTCAAACACGCGTTGTCGAAAACGAACATCTGAAATTAATTTAATAATATTGATGACTCTACGATTTCGAATAGCATGAACCACTCTATCATCCACGTATATAAGGTGCTAAATTTTCTTAACCCATGACAGGCCAAAGTATTTGGGGTGAAATTTAGCTTAAGATAAATTAGGATTGTTTTCATCAAAACACGAAATTTTAAGCTTTGAGAAATGCCTACATTATTTCATTCTAGGTTTCCAAAGGGGTGATATTTTTCACATTGCGACAATATTGAACTAAAATGATCCTCTAAAGTATTTTTTTTCTGTTTCCGAACAGCATCGCTGGGCAGTGGCGGGTTAATAACTTTTAATGCGTTGCATTATATTTTGGTTTTGAGCCATGAGCAATTGATAACAGGTACACCTTGATGTATTACTGTTATGGTGTGAAAGAGAAACCTAACGTAGTCTCGTCTGAGTGAACGCCAATGTTCCCCCAAACCAATCTTACCATGACTGCGAGAACTCGCCCCTTGAGTCTTCAAGAAGGGAGTAAAAGGCAAAAAATCGTAGAATAGCGTGAATACGCGTCTTACTCGCTGTATGCTTCCCTTGCGAGCGATTCGGAAGCACGCATTAAGCATTTTCGCCGGTTTATGCAAGTAGGCAACGCGATGTTATATCCGTTGCGCGGTTCTTCAGTGAATTTAAGTGCCCCTCTATGCCACAAGACACCGCGACTCAATCCCATATCGCTCCGAAGGGCATCACGTCCGAACTCACCCCTAAAAAGCACCCCCTTTCGGCGGCATTGACCGCGGTTAGCTTTCAGAGACGCCGGGTCCCCGCCCCGTCGAGGCCTTGTGGTGATGCCTCGAAAAAAAATGGGCGGCTCTGTTTTTTGTTTGTCTGGGGTAAGAAAAACAAGCGTATTCGTGATGTTAGAGGGATCAGCCGATTAAGGCCCATGCGGACTAGACAGCCCGCCTGGTTTGTAACGTTGTTAGCTATGGAGACAGGGTTCTTGATCTATTAGCTACATGCGGGAGGTTATCTCACACGACATAGGCTAAAAAAAGTGCTACCACGTCTACTCTCACATCAGAGAACTCTACAACTTCCGAGTCGGAAAAGTTCCTCTTTCCGCTCGTGGAGGTGTGGACATAGAATTGGTGAGAACCAGTTATATGAAGTGTGCTTTACTGAAAATCTCTTTCAAACATAGTGACTGATATCTTTTGATAGCTAGAAATGTGTGTTTGGAAGGTGAATGTTCAGAAAAAGAGTTAACTCACGTGGGGGAAAGAGCACCGCTGGGGGACATCAGTCTTATGTTGAAACCCTGTCAGTAAACTGACATCATGATTGTCCTCCGTATCTTGCAAAGTAGCAAGATCCGTTGTGTGACAAATTACCTTTCGTTCATTTGTGTCTTCCATATTTTTTGTAGTTAATAAAGTGCGAAAAGCATTTAATGATCATCTACATCTCCGAACGCATTCAAACTGGTTCAATTGCTGATCATTTGTCAGCAATCATTCCCCGTAATGGTAAAACTCAGAACCATTGAGTATACTCTTTTCTCATGTCTTTCCTATCGATGTGACTCATGATACTGGCGAGTGTGTTCCATACCCAGGAGTTGTGACAAGGGTGTTAGTCTTTATTTGACGTCAGGTGCTTGGTCGTAGCGTGGTCATTTTGCTGGTATGTTATAACTGATGGCATTTGGCGAGATCGTGGTCCACATAAAAAATGGGAAAGGGCACTTCTCAAACTCTGGTGTAATTAGTGATATGAATTGCGAAAATTCAGGAGTTGGATAATTTGCGCCAACTGTTGCTGTAGGAACTCGTGGTCATTGGAAGGTTCTTTGCGAAACTTCGAAGCGCAAGACCTAAGAGAAGTGATGTTTGGTAACCGGTTGTCAACCAATTCGAACTATGTCAACCCAGCTCTGTCCAAGCTTTCTACGTCCATGTAATCAGCAGTCAGTGTACTAAATCCAACCTAACTTAACCTACCTGAATCTATGTTCTCTTAATTACCATCACCAACGCTTTTTTAACCTTGAACTCACGAGGTTTAAAAAATAATATTGAAGAAAACTTATCGCAACGCCTTACCAAAAAGAAAAAGGAAACATGAATCTTCATAACCCAAGAAATAGTCGCCAGGACTTAGTGGGATCATGGCGACCTTAATAGGATAAAGTGTGAATGAAATGAATATGGAACGAAACATCTGGCGAAAGTCGATAAAGCAATAAAGCACCCAGCTACTAAATAGACAGTCCAAGTTGGTGTTAGCCAAGACCTTTGTTGTCGCCTTTTGGTATTGGGTCGCAATGGTTGGGGGGGGGGGTGCCTCCGATCCAATGCAGCGTTTAATTAGCAGCTGGGCCTGCCCTTGTTCCAACCTCCCGTAAATCTGTGTCACAGAGATCGGGCCGCCCCTCTCGAGTCAACTGTAACCGAGTTTCAACGCAGCAAAACGACTTTTTAACGTGTTTGCACTGATCGGAAACTCAGCGGGCTTTTATTAACACTGGCTAAACAATAAAATAGTGTAACTAATGATGCCCAATATTCGCTTCTTGATTGTTTTTAATCCGGGAACACTGGTGGAAAGAACTCTTAAGATATAAGAGTTCTGTGCTTGTTTCGGAGTAAAACATCTATCATAGCTCGTGAAACTCAAACGCATGCGAACGAGTTTCTGATAAAGTTCTAACTCTCTATCCGTTTGCAGCAAGTGAGCACTCGACACCTGAATGTCATATGATAAGGCGTTGATTGGGTCATTAAAACATGGTAACTGCTATTATATACCTGTCATAAAAATGTCACCAGGTTCTGATAAAGAGCCGGTCATGATCGTTTTTAATGAGGTTCGCAGATTAGAAAATGGCTTACTCTTGATCGATATCTAGGAAGTATCAATTTAGTCTGCTCAGAATCTGATCGGAATTTGAGCATAATCTGGTGAGGAGTTGATCAGTTGGTATATAACGGAATTCATCTCTGTTGTACAAGTTAGACAAATCAGTTATATCAAACATCGTTTGATTAACTGCCGCTACCGGTGATTTAGTGCTCAATTTGGTGAAACTCATACAGAGTTCATAAAAATAAGGTTGTATGAAAGTTTTTTTTCCATTTTTTTATACATACTTTCCTTTCTTTTACAATTCAACTTTGAGAAAATACGATTTTTTACAGCCTTATCCAATAATCAAAATGTGTCTGTAAGAGAAAAGCGCTTTAGCAGGGTGAAAACTAGTCCAGAACTTAATGTATGCCTGTCTTCTGCATCTGTCAAGCTAACAATTAAAAGGAGACTTCTCTTGTACATGACATCCCTCAAATATTACGTCACGAACTTCAGTCCAAGTGTGGAAATAATAGTTATGCTGGCTTAGGAGAAGTTCTGAAATACTGAATGGAAGCATTGAAAGTACGTCAATGTAGTTTTGGCAGTAATAGTAGCTCTTCTGCTTTCCTAACGAATAGTGACATAGTCCCTAAGCTTCACCCTGGTAAACGTAACTTCACTTTATTCTATCCAACCTCCTCTATGAAGAATACATTTTAAGGTCGCAGTGTTTCCTTCATACCGTAAGTTATGCTTAAGAAATAGTTGAAATCACAATGAGCAATCAACATAAAGGAGATTCTAAGCCGAGCAACAAATGTCAATTATTGAGTAGGGCAGTCATTCAATATTTGAGGATCCTCTCCAAGTCTCCGTGGTCAACAACTTCATACATTTAGTATTGAATTGACCGCAATGTTGACCTATACCCAACCAATATGGTCTAATGAGAAACCCACGAGCTTCCTCTTGTATAATCAAGTTGAAGTGACAATCTATAATTAATAGGGAGATTGTCTAGAGGCGCGAGTGTCAAGGGACCCAGCAAGTGAAGTCATATGTTGTATCAGTTGTGACTTTGCCACATCAGTTCACTGTAGCGTGATTGATTTCCAACTCACGATGTTAATTGAGAAATTAGTCTAATTTACGGATGTGGAGATGATTAGGTGCTGAGTGCTGGAATGTGTTAATTGGTTAAAACAAGGTTACCTGGCATAGTTTAGTCTTATTAGCTGCTAAAGTGCTTTAGTTCGTATTAACACCCTGATGGGTATCCTAAACATTGAACCTTGTAGTATCTATCCAGATTTCTTGCTGTATAGACAACAACTGTCCGAATTCCGTATCTCCGAATTAGAGAAGAACATTTTTTCGACGGCCGTTTTGGTCTACCAAACCCAATCTTATAATGACCTTAGCTCTTTTAAACCAACATATCTCAATATAAATTTATTTGGCGGAATTTTTTTGCTGCTTGTATTCCACCTCGGCTTCACCTATTATTGCATTATCACGATAAACGATATGTAATCCAATGTCCAAAAATGAGTAAACAAACGTTAGTTTTCCGTCTCTTGCCTTTTGCTGCGCTCCACTACTGCTCCACTCGGCGGTCACCAAGTCTGATAATGTTAACTTTTCGGCAGCAGTTATACTGCCGCCAAGAAAGTAAAGGTACTCATGGCCACTAGAAGCACTGAATCAAAACAAAGAATAAGGTACCGCTAGTATACCTGCCTTTTGCCTGCTCTCTTGGTTCATTGAATCCGCACGAACCATTGAATTCGGTGATGCTTCTTTACTTCTGATTCGCAACCGCACTGCATTGTCAGGGCAAGTTATTAAGTCTAAATGAGTGCTTTCATAATTCGAGATAATGGCTCGGTTTTCTCGTTGTGGCGCTGTGTTCTGATGGCGAAAATTCAAGAGCCACTGCTTAGTGTTCCTAGAATTCATGAGTCTGCTTTTCGATACCTCCTTCTAAAAAACCACCAGCTGCGAATTGCTTTTCCGGAAAACCCACCAGCTGCGAATTGCTTTTCCGGAAAATCCACCAGCCGCGAAGTGCCTGTTCAGAAAATCAGCCAACTGCAAAGTGCTTGTTCCAATAACCCACCAAACTTCGAAATGCTTTTTCTAAAAGTCCACCAACTGCAATACATCCACACTTAAGTTGGTGGGTTTCCGGATCAAGTACTTTGCAGTTGGTGGGTTATTGTGTGCTTTGCAGTAGATGGATTTTCCGAAGAAGCACCTTGCAGTTAGTGGGTTTTTTGAACCAGTATTTCGCAGCTGGTGGATGTTCATTAAGAGAGGTCGTTTTCTATCTTTCTTGTTCTACCTTGGTATAAAGTGTTAATTAAAAAAAAACAAGGTCAAAGTATTTTCTGACATCAGACATAATGACAAAAGGGATATAACCGCAAACTAGTGAACTGGTTCTTGACAAACTTTTGCATCGACGAAACCTGCAACGAATTCATCCTGCTGGTATTCTTTTACAACGGTTATAACGATAGACAGAAAGACGTGTGAGGAGGATAAGACTTAAGTTATTTGGCTGACCGACGAAGAAGCATCGCTTCCTCTATTTTCGTTGCTGAGTAGGAAGCGACCATACTTAGAGACCATAGGGCAGTTGGCATGTGCTGTGCTGCGCTCCACAGGGTGACGAGAGGTCGACCAGAAGACAAAACCTTTGAAAAAAATAATAATCGTGGCTCTGCTTCTCTGGACGCTTCTTTCGCGCGGAGAAAAATCGAAAACCGCTAAGTTAGAGAGCCTTTGGCTGGCGCTTCTGCTGGCCAAAACAAAACCACATCTGTCTTTTGGGCAAAAGTTGGAAGAGAAGACCGGATGTTCCGACTACCTCGACTTCCGGTGCGGAGTTTTTGGACGACCGGACAGTGGAATCTAATTGATCAGTTCTTTCTAAGTTGACCTTGTTAGGCTGTATCGGTAAATTGGTTCGGTACGTGCAGCTCGGACCCGTTATTTGGGCGTTGAATTAGCAATGGCGAGAGACCATTCGACAATCGAGTGATTCAGTGCTTACATTAGACCGAGAGGGACAATAGGACGGGGCCGGACGTTCTCGATAGCAATGCTGCAACAAGAATTTTCGGCCCGCTCTTTAGTTGTTTGGAATTTCGGTCGTAAACGTTACTTCACCCTAAAACAGGAAAAAAAGACAAAGGAAAATCTATTTGCACGACAAACATAAAAGTGAAAAATACAAAAAGTAGTGATAGTTACATTTGCGTTTTAAGTACAACTCTTGAAAAGGGCAATCCTAAAAAAGGAATAATTTTCCTGTTTCACTTCAACCCATTACCGCCCAGCGATGCCGATCGCAAACAGGAAAAAGATATATTAGAGCATGTTTTCAGTTCAGCACTGTTCCAATATAAAAATATAAAAATATCACACCTCTGGAAACCTAAAATTTATCGATTCAGGCATTTTTAAAGCTTAAAATTTCGTATTTTAATTAAAAAAACTAATTTCTCTCAAGCTAAATTTTAATTTAGATACTTTGGGCTGTTGTAGGTTAAGCAATGATAACATCGCTTGTGTCGTTAGGGGCCTTTTTCCCAAGGTTGCAAGAAGAAGGTTGGAGCTAATCGGTAGGTTAAATATGGGGGAAGGGGGATAATCCCGCTATAGGCGTGGTCGGAGATGGTGTTGCTGACAACGGATTCAGACAAATGCCCCGCTAATGGATCAGCGACAAGAAGTGGTTTTGACTTTTATAAGGAGAGAAGGTTGCGGAGAAACGTACTGTGCAATAAACTGGATTATGACGTAGTTATGTCTGTTGACGCTAATTACGCTGAGCGTGTGTGGGACCTGTCACTGACCTGATAAAAGCATGCGCCTAATATATGATAAAAGAAATATCATTTACTTGAGTTTATTTGTATTTTTCTTTATAATTATTTGTGCGGTTTTAAACTCTCATTTTCTCGGCAAAATGCTTTAATTGGACAAAAGAGGAATTACAAAATGCACTGAATGAAAGGGCCAACAGCCACGAAGTTTTTGAGTGAGCTCTTTTTTGTGGACGAAGGTTGAAAACTATGGAAAAGAGCTGAGAAATAAAAAAAAATCGCAACAAAGAAGTTAAAAAATAAATGAGCGAATATTCAATTTGGTTAATGCTATTTTGGACAAGGTTAATAAATGTAGGGTTTGCTACGTTATGTTAGGATAGGTATAGTGCAACACCTAGTGACGTTTAGTGAGTAATAATTCAAATGTGATTCGATTCGGTTAGGTTGGAAGTGATGGGTTTAGCAAGCGAATTTTGGGATAAGGATTTCATCCACTTATTTTCTGCATGTCTTTGAGAACGATTCTTGCTGTGTACTTTTTCCATTTATAAAGTTTTGTTTTCACAAATTGATGCTTTGTTCAGATGAAATTTGAAATTGGATAAAATTTCTAAAACCAATCACCATCGCTCAAGGCGTGTTTAATTAAATTTTGTTTTGTGTTTCGTAGTCGTGTTCAATCGCTTCAACTGCTATGTGTCGACCAAGTCATCCTTGTTAGCATTATCGCAAATAGTGTTATTCTTATTTATTACGACTAAAGGTAAATTGCTCGGCCGTGGAATGAAGCCACAGCAAATTTTTGCCCAGTGACGTCTTTGGACGCTTCCACATGATTGGCCATCTATTCGATTACAATTTATAGAATTTTGTTTGTCTGCTATCTTGACACGGAAGGATGGCCTGCACAGTGAGTTCAATGATTAAATTCATTTCCTCCTATGCAATTTTAAAAAGGTGACACTGTGAAATGAGGTCAAAAGTGATTCACCATCTTTTGGCTAAATAACTTCCATTCAGAGTTTCGCTTCCGTTCTTAGGCCTGTGAATCTTATCACTCGCAAAGACACTACAAAAAAGGGTTCATTTCTGATGTGGATAAAAATTTTACATCTCCATTCTTTTTATAACTAATTTTTTGCCTTAAGAAGGGTAAAAAAAATAATTTAGAAGAACTGGAAAAAATATTCTTTGTAGCTGCAAAGAAATCAGTAAAATCTTTCTATGAAACTAAGGTCTTGATTTATGGGCCATTTCTATTTTAGTAGTTTATGAACAACACCAGCGAGTACGCTGCTAACATTCAGCCATACCTTCTTACGATGCCTAATTACGTTAATTTCCACTGCTTACCTTCCTCTTTATTTTCGAAAGCAACTTGAAAGGCTGCGTTTAAGGAACACTAACTGTTCTCGCAGTCCCCGATTTGCTATTTCGGAACTAGCGATAGTTTTTGCTGATAAACAAACATCACCCGCTTTACAATTCTTGCCCCACCAATCGGGAGGTCTCATGTTTTATAGGCACCCTTTGAATACCCCCCGGGGCACCCTTCAGCAAATTTCCCCTGATTAATAAATTTGACCGTGAAGCTTAAAGATGATCCCAAGCATCGTTAGTGACGGGAACCGTCATTTTACTCCCAAACTCGGACAAGCAGGGAATTTTCATTATTAGCATCAAGCCAACATCGATGTAATGTCAAGGGCATATCCAGCCCCTCTTCCCATTGTTGCTAAATTGCTTCCCCGCCTGACGACCTCTCTGCGGCGGATCACATTAAAAACGAAGGATTCGTTTGTTTCCAACAAGAAGAAAATGACTGCGTAATTTTCCTCTCTTTTCTATTTTTATGCCAGTGAGATCGTTACGCTATCTCGCTACCAGATACCCCTCTGATGGTGACTGCCCTCTGACATTTTTCAAGCTCTGGTGCGCCTAAATCAACCGATCATGAAATAATTTAAATAAACAAATCAAGATTTACGTAATATTACGTAACCCAGTAGAGCGTAACGTAGGCTAGCGTGGATGAACCTAGTTTTTTCAAGCCTAGCCTAACCATTTGAAACTTAGCCCTTCAAAATGTATCCATACCTGCCCGAACTAGAATAAAATTATTCTTACCCATATGCGTGTGAGACTGTAGGTTTGAAAGAAATTATGAAAGAAAATCAGCTGAAGAGTTGGTTTAGGTAAAAAGAAGATGATCTCGGAGTTCAGATCACAGGGAATCTGAAACCAAGAATTTTGTAAGGTTTCTCATTATTCGACAAACCTTTTTTTTAGAATATTTGTTAAAATCTAAACTGTTAGCTCTCCGTGTACTTTTGCAATAAGAAATTGTGTCACTCTCACTCATGGAATAATCGCCTATCTGAATGGCGACGAGAGTTCTTATATCAACTGTGGAGTGCAGTCAGTCTCAATTAGTCATGACCTATGCTTCCATAAGAAATACACATAAACAAAGGCCATGACTTTTTTGCCCCACTGTGCAGATCACTAAGGGCGTTCAGGAGACGAAAAACTCGGCTGTGCGTGCATGCAGGTTAAGCCAATTTATTTGGAGGAATCGCAACTAGATGGCTGCGGGTAACATCATACACTACCCCTGGATGATTCGTGTTTGGCAATCTGATTACGCCGAAGTGAGGCGTGTGGCCTGCACTGTGCCCGGAGTCTTCAATTGTCAACCTTCGGTTTGGCGCTTTCGTAATTAGGTGCTTAACAGCATACAAGAGCGTCACCTAATAAACCTGTAGGCGGCTGTCGCTTTAGTGGCCGTATACCCCATGAGTTGGTTATAGAACGTACGAGGTGTAATCAAAAAGTAATGGCTTTTCGTCACCCATCAGGTGCCTCTTGAACCCGGCTAATTATACGCATGCCTCTTTCATAAGGCTTCTACTCAAGCATAGATCCAGGACTCGTTTCTCAGTGCCGAAGAAATGTTTGAGTGTTGACCTCCAAACGTGTTATTCATCGAAACAAATTTCAACGTTTGGTAATTCTATCATTATGAGTTGAAAGATATCGTTTGAAATTCCATGAAAAGTCACGGAAATCATCTTATTTTAGTTTACCTGAAGTACTTTAAAAAGTTCAATACATTACATTGATGAAACGACTGAAAAAAAGTAGTGCACTGAGTATATTTTTGATGTCTCATTGTTCAGAACGGTTTCATAACCTCTCACTGACTGAGGAAGTTTCACGTAGGGAGGTCATTGTGGCGTGTTTTAAACTGCAATTTGTGATATGCTAAGTACTTGTTTTTGATTGAAGCTTTGGACAATGCTTTAAGATATGGAACAGGTTTGTGGGACCAGCTTGGTGCCATTGGGTTCGAAGAATTGAGTTTCAGTAAAATTCGAGAGAAATCACCATGAAAAATGCGGAAAAGTGTTGTATGGAACCGATGATCCGTTGTCACTTTCCTTTGAATTACATAGCTGTACATACGTTTAAATAAAATACAAACACTTTCATTCCGAAAGGACTCTTTCATGTCTGCGTTGTTTTTCGTATCGAACCACATTCGATCAAAAACGTGCTCTTTCAACTTCAAAACACAGGTCTCGAATTCTAGAAAGAGCCCCTGACATTTTTTGTTTCTACGAACTATTCAATTGATGTAAGCATACATCCATTGTTTCGATCGACCTACGACTTGGTCTGGTTGGGTCTGTCTGCATTTTGCAAGAGAAGAAGTATGAGAAGATCCTCTTTCTGGAGAACCTCGCATTATAAACACAATGACTTATTGGGCGGTCTTATTACTTCTGTAGTTTTCCTATAGAACCGTTAATGACCCTCTTTGTATTCACTCCTGCTTTTTTATTTTGTCGGTAACTTATTGAAATCAATACTACAACGAAGACTTGTACGTTGGAATTGAAATGAGTTCTATAGGGTCTCAAAGTTGGACACAATTCCGATCTCTACCCACACGTAAATTTTCGAGCTGGATGTGCTGTGCATGGTTATCTATCTACCTTCGTCGATCAATTTTGATTCCAAATTGACATTTAATGGCCCTTTATGGTTGATAATATGTCCGGGATGAGTTATAGCACCATTTCTCTGCGAAGTATTCTCTTTACATCCCAGTCGGTACCACTTTCTACACAGATATCGTAGTCAGACATTATCCGTGATTCTATCGGATGGTCTTTTGCATGGCTGTCAAACATTATTTTATTACGTTTGACTTCCGCTTCCTGTTTGGATATTTTTGACTGAATAAGAAATTTTTTTTTGTTGAGTTTCGATAATTTTTTCCAATGCTTATGAAATAAAATATATCAGGGGAATATCCTATAAATATTTTTTTAGATGCTAGAACTTCTCCAATGTAAAATTTCATCACACCAAAAAAAATAAAGGGCGGGGGGGACTTTGTTTGAAATGTAATTTATAGATGTGAGGTTGTCAGATACTTGTAGTTGAAACAAGTGAGTGTTCCTACGGTTGAAGCGTGTGCAATAAACTTATGGTGTGCATTTATAGTTATTTTCGACCATAAACCATAGTTATTCTTGACAATGTCAACTTTTTGTTTAGTTACTCTCTGAAGCCAAATATTTTTTTAAATTGCTTTTCATAAAACGTCAAACAATCGTATTGAAACTCATAAATCAATTTGGCCCCCATAGGCTGCTCTAGCTTGTGGTTACTTTTTTGTTGGGAGTGTTTATTGACCCGACTGCCCCATTAAAAAGGTTTTAGGTTAGATTTCGTGCGTTCAAGTCATCTCCCATTTAAAAGGCATTAGGTTGGTCACGTGCGTTCAAGTCTCCATATATGCATGCATGTCGGGTTATCAACACCCTTTCTTGTTAACCACATTTCTTCCGTGGTATACGGGATCATCCCTACACGATATATTGATGCGAACCAATCAAACACGTTATACTAATTTATCATAAAAATGTCATCTCCCTTAACGTCTTTCAGACCAACCTTAACTGAAGTTCCCAAACCAACCCAACCGAACCCACCTGTAGGTTTGCAATTGAACTATCGTAAATGGTATAGTTCTTCTTCTGGCATAGAGAAACTCTGCGGTCTACCTTGATTTATGAAACTTAGCGTCAAAGAGCGGTTTTTTTTAAAGCACATTGTTTAGAAGTATGACGCAGAGGAAAACGGTTACCTTGCCGGATTGTGTTTTTCCTGGTTAGACAGTCGCAAGCTCAAAAGACTTGTTCCGTTGGAGTTCCATGAAGACCAAAAGTCGGAGGGCATCTCATTACGGTCGAGACTTCAAAAGAGCATACTGCAGCCACGTACAAACAGCTGCTTGTGCATTCCTGGAAATAGCAGGCTTGAGCACCTTTTCTCTTGTAATCGGATCAAAGATTTTTACTTACAGGCCTTTTCTTGAAATGTAGTGACGCTTAGTCTTCTAAAAAGCCTTGCTTATCAATTCGGAATTATTCGTTTGAAATTTAATTGAATAAGGTAATGAAGCGTTAACGTTCAAACCCAATATTAGTCTTAAAGGAAACAGACTCCCCGTATTGTTGTTGGTTTCAGAATCCCCCACCTATTGTCGGGGCTTTTTCAACGGTACAATAAACCAGATTGCTCTGATATGGCACATAGTACACTGTAAAAACAAGGGCGCGAGACGCGTCTCGCTAGGAGACGTTTTTTTCCGTTCAAGACGTCTAATCCCATCT
>Ga0058701_10002593_pt1 | contig 13822 bp, 4 predicted proteins | sample AgamicOrMae_FD_97039 | JGI IMG/M metagenome (GOLD analysis project Ga0058701, IMG submission 97039) | Agave microbial communities from Guanajuato, Mexico - Or.Ma.e | ecosystem: Host-associated > Plants > Phyllosphere > Phylloplane/Leaf | place: Guanajuato, Mexico | collected 2012-06-04 | reverse complement strand
TAACCCAATGTAACTAAATTAACGAAATCTAACCCAATGTAACTAAATTAACCAAATCTAACCCAATCCAACGCAGTTTTGCCCAATCTAACCAAATTAACCTAATCTAACATACCTTAAGTTAACCTCACTCAACCACACCTTACTTAACTTATGAAGTTGAGTCGTTAATTCTCATATTTCGTAGACAAGATTTCACCTCGGTAGAACACAAGACGTAGGCAACGTCATTTCAGAACTTCGAAAGAATCTCAATGTTACATGTTCTCACTTTAATTAACTGCAAAAATCGTGCGGTAAGAAATTTTTAAGGGACCTTAACTTTCATTACGGCGGTGTTTACACTGACGGGAGGCGAGGGCCGTTGGCTCTTATTCTCCTTTTATGATTAATACGGCAGTAACTTATTAATTGTGTTTTGGAAAGTAAAGACTCTCAAAGACTTTTTGAGACATTGCTCAATCACTGAAATACTAAAAATTTTACAGAGAGGCGATCACCAGTTCTAGGAAGACGTCGCTGTTCCCGTATAACAGCGCCGTCCCCCTCGCACAGAAAACCTGCGTCCCAACTTACCCACATCGCTACACAAAGCTTTAGGTTCGTGTCTACATATCTCCTCTGCTGAAATTTGCTTTAGGTGTTTTTTTGATATTCATAAAAATGAAAAAGTCCATAAAATTCACAGAATAGAAACGCTTCTTGCTCGTATTCTCAAGCATGAGATGTTAGGTTAGGTTACGAATGCATCGAATCGCTTGGTATGGTGACACCTGCACGCACTGCGCAGTATGCGGCAATATAAACTGAAGGCTGCATCAAAGGATCAACCTCAACTTCCGGCAAAGATAACAGATTATTCTAAGAAATGAGAGAGGTCAGCAAGTAACGAGTTCCAAGAACCACGAAGAGTAAGGAAATGTATCTCGTAAAAATTACACTGCGCACGGGGATGAGTTTGCTCATGACCCAACGCGACAATAAATACGAGATAAACTACGTTAGGATCAAGACAGTTATTCAGCACCTTTTGTCCCTCCCACCTTCAGCAAGGTCACTTGCTGAAAGAAGGGATTCAACCTTGGATGAAGGAAAGAATCCCACAGAGGGTTCTTTTCTTGGCAACTGTACCTAAGCCAGGGTTATATGGTCCCCTCTCTGCCCTTTGCATTTCCAAGCAGAATTTCAAAGTCACATCCATTGGTTGTCTTTCACTTTATCAGATTCACATCTGGTTTTGGCTAAGTTCTTTTAATCGCGATCTTTAAAATGCAGTTCATGATTCATCTTTCCGTCACTTGGGAAACCTTCCATGTCTTGCTTTTTCGCCACAAGGTATTTGATTGAACGATACCGAATTACTCATAGCCTCCTCGAAGAGAGAAATCACCTTGAACGTTTCGTAGTTTTTCTCTCTTTCTAGCTTCCGAAATGGATCTTTCTTAAACTTCCACCAAAATACTACTAATTTTCATGTTCATAAATTGGCTGTGAAATCATTTGTTCAGTAGAGTCTATGCCTCTTCATAAGAAGCAATGAGTTCTCACTCATAAATCTGTACCCTTGACAGTAATTTCAAAAATACTACGATTTGACTCAGAAGTAAAACAAACCAATTACATTATTTCCTTAATACTAGAAATTCCTATTAATGCTAAAGGACCTCCTATTTATAATATACTTTACGCTAAAAGTTTTCTTATCCTACGTTAGTAAAAATATTATCCTAGCGGTATTTTTTTAAAAGAAAATCACTAACAATGGAGAATTTTCCTTTAATAACAATGAAAATACGCAATGATTCGTCAATTTCGTAAAAAAGTAATTGAATCTCAGAAATTGGGAGAGTTCCGATTGAAAGCCAAGTGACTGAGGACTTTCCTGATCCACTTCCGAAGTTTGAGGATCAATTCCAATAGTTATTCACAGATTTTAAATTGAACATTGAAGATTTAATTATGTGCTCCAAGTTCCCCGAGGAGCCCCGTAATGGATGCTACCGTAGTGCCTTATGTTCTCACCCTTTCAATTTGCACTTTGGAGAACTATAAATTACATCTCCTGAGCAATAAATTCAAACTTGCGAGCTGAACAACTTTTCAGGTTAATAGAGACGGGTTGCCCATGTAAGGTATATTAACTTGTTGGTTCAAACACGAACTTGTTCAAGAAGTACATATTACCTCAATAAGTTCGAAAGGGAACGCCTCATGCAGCTCACTCACCTGTAACACATAAAACCATTTTGTATTTTAATTTTTGTAGACGTCCTTGATGTCCAAAACGTTTTCACACAGTCTTCACTAAGAAGTAAGTCTTACAAGTGACATCTTCAAACTTCAGCGTTCTAACTTGTTTCATTTTTGAATTGCAACAAAAAATTTAGTCATACAAACGCGTAGCGTACAATTAGACTATTTACCTTTAAGCCTCTCTTAGCTGATGCTCCTGTTGGCTGTCGCCAAGTCTGACCCTGCTTAACCGACTACCACCCAACGATGCCGTTCGGAGACAAAAAAGAAAAAAAGAACAATATTTTTAAAAATTCGAGGATCTTTTCAATTCAGTATTATTACAATTTAAAAAATATCACCCCATCGGAAACCTGAAATATAATAATTCAGACATTTTTCAAAGCTTAAAATTGTATACGTTAATGAAAACAATCCTTCCAATTTCTCTTGAGCTAAATTTCACCCCAAAGACTTTGGGCTGGGTTAATGCTCAGAGGCAGATACTGCCCCCCCCCCTACATAATCTGCATCAGGCTTAGTGACATTAGGTTAAGCTGGGTATCCTATACCTAGCTTTGTTTGACTGAAAAAAAGAAGAAAAAATGCAGTCGAGAAAATTTTAGACAGTACGGTGGCTGAACGCAGGACAGTCGCTATCGAAATCGTGCCTCTGTGTAGAGTGGTTTCCCCTGTGTATAAGAATAGGGATAACGACTGTACACAAAGGTGCGATCTCGATAGCGACAGTCCTGCACTCAGCCACCGAAAGGATAGCTTGCTAAGTGAATTCAACTTCGCTAAGCTAACGCGATTAGGGCCAAACAGGCATCACTTAAAAGAAGACACCGGTATTTCGGGGTAATAAATGAAGGAGGTAATGCGAAAAAGTAAAAAACACGGCCCATCAGCGTTTATAATAGCGAGAATGCGACGATATGTTTGCCTGCCACGTGGGGCAGCATCCTCGTCTGGTTGTTTAATCACCTGAGATTATTATAATTATCATCGTCGTAGAGGAATCTCTGCAGGCCCCATTGGCTGGTCGATAAGTTCCATGGGCCAACACCTGAGCCCGATAGACAGCTAGGGAAAAGCTTGCTCGCCAACAAGAGACAGCTGTGAAAATAGTGGACGGTGTGTCGACTTGAAGAGGATGCTTACGACTGTGTACAGTACGAGAAATTGATGATGTGGTTGCAAAAAGGCGCGTGAAAAATGATTACTGCTTGCTCAGTTAGTCTTTCGACTTCCATGGTGTAAGTTTGGATTTCTGAGTTCTTCATATCTCTAACACTTTCCCTTGCTGTTTTAAGTATGTCCTTTTTATCCATACTCTCACTGCCTTCCCATTCCCTCGCAGGAATCTCGACAGCAGATAGACCTGCGCTGACGTTCAACCATCATTATCATTACATATTAAGCGTTAAATTCTCGTCTCGTTATCACAGACGTTATGCTGCGAAAGCCGCGCTTTTCCCCTTGGGTTGAAAATGAAATGCTTGCGAGCTTCTCTCGCACTTACAATCAGCTCAACAAATGAGCATCTTTACGTTAAAAATCGTAGTAGTTCCGCACAACCACGACGACCATTTTCATGCACTCTTCTTACACTTATTCCACTAGCCACAATATGCTGGGACAGTCATCACATTTACCCAAAAGCATGGCTACCACAGAGGAGAAAAATGAAAACATACTAAAAGTCGCGAGATTGGACAAGTTTGTACGATAAAGATTATTACAAACTTCTTGTTCTCGTAACGTTTTTCTGGACTCGTCTTAAACTGTCCTCTGTAGGTGGCCCTGTTTAAGATTTATTGGCCGTTCCTTTGTTGATTTCCGTTATTTGCTTTCTTTCTTTCTTTTTTTAGTGTAGTGTTTCCAATAAATGGCCCTCCTCCCTGTTTCTACCCACGAACAGTGCAGTCCATTAGTGACCCTCAATTGCCCCCAGAACCACGATTTCTCAACGTTTTCAGTCGTAACACCAAAATCCTCAACCAAAACCATTTCCCAATATTTCCTCAAGGTACTCGCTCCGACAACTCCAATACATCCTCAAACACGTATTTTTTGGCGAAAAATAAATAAAAGAAATAGAAATGCTGATTTTTTGGCATTACCGTAAAAAGACTTTTTATGAATATGTATTTCATATCCCCTTTCTTTTCTCCTCTGCGTAGGCCACTCACTTTTAGTTTAAATTTGATTTTCATATTTTATAACAGAGACTGTATTGAATGACGACTGTTTCCTCGGTTATCTTCTTTCATAACAGAGCATACTCTTAAGAAACCTCTAAAATATTGTCAGAAATAGAAAGGCTTCTATTTGAACCTATAAAATAGCTTACTGAAGGTGAGTTAGTCAACTCGACATCAGTTCACTTCCCAACCAATCCACAGCCTTTTAGTTATGAGAAGGAATTTCCAAAGTGTTGTCAGATGACGTTTTCTTCATTTGAGCTCATATCCTGCATTACAAAATTATTCAGTCCATTCGACATTGCTTGTCTTCCTTTATTCAATAAAGGAGTGTCTTGGATCGAGGACAGCAATTGGTTCAACAAGTTGAACTCTTTCAGGAGCCATTTGACCGGAAGCAGACTGGGGAAGTCTTGTCGCGACAGTAAGCAAATAACTTGATAGTGATTTCAGCAATTTCTCTAACCTCCTCAGAAACGTTGTCGCAGGAAACGAGCTGGTGACTTAAATGGTCTTTCTCGGCAATTCAAAAGAAAAGGGCGGAATTTCAAGATAAACATCTCCGCGAATCTGTCCGCTAAAATGAAACCGCGCTCGGCTAAGGAAACTATGTGAACGATCACTGCTATTGCAAGTGGAAAGACCAACCGTTTCACTTTGTTAGTTTATCACAACGCCTTTTTTCCTCTTTCTAGCTCCCGTTCTTTTGAGTCTGTTGAAATGTTCAGACAAACTTCTTTAACAACAAAACTAACTTTATCGGCGTGTTTACCCTACACAGTATAGAAAAATGTGATTGCATTTGAACCCGAATAGTTAATCGCGCAGTCCTCTTTATTTGATTTACTTGCGCTTAAATTGATTCCCCGAGATCAATGTTTAATTAAGACAAAAAGAAAAGTCCAAAACATTATTTATTTTTTTACGAAGCGCCGCAAAGATTTTTTAAGGAAGTAAAATTCAATAAACCTTTTCAGATTCTAAGATCAAATTTCTCATTTTCGTGAACACCTTTATTTAACTCTTAATCAAATTACGATGAGGATTAACGGCATAAAAGCGCAGGTTGAGTCAACTTGCAATACACCGGGTTGAGTGCGTTGGGTCTCGTTCCGCTAGCGCCGGTAGCAAGATGTTTTCAGCTTGCCGTGTGAATGTGTTAGTTATTTTAGTCCGATACTTCGTTAAAAATTCGCAGCGCCTTGAAGCATGCGAGCAGGTCGATAAGCAATTTGAGCCTTTGTGATTACCGCCAAGTTCGCCGAGAAAAGAGGAGCAGAGAGGGCGCTGAACGCCTCCCCCAATTTCGCATCCGGTGATGACGTAAAACGGGTGTCCATGTCCCGCATCCTGCCAACGAAACGACTACTATGCTAATGATCACTGTATACCTCCAGTCACCTCGCGCCTCACTCTACTAGATTTGGCAACGTACTATCACAGACAGAACAAACGTAGCCCTGCAAACACCTAGACATCGGTGCGTTGCGGTTGCCTACCTTAGCTCGGCATCAGCCAATCACCTGCCTGATTCCGAGCAAAGGTAGGCAACTGCAACGCACCGATGTCTAGGTGGTTGCAGGGGGGCGGACGTTTTTGTTTTTTTTTTGTCTGTGATAATGCAATAAAAAGGTGTAAAATAAAACTTTAAACAAAGGCATATCGAAAAAATAGCTTTCCGAAAAAGCACCCCGCTTCTCTTTTCGAAGTTGGTACGAAAGGGTTCGTCTTCAACTTTGAACCGATGTTCAGATCCTTCCGTAAAGACGGCTCTGATTTGATTAGTCCAACTGCTGTTAGACGGGGCACGGGGATGCAGACGGATTAAATTGTGACAACAGAAGACTCATGCTCAAAAACAATTTCAAGTATCTTTTCTATCTTACTTGCTTTAAAACAAGGTACCGCCTGTCTATCCCCTCTTCAACAAAAATACTTTCGATACTCCAAAAAACATTCAGTGTGCTGCCACAGTTTGTCCACTCTGTTCTTTGAAGATTGAACTCCCAGCCTTCTGTTCTGAACCTTATAGCACATTAGGAAAATCAATATACAAACCGCGTGGGTACTTTTAAGCACATATTAAGTTAACCTAATGTTGCGTAGGCCTATAACGTGTTACATAAGAGATTTTTATTATTTTTTAATTGTGTTTCATAATGTGATCCTCATCTAGGTTACTTAATGTATTCAGAAGAGTACGCGTTGCCTGATAAAACAGCAATGAAGTAGGTTCGGTCAAACGTGTCTGCTTTTCGTGTAGAACAAGCTAAAGGATCATATTTACATAAGGGGGAAAGCTGTGCGGGGACCAACGTTGGTGGGAGGGAGACGGTCGGTAATAGTCCCTTCTCACTCTAAATCGAAATGAGATAAAAGCAGGGGGATCACACACTGCTAATTTTAAGATCTGTTAATTTTCTACTTCATAAAATCTACATTTATACACCATGTGCGGAACGAAGAGAGTGACATGGCATCTCATTTCACCTAACCTTTTGTCGCCGAGCAAGAAGTCGCCTATAATTCGGTAAAAGAGACTGCCACTGAGAGAGTGACAGGGTAACGAACGGTAACACTAGCAATCGATGGAAAATATTACGTTCAAAACTGTGAGTTATGAGCTCATTTTTTTTAATTTTTTATAATTGAAGAAGGGTTTGGGTGTGGTATGACCAAGCGACAACGTAATTATTCGCTTCAATGATTGAAAAGAGCTCCAGATTAAAACCAATAATTGATAACACCTGTCTCTGCGGCTTTTCACAAAGCGCCGCATGAAGTCAATAACAAAAATTTGCGCTGGCTAAACTAGATCTCATTTGTCGGAGCGAAAAAATCGTAGCTTTTTCAGCCAATAACGTCGTTCTGATTATCTGGTTGAATACATTCCACATATAGTTTGCCTGACCTGGGTTAATATTATTTTAAAACTAAGGATATGCATTCATAGTCGTCCTATATCCATACATCAGGGTAACACCAAAACAGGTATTATGTGAAAAGGTAGAGTTACTCAAAAACATCGACATGTCGGGGGGCATTCGATAGCGCCAAAAACCACAAGTGCCAATAAGCCACAAGCGCCAGTCCGTAACCGCTAAACGAGAAAAGTCGCAAACGTCAAAGTTCGTATAGGTTAGGTCAGGTCAAGCTAGGTTAGGTTAAGTTAGGTTGATTTAGGTTAGGTTGAGTTAGGTTAGGTAAGGTTAGTATTGCGGTTAAGACCTTTGGCGTTTGCGACTTTCCTCGTTTGACGGTTACGGCTTGGCGCTCGCGGCGTTGGCGCTTGTGCTCTTTGGCGCTTATGACAGCTACCCGACATGTATAATGCTAACACTGCGCGCAAAGCTTCTCGGGAGTTGAAGTCCGACGTACAAGTTATCACAAGCATGAATTCCATAAATTGATATCGAATTTAAATCAATTTAGGCCCTAAAAGAGATACCGGTAAGCTCCTATCGCAACGCGAAGGTCGGTGACGCAATAAAGGTAATGTTAACCCTTTCCTCACCTCCCCGACACTGTAATATACCAATAACGGCGCGAGTTGGGCGAGAGCCAAAAGTTCTTCCGTCCCTCACAGAGAACTCTGCCTGTCATTGGATACTGCCGCCAAAAATTCGACACTTTCGTCCGCCAGGCGGCGCCGCACACATTTCGTGTCGCTAGTCTGACTTACTTGCTCGCTTCAATTTGATCTTGGCTCCGACACACAACATTCCAATCAGTGTCGACACAACCCCTTTCCCCCCCGCACCACCAGACTTAAAGTTAGGAACCAATTAGAGAATCTTTGCCTTTCTCGTTCCAGTCATTATTCATTCATGCGTTCCCAAAGGCAGATTGCTGTGACAGCGGTTTGTGAATAACAACACAAAATATACTACAGATACACTCCTTATCCTATCTCAGCCAACCTAACGTAACGTCCCACATTCAAAGAAACATTTTACTGAATATCTGACAACAGTGCGCAGCTCCGAAAAATCTTAACTCTTATTACATTAAAAATCTTACTTTGACCAAATAGTAATATGCGTACCTTTGTCAGAAATCCAGTGAGTTGTGAAATCTAGCTTTGTAAGAGAATCCTTATACTACATTTAATACTGTTCCTTCCCCTCTCCGCACAGTAAAAACAAAACATCTGTTTAAGGGTGTTCTTATCTGATCTGGACCTGAAAATTAAACGGGGGCAGTATTCTTATATCATTTTTCAAGATACACCTATGTTTAGCCATATCAATGGAAAGCTCTCGCTGAGACCTTTTGAATTAAATGGCTAAACATAATCTATCTTGAAAAAAAATTAAAAAATAGAAACTGCCCCCGTTTTATTTTTACTCCAAAAACATGTAATACTTCCTTAAAACCGGTATTTCGTTTTAACTGTGCGTTGCCCTAAAACCACGGTTTTCCCATAAAACGATTTGAGACGGTGTCTTCACCCTTGGTATCCTTCCCTAAAAGGGCATGCTGAAAGGACGGGTCCTTTACGGCAAATGTAAGGCTAAGAATTTCGCTCAAATATAAATAAGAATGTTTTCTTTTATCCTTGAGTCGCCCACGACGCCAGATCAAGTCACTCGGGGATCTCCAGTTGTCACGTGACTGCTGTCCGTCCCTTTTCCCAGCGTTCCTACTAAAATATGCACGTTTTTCTGCCGCTCTCCTAGTCGCGTCACCGTCTGGAAGTAATATGATGTAATCTACAATTGAAAATTTCAAAATACATTAGCAGAAGTAGGTATATACGCAACAGTAGTTGTTGCAGCTGGAAAGTAAACAGCTCTATTATCCCAGACAACGCAAAGTGACACAAAAAATGTATTTAAAATTTTTAAAATACATCAAAAAATATTTTCTAAAAAGTCTTTGTTTCGACGAATACACCATCTATTGAATGTATTGTATTGTTTGAATTTGTATAAAAAAACGAATTTGCAATATTTAAGGGTATATTTTTGTCATTATTCTAAAACCAGTGTGTTTAAAAGAGGTCGTCTATAAAATACGTCACTTTTTTTTGCTGCCATTTTTGACCGCCCCTCCCCCCCACGCCACAACACCGTCACACTTGGCTGACCCCCCCCTTACGCTCCCGTTTTACTTTCTTTGTTTAGGATAATGTCAAAAACATGCAAGGATAGATAAAGATGTTACGCGCTTTCACAAAATCATTTTTATTAAAAAAATCAGTATCTAAATCTTTACTTCTTAAAAAAGAGTAAGAGAACGCAGGTATAGAAATACAGTTACAGAAATTGTCTTAAAAAGCATGTTAATAAAAATTCTCAATAACTTACAATTAAGAGTACTCATTTGAAGGTGAGGGAAACACAATATTCTGTATGGGGAGTAAATACAAGAAAGAAAGGGCTTTGAAGAAGTAATTATTTTCTAATGGTATAATTATATGGATTTATTCCCTGAATATGATCTACTCTGACCATATAGGTCAGGCGAAACTGAAGTCCAATAAATAGGTATAGTGCCAGTTTTCGAGAACGATTCCAGTTAATTGTTTCTAGTCCTTACGAAAATCGCACGGGTATTTAATTGTGTAATATACCTTTATAATTCAAAAGACAGCTCTCCTTATGCTAATTAACACATTTTATTTTTTACACCGTGATGTCACATTTGCCTTGACCCCCCTCCCCCACGTCACACCACGTCACACTTGGCCGAACCCCTCCCTTTGAGTGTGACGTATTTTATGGAAGGTCCCAAAGTCCTTTGAGCCTTTGTTTAAAAATAGTTCAAAACATTTCCGACAAAGATTGTAATATACGTTTTTGAAATTAAAACTAAAATGTTTAAAAAAGTCAGTCATCCACTTTGTAATGCAGAACGTTTTACGTTTTTAAAGATTTTTGAGGTAAAAAATAGCCCGATCAAAAAATAGCTCCGAACTAAACAATACTTTCTCTGATGCAAATCTTTGTATGAAACAAGACTTCGAAAAGTTTTCTATTAATCATTTAAATAGAAACGTATCCCAACTTTTATAGGGAGCTTCGAATGGTTTATATCTAAAACCCCAAAAAGTTTTACCTGGTTTCACCCAAATAAAACCGCAAGCACTTGCCAGGAAAGAACTGCTCATAGGCCTACTCCGTGCCTTGATCCACTTGAAACAGCAACAAAAGATTAGAAAAAGAAAAGAAAGATGCCATCTTTAACATTCAGAGTTCACAAGAGAGCGATTTTGAGGTTAGGAAACACGGAATCTCATTCTCCACTGTACGATTGTATTTTCCGTTTCGCGCGTTTCCGTAACTGTACGTACGTCAAAGCTGGCTGTCTTGAAGCCTTATCAAAGGACGCATCGTCAACATTGTCTGTGGTTCTGCCATCTCTGGCATTGCCACTGCTGAGTGTCAGAAATGGCTTACAGCTTTAGCTGGCGGGGCGGAGAGCGGCGGGCGAATAAGCCCGCAATGCGCTGCGCTTATACTTGGCTAGCTAATACTCGGAGCCGTGCTCAAAACGACAAGACAATATCAGCGGGTGAAGTGACAAGAGACAGCTCTGGCTGATATCGCAAACGAATATTACGGTTAGCTTTAAGCTGCGTATTACTTAAGAGAATCTACATTTTATGAAAACTTTGAACAAATTCATTCTTATACTTATTTCACCGACAAACCAAGCAGTAGAAAACCTAGGCCAACTTGAACCAGTCCACAATAGATTCGACGTAATGTTACGTCGTGAATTGGTAGTTTTACGAAAACGAAGACAGAGGGGAACAGAAGTGAGAAGGAAAGAAAAACTATACACTTAGTCTCTGGTTTCGGACAATATACAGTGGCGTTTTTAGATTTTTTCCTGTTTACTGCATCCATGCTTACCTATGAGAGCAACGAAACGGCTGCTATCTATAACGTGTCGGATTTCACTTTTTTTCCCTTCAATAATACCAAAACTTAAAAAAAAAATGACCTTAAAAAAAAAGATAATTGCTAGGAAAACTTTTTGTGACAAAAACGAGAATCACAAAAGAAAAAGTTTTAGGTGGATCCAGAAAAAGCCTCAAAAAAGAAGGGGAAAAAAAGCATTACGATTGAGAGGGAGCGCACGTCATGGACTTAAAAGTCCCTTCTTGGAGATGGTCAAGTCCCGTAGCGGGTCCCAATTTTACCTGCTGTTGGACCTCAAAGCTCTCCCAAATAAAAAATAAATTAAAAAAACAACAACATAAAAAGCGATATTTTTGCAACACAATAACATGAAAAACAGCTACTTAGGTCATCCTTAAATGGGGTAGATCTTAAAAGGTCGACAAAAAATGATAAACTATACCTATAAAAACCGATTTTTTTTTTTAAAGGAAGATTTTGTTTAGACAGGGTCATGATGGTCCAGGTTGGGATGATCATAAGTTTCCATATCGAAGATATTGCCAACTCAAGTTACTCTAGAAATTCTTTTAATGTTCGGATTGCAAATGAGGAGAGATTTTGTGCGGGGCTCAAGTAAAACAAAGCGGCGGTCCGGCAAAGCGGTTCAGGGTCGAAAGGCTTCCATCTAGTTGAGCTCGCAGTCCATCGGCTCGGGATCCCACAGCTCGGGGACGGTTCAGTGGGCACGCCCACCAACTCGCCACTGCACCGGGCTCGCCTCTGCGTCTTGTGCATCATCCATTGGAATTTGGATAACAACGCTCGCTCTATTCCCCTTTCTACTGAACTGATGCCACCCGCCCAAGTTAAGCAGACTACGAGAGCAAATCGCCCGCATTTTCTTCAATATTGATAAAAATATTTAATTAGGATTGTTTACATTTGTCCAATATTGACTCCCGCGCGAACTTCAACTGCGTCATTTGGATGGGTTATTTTCTAGCTCCTTTGTTTTAGCCTATATTCCGTCGTCTTGCAAAATACAGCGAGGCATCGGGCAACCTAGTTAAAAAGTGAATCGTCCGTGTCAACCATGATAACACTTCATTCTCGGGAAGCAAACAGTGTTGCTTGAAGACAGCCATGCGGGGCAACAGCGAAGAGGGGAACAAGAGGGTAACCTTACTTTGATAACTTACCCTTTATTAACCTAACCTAACGTAACCTAATCTAACCTAACATAAATTAACCCAATACGGCCCAGCAATGCCGTTTGGAAAGAGAAAAAAATATTTCACAGGATCTTTTCAGTTCAGTGTTTGTCACAGTTTAAGAAATATCACCCTTCTGGAAACCTGAAATTAGGCATTTTCCAAAGCTTAAATTTGCGTATTTTAATGGAAGAAATCCTTCGAATTTCTCTTAAGCTAAATTTCACTCCAAATACTTTGGGCTGTTATGGGTTAATGTAACCTACCATGACCTAACTTGACCTTACCTAACCTGACCTAACTGATCTTACCTAACCTAACCTGCATCTGTATATCGTTGCAGGCTCAAAATTATAGGAGTGACCTAGGAAAGACCACATGTGGGAAATTTAAACTTAAAAACTAACAGTTTAAAAGGGCCTTAACAGTAAGAGGCTTTCAGACGGAATTTCCCAGAAGGTTGATTTTAGGCGACTTTTAGTCGTCGGCAACAAAGCTAGCAGCTTGGGAATTTAGGGGTAAATTTAGAGCTGTGGTCTTCTCAAAATGTCGGCATGCCCTCATCTTCAAGGTACTCTGCCAAAAGCAAGCCCTTGACAAGGCACTTAACCGGCTTGCTTGGCTTTGCATTTCCACCGCTAAAAAAGCGCTTGTTAGAAGTGAATTCGGCTGAATTAAATTAGACTGCCCGGCTCCTTCCTTCTTTATTTGAGGGACCTGCGGAAAGGACGTTGGAAAACAGATCAATTTGACGAACGAGATTCCACGCCACTTCGGTCAAAACAACTTTTTTTGAGAACAAAAATGACATTCCGCTTCGTGACGACAAGTTGGGTGGCGGTTAGGTGCACCATGCTTCGCTTTCACAAGGAGACGAAATGTGAGACACAGAAGATATTTGGTAAAGCGAAATTTACTAGTGTATGGCATCGCTGATAATTTTGACCAGGTTAGCTAATTGGATTGATTTAAACCCGCAACCACTAAGAAAACACATGATCTTCATATGATGCTCTTATTTTAAGTAAAAATATAACCTAATTTTGGAAGCCTAACCTTAAATTTTAACCAGTCGGGACACCACTTTTCAAAATCTTAAGCAAAAGGGGAAAAATGATAAAATAAAATAAAAAATATACAAGAAAATAATAAAAAAATGGTATAGAAAAAATAAGCAAAAAAAGTTTCATAAAAATATATATCAGTACGAACGGTAGTTCGTACCGTCGCTTTCCCCCCACCACCGACTGTCGAAGTACCGTGCGTATATTTACAGGAAAAATCAGAGACGCCGCCGAACATTTCCGTTTTCACGACTCCT
>Ga0058701_10002592_pt1 | contig 13826 bp, 6 predicted proteins | sample AgamicOrMae_FD_97039 | JGI IMG/M metagenome (GOLD analysis project Ga0058701, IMG submission 97039) | Agave microbial communities from Guanajuato, Mexico - Or.Ma.e | ecosystem: Host-associated > Plants > Phyllosphere > Phylloplane/Leaf | place: Guanajuato, Mexico | collected 2012-06-04 | reverse complement strand
TACTTTTGTTTCGTTACTTTGCTTTTGACACGCATTGCAAGGCTGGCAGCATTGTATCTCCTTCAGATGTTTTGTCTCTGTCTTACACACTGGGGTTGCCCTTCCCTTCGCATTTGTTGTCTCTCTCTTCCCTTCGCGTAGCCAGGGAATGGCCAGACCCTCTCGCATAGGACCATCACCCTCAGCAGCTGAAAAAAAGCTTCGCAGTTTAAGCTTAAGCTTTATCCATAGTTCGAGTTACGCTCAGTAAGCAATATCCTATATATGTTTTAATTATAGAGGTAAAACAGGAGGAGAGCGTAATAAAGTTGTTTTTAAAGGTACAATCAACAACAACTACATTAATGATGAGGTCGGTACCTACAAGCATTAACCGTCCAGTCCGAGAAGATGTTTTCTAAACCGTATAGTTCGAGGACCATTCAATACTACGTTTTCCGTGATCTGTAATCCTCTCATTCTTCAGTATGTGTGAATTTTGGTCAGCAGAAACCATTAGCGTTACCCCTATCTACAACCTGTGCGGAACAAAATGCAGCCATACCGGCAAAAAGAATACTTAAACAACACGGACACGCTGTTGTGAATGATCTTTGAACGGAAAGGTTAAGGAAACGTCGTTTCCAACTGGACGGGTAAGAAAATATATTCTCCAACTGGACGGTTAGTGCTTATAGTTACCGAGGTCTCGTCGAGAGATCTCAATTAATATGGTTATTGATAAGATTTGTCTTTAAAATTAACCAAATTACCGCAATTTGGTTAGTCTTCCCTCGAACGTGGATTTTCTAAGCTCAAGCTAATAGAGAATAGGTTTAGGTTACGCACCACCCAACGGACCCAACGTCAAGACAGGTTGGAATCGTTGATGGTCTTGGCCACGGAAAAAGACGTGGCTAGTCAGTTAGACGTTGAAGGCCTTGTGTCAGCCTTTGCAGGCAAATCCGACAGAGGTATGACACTGAAATGATTCTGTGCCAGTGGTATCAATGTACAACAAAGGCCGTTAAACAACCAAAATAGGTTTTAAGTAAATAAATTAACAAAATAAGCTTGTAACCCATAAAAAGTGCGAGGTAGGCAAAACGCCTTACACGAGAAAGTTGATAGGTAGACAACCCACAATAGAGCATCCCCTCAATCCTAGGGCTGGATACGCCCCTGAAATTACGCTCTTTCCTTGTTTTATCTTTATAACCAAAACATGTAGGGGACTATCTAAAACAGAAACTATGTTTTTGTTATGAAGTGGGACTTCAAACATATTATATAACTGACGGGTACGGCGCAAATAAGCTAATAGAAATTCTCGAGCCTTAGCAAGAAGAGAGGGGAACGCAAAAACGAGTGGAACCATCCCAAACATTCAAATACTCAGAAATCATGAAGTTTAGGACCGATGAGGTCATGTCACCAAGACAAAGGAAACTGCAAGCTCCTTCTGGTGGGCCCTAGGCCAAAGTAAGCGAGTTCACTATTGGTCAAAATTCCGGGGGGACAGGGTTGCGGGTTGGCGAAAACCGAGGGCATAAAAGCGACTGCACAAGAGAAATCGGGGATTCTTCTTGGGGACGTGGCAGCTGCTGACTAAACTAGCGCTCCACCCAAACTAGGGACCTCCGGGTGGTGAGCTGCTTATAGCGCTCCTCTGTTTAAAGCCAGTGAACACAGTAATATTCGTGTCGATAAGTCCGCGGTCTCTCGTGTGCGTATGGTCTGACTCGAGTGAAGTTTTGTAAACGGGTGCTGTGACACCGTCGAGCCTGAGATGGTAGCTCTCGCGACTGAAGATTGGATTACCTGTGGACGTTGTGAGTACTGGCATCGGTTGTTGTCGCTGAGCTGTGGTCCGAGTTCATAGATGTATGCCGTAGAAATTAACGTTTAGTGATTTGTAACGGGATATGCACTGTGACGTTACGAGTCGAATTATAAAGATGTAGACTCCACAAAGCCTTTTTATTGAGCGAACCTTGAATGAGCCGACAAAACCGCCCCGAACGGTAGCCTTACGTAGCCTAAAGTATCGTCCATAATATTAGTGGGTGGGAGTCGCCACCACCGAGTCTATTGTCTAGACTCCGGAGAGACGCAGCCTTTAGCTGCGCTCCCGCACCCATTGTACAATCTGCTATAATTGTACTCATAATATTTTACTGTGATATCTGTCGATACCTCCATATTAATGTGTAGGGTTTTCCGAGTTTCACTCGCAGTCAGCCTGTGAAAGGCGGGCGGCGCGCCCAATCGAGCTGATACGTTTATGACATACATTAGGCTTCGTCTGTAAAATCTACGTTTATTTGACGATGGAAAAAGATGCAGCAATGATAATAAGGATTGTTTCGACTTGGATTTCACATTGAATCTCCCATGAACCTCTCCTCCGCATCTTTCCACGTGATTATATCGTGCACGTGGATGTTCTCGAATGGAACACTCTAAATATGAATCAGTGAGAGCAACGAAATTTCACTGAATGTCAGAGACTCTCACTGACGCAATTTTAGAGTGAACAATATATCTAGGATATAATAGATGTACATAGATATCAACGAAAGTTGCGAAAACGCAGCATTCTCTGCAGCGAGCAAATCGTATTAACTCGAGTTGGCAACGTTCTAATTAAAATTAAAACTGGGAATGGGAATAATCAATATTACATTAATTTTTCAACAAAGCGCAATTACGAGATAAAAGAAAGAAGGTTAAAAACTACGTTTATTATACGTAATTATACGGACGATAAGAAATGCATGAGACGGCTGCACTGGCGTCCTGGCTCCGGAGGGGAAGGGGAACTTGATCCCAGAGGCGAAGAATCCCGAGGGATCCCAGCTCCCCTTCCTAATTCGTCTCCTGAGTCCACCGAAAATCTGCCCCAAAAGATTTCCCACGTGTTTCGATTTTTTCAAGAACGTGTCCGTCTTAATTGTGCAAACTCAATGCTCGTCGTACAAGCAGCAGCAGACGTTCAAACAGTGATACTTTCTCATCGAACCCATCCAAATTTTTAGAAGACGCAAAACGCATCTGTTTTACTTATTCTTAAATCTTCAGCCAGAATCAATTGTCGAGTTAATGACTTACTGTAAGTCGTGGAAAAAAAAGCCAAATATACAAAACTTTTCAAAAGCGGTGTTCGTACTTGTTCACGGTTTGTCAGAACCAGAGAAAAGTTAGTGACTACATTGTGGCCACCGTGCCATAGCCAAGTCAGTAAAATTTCGCTGATAATCGATTTAAAAAAATATTCAAAATAAGTGCAAAATTTTATTGAAAGTCCACTAAATATCAGTGTAATTTTACTGCAAACCAGCATTTTTTTAAAAATAATACAAGGAAGTTTTGACTGGTTTCCAGCAATAATTTCACTAAACATGCATTAGCACAGTAGTGACAAAATAATCGGTGATTTTCACTAGTTCTGCCTAAGCGTGTTCATAGCGAAGTCGTAAGCTTTCCGGGCTAAAAACGACGTAAAATCGACCACTTTTTCTTTCCCGACGACTGCCAGCTAATGAATATCGAGCTTATCTTTATCGCGCTTAATTTAGATGCGAATAAGCTTTCCTGAGCTGGCAGTTCCGATTAGTGAGACCCGAAACCTAATATTAGTAATTGCTTTCTATCTCAAAAAACAGAGTTGAGCTTACCAGTGAGGCGATCCTTGACAACTTGCGAGGCGAACGCCGCCGCGGCCGCGCTGCGCTGCAGCGACGCGGGGTCCAGCGCCGCCGCCGCCAGCCACGGGAAGGGCGACGCCAGCGCGGGCTGCGTGCCCGCCGCGCCACCCGCCGCGCCGCCCGCCGCCCCCGCGCCGCCCCCACCCCCGCCGCCCAGACCAGCAGGACCTGCGCAACCACCATAGTGCCATCTTGAAATTTGATGAAGACAAGGAAATTCTACGGCATAAATGCGCTATAAGACAACTTATATCACACAGACTTCACCTGGACCATACTTAAGGGAGCTGAACCTAAGGGAACATCAACTACGTAAGCACTGTAAACACATAGCCCTGTTTTAGAAAGCCCCATACCTGTTTTGGGTATGATTTAAAACGTTAAGAGCGTAGTTTGGCTTCTATTATAGCCAATCACAAACATATCAATGAAAAGGTCTCGTTAAGAGCTGTGAATTTATGTGGTTATTGATTAGGTTGTCTTCAAAAATAGCCAAATTACGCTCTTATCTCTGTTGTACTCGTAACACAGGTATGGGACTACGTTTAACTAGGATTGGTTTTGACAGTGTACAACCTAAAAGAAAACGGTAAACACACCCCTCTTTCAGATACCTTATGCATATCTTTGGGTATGAAGGTAAAACAGGGGAAGAGCGTACTTTGGATTTTTCTGAAGATACGTCAATCAATAATTACATCAATTGAAAATAATGGGCGAAACCTTCTCGTCGATATGGTTCTTGATGGGTTTAACTTTGAATATAACCAAATTACGATTTTCCCGGACACCTTTCCTTCCTGTAACTAAAATTAAGCGAATCAAGTGAAAAACCCTGACCCAAACTATAAATAGGTTAGACCACATGCAACCACAACAACTAAGTGAATTTCAGGGGCAGCCTTCTTAGGTCTAAAGGCCTTCTTAGCACCAAGATGGTCAGTGTCACCCTGGTCAACGGAAAAGAACTTTACGATAGGGTGAACGAGTAAACAGCCTGATGAGTGAAGTTGACCCTAGTTAACACAGATCTTGATTCAGTAATCTGTAGCCGGGTTACGAAATCAACGTTAAAAAGGCGCATCAAAACACGCCCCACCCTTTTATAGCCTACTTTAAAAATGAAACCAAAGTGAATCCAACCAAAGCGAACCTTGTTGAACCCAACCCACGCTATTAAGCGTCAAAATGCAAAATCAAGCTTTTAAGCCAAATCAAGTCATGCACCAATCTGCTCTACATCTTAATCTGGCCTTAAAGAACTTAATCTAGAGCACCTGAGATTAACCTAACATTAACGTAAGAACTTAAATTAGGCCCAACCCCATGCCGAGAAAATTTGACTAGGAATCTTCCAATTCAAATGTGGCAGGTGATTGAGAATACTCTACCTCTTAAGAGACAAGTAATCCTTCTTTTTTTTTTCGTAGACATAATCAGGCTTTTCTAGGTGTATGGATCATTGCTACTTGCATTGGTCAAATGGAACTCCCTTGGTCGAGAAAATCATTGACTAGGAACTGGTACCCTTTTAAGAGCCACCAGGTTTGAAATGTAATAAAAAATCTTGCAATCCATGTTTGTTTGTGATTTTTTTTTGTTAAAATTATAAATTTAAACAAAATCAAAAGAAGAGAAATAAACATATTTTACGAGCACATAATTAACAAAAGTGTTAATTAATGCACTTGCCCACAACAAAAGTACCAATAAATACTGTTTCAAGGCCCAAATACGCATTTTATGTACTAAGTTACTTCCTAAGCGCACTCACAGCGATTAAGGCTCAAAAAAGCACAGCCTAAAAGGTTTCTCTCATGCAAGGTCATTTTTCAAGATAGCGAGGTGTAAAACTGTATCATCGCTAAATTAAAACCACAAAACTAGGTCAAAAGGGTGTAAAACTCCTTTCTTTTCCAAAAATGAACTTTCCTCAAATTATATATTTTTGCCGGATAATTCATCAAACATCCCAGTTTCGCCGTAATATAAACTCAAAGGGAGAAGCTGCCGACAGGTAATAAAAAGAAGAGCGAAGGAATAAGATCCAGACGGAAAAAAGGCACGATCAAAGTGGACAGGCTCGTTAAAATAAGGAACAAATACTTTACGCAAAAAGCTGGAGAACATTTTAGTCGAGAATAGAGTAGCTAACATGGTGCCATAAACCGTCAGCCGGAACCAACAATAAAAGTTTACGAAGCATGTCAATACAAGAGACCATTTGCCTCAGGTAAATTTCAGATGGTCATGAGTGAAATTCGGAGCTAGCATAAATTATTCAAATGATGTAACTTACTGACACAATGTGAATCACTTAGTAGACTTCCGATAATTACCGTGTCTATCCGTGGTGATCAAATTCCTGAATTTGCAAAACGGGATTGTTTGTACGCTCTGTAATAAAGTCAAAACTACATTCATGCCCATGTCCGCACTATAGCTTTTTTTCTGAATGTAGATTAACAAAAAATAAAATTTCATTGTCAGTTCCGTCTTACGAAAAAGAAGTATCTTATAAAAGGTTAAAAATGGGTTGGGGACAACCTTGTTTGGTTTCAATCATAAAGGAAATCGCAGTTTTGAGCTACCATCAAAGTTATTACTCTAGTGATATTGACAACACTTACGACTCTATAAGCTTTGTTAAATGAAGCTATTACTCCGTGAACGGTGCGGTCTCGTGGCTAACGAGTTTACGCTTCCCTCCCGGTTTTGGTTCAAGTTGTGTCATTTAGTAGCTCCGTTCCCCAAGGTGTTCGAATTCCACAGTATGTCAACAATGACGATAAAAGCTTAAAGGAAGAAGAAGTAAGAAATCTAAGTTTCTGCAACGAGGATTAGCTGACAAACAAGAGCGTTTCATCCGGCATTCGTTGGCCATCGAGTTAAATTAACTCGCCTGAAATGCACGCTGTTTGATGTCCCGTCGGTGACCAGAAGAGCGTGATCAAAAATTAGATCCTATTAGCCGTGCCTGGTCCATCGGTCACATGGAAAAGATAGCCGTTAACAAACTAACCCGGCCTGGAAGGGAAGGGGAGGGAGGTTCATAAATCATGCAACAATTACTGCGTGAATCCACGCGCTGATTCAATTAATTTAGTTTTAGCCGAAAACGAAGGGTTAGTTTTATGTGCACCGCGAGTAAAAACAATGAGTGAAAAATGTTGGAGGTGAAGCTGTGCAACGATCAATCGGCAAATTGGTTCGATGACGTCGAATTCACCATAGTTGTTTGTGATTTTTAACGAGATGAAGGGATGGTTTTACGATACAATTTGTGTTGTAATGTTGTAACAAACGAGAGCTTGGTATGTTCCTTGGCATTTTATATCTGTTCATAAAGGAGCTTGTAAGGGGATAATATACTTCATCAACACGTGAAAGATGTTTGCATGGTAATAGAGAAAAAGAAAAAAAAATGTTTGGGAATGAAAGGAAGAGTTGATGGTCATTTGTCTTTGTGGTTTGAGGTTTTCAAGGATGTGGCATTGCCGTGACATTGTCGTCCTTACATGGTGATACGATTTAAAAAAATATAAAAAAATGTAAAAAAAAACTACTGATATTTGAAAAATAACTTTGTAAGGCAAGGTACCACGGCATTTTTGTGAATATATTAGACCTCCATATAAATAGTCGTCTCAAGTAAATTCAGTCAGAAAATGCACATAAAAGGTTCTAGAGACAAGCAATTTTGGGTGATATCTCGATTGATTCAAATGAAAACATCAACGAAAAAGCTGACAGCTACAAAATGACTTCATAGTCTAAAAGTTTGTGAGGTCCGGCCAGCAGAAAGTTTGCAGGTTTTCCCTTCCAGTTTTCGGTGCTGTTTGGAAAGGTGGTGCTATACATGTTTTATTTATACCAAGATTGAAGTTGATTTCTTATCGCTAATTTTAGTCGTAGACTATTTGGATAGTTAGAATTACTTGAAAATAGACTGCCTCTTCCCGAAGACTCAAAGTCTGCTCGTCTGGATTTAATGGGCTTGCATTAAATGGTTGGGCCTAAATTTGAACTGTTTGTTTGTAAATCTATTGATGCTAATGCCAACCTATATTTATCACAACGGAATAAATCAATTGAGCTGATGCTGACACTCCTGACGTAATTTTATCCAAAAGAGTTACTCGGAAATTAAACTTTAAAATATTGTCGAAAAACAGCCATTCTTTTCCGGCGCTACAAGTAGGCTACATTGGTGAGAAGTCTTACCTTGTGGTCGATGTGCCGGTACCCTGATGACTCCCGCAGGCGTATTCCCAGCGAAAACGAGCCCCGCGCCGGGGTGCCTGAGCTGCAGCACAGCCGGATGGGAGTACAAAGAGGTGATGGCCGCAGCAGCGGCATGTTGCTGATGCTGGTGTCGCAAAAGGTCCAAAGCAGACACAGCGGCCGCCGCCACGGACGACGGCGACGTGGCGTCCGCGGGCGACCGCCGGTGCTGGCGCTCGAAGTCCGCCCCCAGAAGCCGCGATATGCTGAAGGGCAAACTCACTGAGGCTGGTTCACAGGACAGTCCTTCGTCCTCAACTTCCCCGTCCATGTCATCGTCACCACGAGAGTCTGAGTCCACATTGATGTCGCCGTCCGATGACAGCTCGTCGTCCTCCCTCCGGGGCGACCCCGGCGCACCAGGGGTCGCCGAGGGCGGCGGCGATGGCGATAACGACATCCTCATAACACACGCACAACACTCACTATACACATCCTGTAAAGACACTGTGTTTCCGATAACGTGCCAACTGAGAATGGCGAGCGGCGTCGGCTGGCGATGAGCATCGGCCTTCCCCCACTCCCCCAGCCCGCGAGCAATGCGGAGGTAGGCGGTGGGGGGGCCGCCAATGGCGAGGCGCTTTGGAGCTGTCTGAGGCGGAGCTCAACCTCATTGGTCGCGCCAACGAGCAGCACAAATTGAATCACTTTTAACTGGTGTGCGTGTTTTTGCTGTGACTTGGAGCGGTAGGCTGAAGCGAACGAACATCGGAAATTAATTTATCAACGGACAGACGGCAACAATGTGCGTGGGCCGCGGTGGCCCGACTACGCTGCTTTTATCAAGACGAGTGGCTTATCGCTGCTCTTTGGGGCAAAGATTGAAGGCGACACGCCAAATGACCCATTTCCTCCCCTCAAAAATTCCGACCGACCAACACAATCACAACTTCCCTCCAAAACGCTTTTTTATCGGGAATTCACCTCATTGTTTAGCAACTGAGCTAAATCACTGCGATTAAATCGATGATGAATCTAGTGAGAAAAAAGAAGGTTCTTGCCTAGGCTCCTCCAAAAGGAGAAGAGGGGACATTTTTCGGCTTTTTCCTCGAATTCTCACTAAACGTCTCCGCTCTTAAGAAAAGAGCTGAGGTGAACAGCTTTGTTATTTAGGAAGTTAGCTCCTCGAACTCTCCATCCCGATGGCTTCCGTCAAAAAGTTGATAGCCGCGCGCGCACTACTCATAACGCAATAGCTGCCATAAGGTGATTCATAAAAATGCATCCGCCTATTCACGCCGTTGCTGACCTAGATCATAATGTAAGTACTATCTCCTTGCGGCAGCTGTAGCGTTATTAGTAAAGCAAGCGAGCTGTCAAATTCCTTACGGGAGCTCTCTCACTATTTCAAACGTATCGAACATAACTCTGTCATAATAAAATGCGCGGCACAGCTTTGGTATTCTCGACTGCGTTATTTTTAAGCACCAAATGACCTGGGTTCTTAATTGAGCGTTCAGAGCATCTTGAAACGGTGGAAAACCCCTGAGGTTTCCTCAATCGCAGATTACGCAGTCGTAAAGCTTTACGGAGGCCTAAGTGTCTTAGCTTTTCTTGAAGCACCGAGAAAACCCGAGTCTTCCCGAAGCGTCAATGAAGCTCTAATAATGTTCCTAAGAGAATAATTTTGGAGTGAAAAAAAGCCTGAGTGTGTATGGAGCCTTGGTCGAGCTCATCAAAGGACGTTTTGAAAAACTAGGTTGTCGGAACTGGATAACACAGCGTGAATAAGTCTTCTCGAGGGGGCGTTTGAGGAAGGTAATTTATTCGCAACCTTGATTCATCGCCATCAAATTTCCAAGTAGCAATTAGGCTGCTCCGTAAAAAGGTATTATACGCGGCGCACTCAATTTTTCAGCAGCTTTACAAAGAAATACTAACCGGAATCACGCATTTTGCCTCTTCTCGCCATTTTATTATTCGTTCCGACGTTTCGAGCAGCGCGAGGTGCCGCGATGCAATGGCAACACACACAAGACTTACTAAAAACAGTATTTAATCCCTCGTCGTCGTGAGAGCATCTTGGAATATGAAACATGAAATTATAACCGGTTTATTCGCTCACAGAAGCACACTTTTGGTGTCGATAAAACTCAGCGGGATAGTACGCTGAACATAAATGATGATGTGCCTTAAATTTTACAGGTAGAATTTCCCACCTCTAATTGTGTTCCATCGTTCTTGTCAAAGCCGGGTGGAGCGAATGCAGAGCGAGGCATGAGGCATCTACACTGAATTCACCCAGTTTATCCTGATCCGTTCGATACAATTGCTGCTTGTTAATCCGCCCATTTAGTAAGGGAATGTTTACCGATGGTGAAACACGAAGATGGAATATCTAACTTATAAAACTGACAGAGTACGCCACTCGACTATCCCATACCATTCGACGGGTGGAAACTAACTCATGTAATAGCATGAAAGGGTCGTCGTGTATAGCTAGCATAAAAACTATGCTATAGCTAAACAGAATAACTCCATGCGGGTATGGCGGTATGTCTTTGAGATGGTGGTATATCTTTTTTTTAAAAAAAAGAAAGAAAGAAATATATATTCATTATTTTTGCTTCTTCAAAATTGACTTTTCAGGGAGTCTTTTAATTCTCAAGCACTCAGCTAACGTGACAGCACGAATAACTTGGAACTCGAAGCAAAATAAATAAATATCTTTGTTCATGTTAATATCCCTAACCGGAGAAGAAATCACCCCAAAATAATCAAAACTTATGATTCCAAAAAATTCCCATAACATCCATGGAACCTGATAGAGGCTTTATTGTTGTCACATAAGGTTTTGACCACAAAATAAGCTTAATATTATAACTAAAAAAATACCAATGCACAATTGAATAACTTTTGAATGAAAGCATGTCCTCGTTTACTGGAAAAGTCATTCTTCGAAATTATTGCACAAAAGCAGAGTTTCAATCCAAAATCGTCTTACGACGCGATGCGACCAAAGCAATATTCTGATTGCAGCAATTCTCTTTCAATTGCATCAACAGAGATGATTTGCATCATGACGTCACTTCGATAAATCTCGATCGAAAATCGAAAAGGTCTCTTCCCTCGAAACACAATCAAAACGGTTCAGTTTCTACTCACTTTTGTAGCCGTTTCTTCCAACTTTGCCATCACCTGGAACAAATGATAAATAGACGTTCACCTCGACTAGGTAGGCAACCGCTCCGCACGAATGTCTTCCGGTGGCCTACAACAACGAATGACACATTCCAGAAGTAATGTAAAATAAATGCCCTGAAAGAAAAACCCCTCGAATAGTAAAAACAACCAAAATGGCCATCCTTCTCACTAACAAGAAGAAGGAAGTTTTGGGTTGTCTTGAACACTGAAGCTTAAGAGGTTTCAATTTTTTAATTTTCTATGCAATTTATTATGTTACCTCTTCCCCGCCCATCGTCAAATTGCACAGAGCCATAGCCAAACGGCGCACAGTCTACACAGTCTAACCCAGCTGTTCGTAACTAGGGGGGGAGGAGTCGTAAGAATAGGGGTCGGGAAGACCAACCTTTTTTTCAAAAAAAACGACTATAAGACGTTGAACACGAACGTTTATTTTAGCTGCAATAACGTGCACTAACGAAATACTAACGATAGGGGTTGTTTGATTTTGGTTGGGCTGACATGGGTCGGCTTACTTCCGTCCAGTACGCAAGAGCGCATTATTTTGAGACTGGTGTGAAATTAAACATTTACAGGGTGGAGGAGGCCCAGTAAAATAATACTTTTTCGTTTGAAAAGTTAGCCAAGTATCGTGCAATACATAAAAACTGTGCGTATTGCCTACCTCTAAAACATTTGTTTATGTCATTGTTTATGTCTGTTTTTTTTCTTTTTTTGTTGTGAGAAAAAAGGTTAAGAAGAAAGGTATGGCGAAGAAAAAATTAAGTGTACGGAGAAAAAAAGTACAGCGAAACGCGAACGCATGAAAAGAAACTGAAAGCCATGACTGTGTTAGTTGAATTTAAATGCGTTATGCTGTGATTTGAGAAATAGTACGCATAAATGTAGTTTTCCATAACTTACAAAGTTGCTTTGTGCAGACCTTCACAAATTTTTACGAGACCAAAACTGCAAAGCATTTTTAGGCAAACATATTCAAAATTCAAGATGGCGTATCTTGGGAAAGAGCACGTTAATAGTTTTTTTTTAATTATTTTTTATAAATTTGGCCAGTACCTGAAAATTAAACTATAGCTGGGGTTTAGGGTCATCTAAATGCAGACGTTTATGGTCTTTCAATGGTGGGCGCGTCAGGTCTGTAGCTTTCAAAATTACTAACTGTAAGATATTGCGATTTTCAAAACTGAAAGTTTCTCAAAAATGCTGTAAAAACGACTTGGAAAAAACAACAAATTTAAAATTTAAAAAATTTACAGATTTTTCAAAAGAATGAACTGCAGCGTAATCTGCGACCGTCTTTCAGGCCTTGCACTTTGTCAACTCTAAGCCTTGGCTTCAACTAGTTTTATTTATAAACATGTTGTTTTACAGCATTTTTTGAGCAAGTATTGGTTTTACATTTGGGTTTTATGTCTTTTTTTCTAATTTTACTTCCGCGTTCGAATCTTTCTTCTTTACCTCTTTTCTCAAAAAAAAAAGAAAAAAAGCAATTGTTTGAAAGTTAGGCAACACGCATCACGTGCATGCATTGCACGAGATTTGGTTGCCTAGCTTTTCAATTGTAATAATAGTATTTTACTGGGCCTTCTCTGCCCTGCAAGTGTTGAATTTTACTCCGGTCTCGCCATAATGCGCTTTTACGTTAATTTTTCATATTTTTTACGCCCGATGATATCTAAAACACCAACGCAATCAGTTGTTTTTACTGCTGTACAGGTAGGCGACTTTGTATATACTAGTTGAAGCCAAGGCTTAGAGCTGAGTGCAAGGCCTGGAAGGCGGTCGCAGATTACGCTTCAGGAAATTATTTCAAAAAATCTGTAGTATTTTTTAATGTTAAATTTGTTGCTTTTTCCATGTCGTTTTAACAGCATTTTTTAAAAACTTTCGGTTTTTTCAAAATTACAATAAAATATCTTACAATTACTAATTTTTTGAGATACAGACCTGGCGTGCCCACCATTGACGTAAAATGCAGACGTTAAGACCATAAACGTCTGCATTTAAATGACCCTAAGCACCAGCTATAGTTTAATCTTCAGGTACTGGTGAAATTCATAAACAATAATTAAAAAAACAATTAAAGTGCTCCTTCCCAAGATACGTCATCGTGAATTTTGAACATGTTTGCCTAAAAATGCTTTGCAGTTTTGGTCGCGTAAAAATTTATGAAGGTCGGTACAAAGCAACTAACTCAAAGCCAAATTTATGCGTACTCTTTCTCAAATCACAGCATAAAGCATTATAATTAATTCAACTAACACAGTCATAGCTTACTGTTTCCTTCCATATTTGCGTTTCGCTGTACTCTTTTTTTCCCGTACTTTTAATTTTTTCTTCGGCATCCTGCTTCTGAACCTCTTTTCTCACAACAAACAAAGAAAAAACAGACATAAACAATGACATAAACAAGCGTTTTAGAGGTAGGCTACACGCACTATTTGTGGGTATTGCACGATATTTGGTTTCCTAACTTTTCAAATGAAAAATTATTATTTTACTGGGCCTCCCTCACCCTATAAATGTTAAATTTCACACCGGTCTCAAAATAATGCGCTCTTACGTTACTTTTTCACATGTTTTCCGCCCGATGATTTCTAAAACACCAATTTAATACGTTATTTTTCTTGCCGTGCAGGTTAGCGACTTTGTTTATGACATTTTTCCACATTAAAATTTATTGCAAGGACACCGTACTTCATTATCCGAGTC
>Ga0058701_10002591_pt1 | contig 13828 bp, 5 predicted proteins | sample AgamicOrMae_FD_97039 | JGI IMG/M metagenome (GOLD analysis project Ga0058701, IMG submission 97039) | Agave microbial communities from Guanajuato, Mexico - Or.Ma.e | ecosystem: Host-associated > Plants > Phyllosphere > Phylloplane/Leaf | place: Guanajuato, Mexico | collected 2012-06-04 | reverse complement strand
TTATTCTTTGCAAAGTACATTTTGGAATGATGAGCTATAATTAAATGAATATTCGCCAACAAAGAAAATTGCATTTTATTTTGCAGAGGGCTATGCTCTGAAATGAGCAAAAGGTCACTAAACGAAAGCAGCATTCTTTTACAATAAAGATATTCTAAAATTCTAATGCGTAGATTTCTTCCAGTGAAACAAAATAAGAAACCAATGGTCTACACATCCCACCTAAAAGGAAAGCACGTCTATGATGATGAATTCAGTAAAGGAAAAAAATCAGAAGTTTTTGGATATTCCGCATAACAGACAGCTTTTTCCAAAATGGTGGGAATTCCCCAAGAGAAGGTTGGTATATTCTAAAAATAGGGAAGAAGTCGTGTCAGAGAGAAATGAAAGTTTTCAACATTTCCTTAAATAATTACATTTAAAAAAAAATGAGAGAAAAAAGGGGGGCAGGTTGTAAAGGACCGGAGAAAGATTTCAAAATATCACCCAAAACAAAACAAAAATAAAAAAACGCAATTAACGTTCTACAACTAGATAAGCCAACGATAATCACCAGAACTGCACGGGATGTCTGTTACACAATATTTGTTCACACGGGGAGGTCATAGGCAAGAAAAGCAGTTTTTAACTCTGCTTCTTCTGCATTTTGAAGAAGAGCTTAATAGTTTCGCTATTTTTTTCCCATCCTCAATAATACGGTATTACCTCACACGTTTTAGGCAAGGCACGGATAAATTTAAGTCACACCGAGTGCATAGGATTTTTACAATCAACGCAAGTAACTATTTTTACGAGATTTATTTAATGAGCAGATGGAAAAAAAAGCTGAGAAAATGCAGTGTGCGATGTTCTCTTTACGGTTGGTGACGCTCGATGTTTCTGGTCCGTTGCACGCTGTCCATCGCAGGACAAGAAAAAAAGGACAGAGTACGATTTCCCGCAGGCATACGACGCAACGCAACGACGCTCTGCCTTGTCAACCGACGGCAGACATTTGTCCATCCCCTTCCACTCCCTCTCCCGTCTTTCTCTTCAAACGGCGAATCTGCCGGTTTTACAACTTTTAATCTTGATTTCAGAGTCAGCGTACTGTGGTTTTACTATCGGCAAAGTATAGTGAAAGTTTGTTGGAAAGCCTTTGGTTTCTATTTAGACGGAATTCAATAGGTCGCTAGGAACTTCTTCAGGTGCCCCTTCAGGGAAGACAGACTAGCTTCGCTTAGGTCATCTTCACAGCCACTCACAAAAACAGGTTTCCTGATTTATCTAAGAGAAGTAAAATGCTTGAAGTACGAGAAACACTCCTTACGAGAAAATTAGTCTTGGTAGTAGAGGTTTTTTCCCTTGAAAAAATAAAAAAAAAACTCCACTTGAATTTAGTAGATTGTGCTTGGAATAAAAGAAAAAAAAGACAAGAAGAAGGGAAGTTCTACTTTTTTTTTCTTTTAAACTATTAATGTTTTTGAATACTAATTCTCAAAAAATGAAAAGCAGCTGTTATACCTTATTTGATAAATGTCACATGATTATCTTTGTTCTAAGTGACAATGTCACCTTTTTCGTTTAAAAAAATCATGTCTATCTTACAAGAAGAATTTTCTGATGAACTTTCCTAATTAAAACGGCAGACTATATACTTGAAGATTTTACTTGCAAAACGTCTTTAAAAATAAAAATAAAAGAATATGGATAACCCTATCTGGTTGCTCATTGCCTACTCCAAACAATAAAAAAATATTCCCTCGACAATAACTTCTTTAAGCAAAGTACAACTTTTTAAATTAAACGTAACTTTGTGAGTTCCAAGATGATTTCCTACCAGATTCGAAGAGAAAGGAAAGATTATAAAAAACACTCACTAATTGGCAAACATTGTAAGATCATTCATTATTTCCAGGTGTAATCTTTGAATGACAGGTGAAGCTGTGCTCATTTAAAAGCCATTCCTAAATAGCATTCGCTATTTAGGAATGGTCGAATCAGTCCCTCTGCGGTTTGATTATTGCCATTTTCCGCTTGTGAATTTTAGCTCAAACTTCCATTAAATAAAATGGGTGACGAAATGCAAACGCGATGGTCAGCCTGCTGTATTAAGCTAGGTTAGGTCGACCAGCCTATATATAAGAGGACACAAGTCGGACCGACTTCGGTCGAAACGCAAAAATTGCCTGGGGTGGACCGGGCATCCCCGGGGTAAAGTGCGGTATTCCGCGAAAGGTCGGTTCGGCCGAGGTTTGGCTTCGTTAGGTAACCTGTGACTCACGCTCTGCTACTACCGTCGCAATACTCTTTACTTCACGAAAAAGACCTAATTGCAACAAAAAAAAATAAGACGCATCACGCTTTGCAAGAAGAGGTTACGTCACTAGACAAAATGGAAATAGGTTATGTGCTTTCTGTCTCAAATCACCAGAATTCCGCTTGGCTTAAAAACGGAACTTACGAAAACACAACAAATAGGAAAAAATATTTTTAAAAAATCAATTAATTAAAAATGTAGATTTGAACAAGCGACCAAGTGAAATGTACAGTACGTTACAACAAACGGCCAACTGCTGAACTTAACATTAGCAGTAGGTCGTTGAAACGCATGCTTCGACTACAATGTTCAAAACCTTGCTTTTATTTGGTTAATTTTAAAGGTACCTAAGCATCAAATTAAGTTTTCAGTTCTAGAAAGAAAAGGACATCATTGTCGGGAAGGTAATACTCATTAAGGAGGTTTACCTTCAACGGAATGGCTTAAGTATGCACCCCAACAAAAACGTTGTTCTAATTTATGTGCGAAGAACAAAAGCCACACATAGTCTCCTTATTACCGGGCTATATTCCATTCGGCGACACCCCAACCCCACAACTCGGTCCGCACGATGGTCCCTTACCTAATCATTTGTGGCAAGCGACCTTCACTGTGTCACATGTTATGACCACTGCGATGCTCGACAGGGAAACTGTGAGGGACTCGTGCTCGTCTACAGACCCAAGCGAGCGTCAGACTGATTTTGCCAATTGCTCAGACTACCGCATCTTTATTCCAACGCCCTTCTATGTGTGCAATACACTCTCAATTGTAGAATTGCGTGTTAAGCCATACTTGATCTTTTAACTTTGAAAGTTTTCTTTTGAGACAACTATTGATACATACACTTTTCTGAGGCGTTAATCACCCGTAAAAACGTCGCCTGCTGTCAAACTTCACGGAAATGCTGTCAGCGTCAAATATTAAGACAACACGAACGGCAAACAAGGAAAACGGGCGAGGCGAAAGGCCGTGTGGGTGACCGAGCTGAACCGTTGGTGCCGCACCCAAAAATTATACCCTCCATGGACAGCAAAAGCAAACGGCGCACAGTGAGGGGAGATCTTGTTTCTGGTCATTATGTCACCACTTTTGCTTTCATTTCAGACGAGTGAGCCTCAGTTGCCAACACCCACTCAGACACAGCAAAGAGGTACTTGACTCAAAAGACTCTTGAAACTTGACTCAAAAGACCCTTGGAACTTGACTCAAAAGACCCTTAGGAGCTTTGCTTCATTTGGCCCGATTCTGCAGAATATCAAGTTCACTTTTTGCCGACCAATCAATACCGTTCAACCTCTTCTCAAAAGCCTTTTAGGGGCCTTATTGCATTATAAGGAGTTTTTATTTTCAGCACGCGGCATTTCAAAAAGATGTGGCAAGCCCAGATAATTGTTGATAAAGTCGGGAGTTATCAAGTTAAAGAAAAAAGGTCTACAACATCTTTTCAAAGGTGTGAATTAAAGAACATTTCAGTTTAAAGGGTTAAGCAAAACACACACAAAGACGAATTCGGTCGTTTCTGGTAATTTGAAGCTGTTCTTACTACATTTTGTGCAGTTTGAGAAAGTCTCACTAGGCTTATGAAGGATTTCTAAAAATAGGATAGGTAATGCCAGAGTAGATAATGGTTGGGTAAGAGAAGGTGAAAATAAATAAATAAATATAAATAAAAATTGTAGTACCTACACCGCAAGAGCAAACGCTAAAGTCACGGACAAGTAGCGGTATACTTCAGTCTCGTCGTCACGATTAAAGCCACAAACTTCCTAGTTTTCACTTATAATTTGTAACTAAAGGAGGTTCCATTTTAAAACTGATACCTTAAAAAAAATGGCCCAAAATTTTACTAAATGTGAAATTACGCTGAATACATTTCATAACTCAAGCAAGGAAGAAGGGTTATACTTTTACATGAAATACTTGAATAGATGAGAAAGATCGTCTTCGTTGATTAAAAATCTGCCTGGGGTACAGATCAGTCTACTCGGATGAAATGAGTTAAAATAAGAGCACGAAATTGTGCGGTGAGATGTTTTCCTGGGTGGTAGTTAATATTACCAAGGATAGCTCACGTAGATTGATACAGCAGGGAGCCCGGCGAACAGAACCAGAGTTTGGGGGAAGTGTTTGTGTCCTATCGTAAAAGATCACAATATCATACCTCCTGCCTTCCTTCCTGCCTTCACGTGTCTATCATTTTTCTCTCCCCTCAAAACGGCCGTCAAATTAAGAAAGGCCACAGTATTAACTCGTTCCGACTCCCTTCGGACTCTCATCCTGGCCACACACCAGTTCTCCGCCCATGCATCTCTGATTGTGCCCCAGCAGGATGGAAGATGTTTGGCTGGTCCTATCAAGCCCCCCAAATGACAGCCTTCCTAATAGGCCGTCACCTCGGCTAGTTCAAGATGAAACTGCGACCTCCGCCCTCTAATCCTCACCCCATGCTGGGTTGATGGGGCGGAAGCAGTGCCATGCAGAGAGCGAGGAGGATTGGTCGTCCTACAAACCACAGGTTTAATTCAGTATTTATCGAAAAGTCCAGCAGTGGTCGAGAGTTGTTCGGGGGCTTAAAATCAGCGAGCTGGTTTGACCTGTTAGAGCGGCTTCTGAAGTTTGGATGACTTTTCAGGGTATTAGCACTCCCGTCCAACTGGCATTTGCGTAGGCGGGCGAATGGCCGCGGTGAGGCTAGGCGCTTGGCGGTGCTTTACATGACCTTGATATAATGAGGTTACCAAGATAATGTCAACACACCCAGAGATGGATGCTCTTTCACGGCCGTACTTTCCTTTCATGGCATTTTTATGGGCGCTTGGTATCTTCCAAGGTCTACCGAGGATACATGGTTCTTTACTTTTAACTTGAATGTAGGAATAAAGGGTATTTGCTGGAGAATAGTGCTTCTTTTGTCGCCAACCACTTAGCGGCGATTCGGCTGTATTCTGCTCTGTGAGACATTCGAGATCGGAGGTTTATGTCTTGCACCATCAATTATTCTGAGTGCATGAAGCTGTGCGGGCAAGTTTGGTGAATTAATTGGGATTTTAAAAAATGATAGGGGCAAAAAGCACAATAGTAATAGTAGTCAAGTGTCTGATGTGGGCTTAGAAGTCATCCATCGAGAAACTATGGAAATTTTCCAAACCCTACTGGATCACGGGAGTACTTTTACAGAAAATAAGGTATACTTCCCGTTTCAAATGTAATAAAAAGGTCTCTCCTTGTAACAGCAGAATCCTGTTTTTTAAAAGAGAGAGAGAGAGAGAGAGAGAGAGAAGAGTACTTTTTGTTTTTTTGAGCTGGAGCTAGGTATTTCTGCACAACACAAACATAACATGTAAAAAAAGGGTTTTCTTTGTTTTTTTTTCAGTTATTTCAAAGACAATATTCCACGACTAAGTAGTTAGTCTCCGTCCAAGAACCAGCCAAATTGATACTTTACGTTTTCTTGGAAAGCATTAGGGCAAGAGCGAGTTAAGACAAATTCGCCTGTGAAAAAGGAAATTCAGGAAGGGAAGGGAAGTTCACTAATTAAATTGTGCCAGTGGTGACCTGTAATATCGTATCGGCATTCCCCCACCAGATGTCGCTAGTGTGAGTGTGCCTAGAGGCCGTGCGGGGTACATCTTCCCCTCCTCAAGCCAGTCTGACCACATTTCATTAGCGTCGTCGCTGCTGGGGCCGGTCGACTTCCTTTTCTACTCTCTCTCTAACAATGCCTTCCGTCCGACATGACCTAAACGATACGCCCGCAGGAAACATAAGTCCAGTTCCTCCACCAATACTCCGTTAATATCAAAAGTAACATTTTTTAGATGTATGAGTTCTACCTTCCGTCACCCAGTTCACCGGCTGGGTTTACTTTGGTTAGGATACGTTAACATTGCAATGTCAACCACACCGCTATAACCTCATTTAGCATGGCTTCGAAAGGTGAAATACAATACGGAGAAAACTAAATTTTTGAAACAAAGAGAAAAGGGTATCTTTTCATGAACATCGTCGAAGAGTACTTCATAAGATACAAATAATAGGAGGCTTTAGGATTGTGCGGAACTGTTCAAGCACGACCACTAGTCTTGCTCTCTCCCCCCCTTTTTATATATATACTTGTTACTTTTGTACCCTCTCTTTACCTCCTTCTTTCGACTTTCCGGAAACGATGGGTCTGTATACTCTCTTTTCCACAAAAACGGCGATTTCACTTCAATCGTGCCACGCAATATTTTGAGAGTTGCATCGCGAAATCACGAAAGAAACTGTCTTTTGTTTTTGCATAGAGACATCAGCGTAATGAAAATACGCCTCAGGCGTATTCAGTTTGTTACCCGGATGAGGATGACTGAAGTCGAACCTACAAGACAATCGTTTAATCTTATCATTCAACGTTACCGACATAAAATAAATAATTTGATCAAGAGTTCCATAAATGAAAGAAAAAATCAATTATTGGTTCGCATGATGTGATGACAATCTTTTGAACGATATTAAATTGCCTTAAACCGCGTGGGTATGGTTCAAGTACAGTTCAATCACTTGCCTTCCTGCTAAGACAAGCTGATTCGATATAAGAGGTCAACTCAAATAAGAGGTCAGCTTTTGTCCGGTCCGAAGTGCTAATCGTAGCTAACAGCAAGTTACGAGCAATTGAATTCTGACAGTGTCTCAGCAACTTTGGTCCGTTTCCATGAACTATGGCACAACCTGAAGCACCCGGGCAAAAACTTTGGTTTACCCATTGTGTCGAAATATTGCGGTGTATTCCAGCTAATACACAATAGATCAGAAATGTCAATAAAATAAGGAACATCATGACACACGGAACCACTACCAGTATTTTAACTGATTTTCTGCTACGAATGATAAACCAGTTACGTCAGTCATTAGTGATGTGATTCCATCGATAGAGATTAAACCGACTTCGTCAAACAGGTCGGCAATTAACGCTTTTCCAAGAGACGGCAATAATTTTGAGGTAAGGTCGTCACCACACTTGTATTCCCACTCAGAAAATCAAGACGATTCCAATTAAAATCAATCAGACGACTTGCCGCCTTAAATTAAGGGGTCCTGCCTCAACTGGAAACGGAGAAAAGCTCGAGTTATGAAAACGGCAGAAAAATAGTTCAAGCGTGACTTTGAGAATTGAAGAACGGACTCGTTGTCCTTGAGGAACATCCTAGACTTCGAAAGCCGGCCAAACTTCTTGTGCTGCTACATAATTGATCTATGGGGCTGCGTACTCCCTGCTGGTCTTCGACGCGATAAGTCGGTTGAAACGAATATGATAGAGAATACCAGTGAGATGTAGTGAAGTGAGGCATCTGCAATCACTGAAGACAAGGTACACTGGGTTCGTGCACACTGGAATTCCTCCCCTCTTGTCCCAGGCGAGAGGTTCCTTAAAGGCTTGTGATATATTCAGTTCGGCTGAATATCCTCACTCGTGTTCAACGAGCTACCAGGGTGAGCGCCTGTGGCAACCTATCAGCTGCAAATATGAGTTCCGGATGTAAACGAATCGTCGCAGACCTGGTTTTTGGGTGATTGTTAAGGCTTCTGAACTTATATCAATGGGTCCTCGAAGCCGAGCACATGTAATAATGACCTTTAGCTATTATTCTACCTGAATTCTGGGCACCTAAACCTGCAGCCCCCAACTTCCGGCGTGTTGAGGGCTAGACCGAGACTGGTCCTTCCAGGAATTAACCGTAAAGAAGTGAACTATGGCGACCTCCCACTGTTTTTTGAGGGTAGAGAACCCTTCCGTCTTTTTCTCATGTTCCCTGCCTGCTCACATATAGCGGTGTAAACTTATTTGAACTGTCTCTCTCCCTCTCTGCCTGTTCTGAAGTTCATTTAGGTCGGCGCATCTCACAGCTGCAGCAGTCTACCCTCACAAATTTTTAGCTAGGTACCTCTTCGTTACAAACAAAAGGAATATATATTTTTTAATTAGTTGATGCTTTTATTTGATTCTTACGTTGGAGGCGATGGTAAGGTTTTACGCGTAAATTTAGGTATTTTTGCAATATTATTTAAATTAAATACTAATTAATACTAGAGAGTACTTTTTTTTCATTATGAATGAAAGATCGGCTAAGGGTTTTTTTTTTTTCAGAACCAATTTCTACTCCAGTATTACACTCGGTTCAGCCAAAGGTCTCGAGTAGGGTCGACGGGGCCACCGAGTTTGGCACCAAACTCACAGCCAATCAGAAGCAGCGGCTGCGAACGTTCGGGTGATGCCGAAACTCAGGTTTGTCGCTGATTGGCCGCCACAGAGGCTCAACTCGGTGACTCCGTCGACTCAAATGGAGACCTCTCGCCGATCTGACAATAAGAAAACTTGAACCATAATGAACTTCAAAGATTAAAAATGAAACTTTTCATATCCACGGCGTAAGTTTACCCATACACACCAAATGGTTTGGTCATTCTTAGTGAGGTAAAATGCCTTGATCCTAACTTTTCTTCCGATTCGTAAGAGCATTTTACTTCGCTCCAGTTCCACTCAGGTTTATTTTTGCCAAGTCAGGTGTCGCTTACTTCTTGGCAGCAGTTACTACCTCCGAGAAGTTAACGGCACCAGGTTTTGCGACCGTTAGACTAACTTAACTGAAGTAAGTAATATTATACGCCTTATGCTTGGTTCCACTGTCCGTCTGCTAAGCTTTGTGACGAGAGGTCGAACATCAGAAGTCGCTAATTTGACCTTTTAATGGTTGGAATGCAAGGCTAAAGTGGGAAAAGAGCAAGAACCCGAAGTAATAAAAAGCATTTCATTACGTTATATGCTTAAATAAATTTTCCCCATTTCAGGGACGGAACCATCTTTTAGAGTTTATCGTCCGGGAAATCCGTGTTTCGCAGACAAGGAAACAGGTTCACTAAAAGGTAGGATAATGACGAAGTCACAGCGAACACAGAAAGCAAGATATTATTCAGCAGGTCCTGCTTTTATCTCTTCCAGGGAAAACTGCTCCACCGTTCACGATAGAATAAGCATCACGGACTCCTCATTGAATATCTCAAGGCCCCGCTAAAAGAAAGACTCTCACTAATTATCCAAACGATTATATGCCATGTCAAGAGAACAATTCTTCGAACGTGTGATTCACAGTAGAGGATCTGCATACCACACCGCCGTAAGCAACAACCGCTTCAAGAGCTTCCACAGAGATGGCTCTTGAAAGTTTCTACAATAAGCGCAACTTTGCTGAGGAAGATTCAAACAATCGCAAAGACTTTCAATTTTAGCAAGTTTCTGCGTAAGGAACGTCTTAGAAGTTTCTATATATTGAACAAATACCAAGATGATTTGCCTGGACTTTTAAAAAAATGCTTCACAACAAATAAAGTACTTAAATAAGAAAAGTCGAGGTCAATTTTTGGGATGGAGCACGAAAGCTATTTACACATTTTTGAAGCTAAGAATTAGCAGTAGGTCGAGTACACGCTAACAAAGTCATGTAGTTTGCGCTTTTCCATTGGAGCGTTCCAAAAACCAATGGCATCACGACCTGTATTGACATGCCACCAGCAGATATCATAAGGGCGGAATATTATAAGCTACATTAGATTTGGGTTAGTGCATTTTGCCTGGCTGTTGCAATGGCTCATCTTGCGGCTTCCTCCACAGCGGCAGAAACTGCCACCGAGAAGCAGCTCCTACCTTGGCAATGAAGCTTACATTACTATAAATACCCTACAGCTGTGCTTCGATCAGCATTGTGACGAATGTAAGTACACTCGAAGGAGATGAAACAAATTTTAAAAATGACAGCCTCTGTATAAAATGTCATCGACTAGAGTGCTTTGATCGGGATCATTAGGAATAGAGGTAAGCATCGTATACTTCTAAAACCCTAAACCTTACAGATCTTCAATGACCGAAGTACAACATTCCTTCAACTCTTTCTACGTTTTCTTTCTTTCGAACACGCACGCAGTTGATACGATGGAAGCGTACCAGTGAACTTTCATTAATTAAATAAGAAGGTCAGTGGTATGTGGTAATGAACCATTCCCACCCTACCACCCTTCCTCCCTAATTACCTATTTCGGTTTTCGCGTGCAAGCTGCTGGCGGCCCAAAATCTTCTGTAACCCTCCTAATTGCGCATTGTTAATGCGGCCTGTCACACCACACTATTGATTAGCGCGCTGTGGAGCATCAACAGGTAAAATGAAACATTTTTAGACATACACTTCTACCCGTTCATCATGTACTTCTCCGACAGCTTCCATCCCATTATAACTACATTTTTATATCATTTCTTCACTAACATTTTTTCGAAACATCTTCCTGAAGTTGCGGTTTTTAAGTCTGTGCTTTAGTTCTGCGTAGTTAGTATAAAGTAACTCGTTTCGCCCCCCACTTTTTAAGGCTTTTGCCTGCCATCCTTCTCTTTAAATTCACATGATAAAAGAGAGAAAGAGACAGAGGTAAAAAAAGGGGAAAGAGATAGATCTTTGCAATTCTGATGTTACGGACGTATGTCTTTCTGCAGTACAGGATTTGAACTTTTCACGTAGGAATAGGTCTGCTGATACAATATCGCAAATGAGCTTTCACACCATATATTTGCCTTTTTTAATGAAGATTTCAAAAGAACATTTTGATAACGTCAGGGTATAAAATCCTTTCAACTTTTTCAATTAAAAAAAAAAAAACTGTAAACAACTTTATCTCTTTGTATTTTCAATGCCTACAAGCAATAAACATATAGTTCGAGAAGACGTTTTCTTAACCGTCTAGTTCAAGGACCATTCAAAACTGCATTTTCCATTACCTGTAATCATTCCATTCTCAGGTATGAGCTTGTTGGTCAGCAGAATCTGTCAGCATTACTTTTATGTACAGTGATGTCCATTAGTGATGAGGCAAAAAAAATCTAGTGACCTTTTTGTAAACTAATGTGTGTTTGTAGCATTTCCTAGGGAGGGCAGTGGGAGGGTGTGGAGTGGAGCCAAGAGGAGGTGCTCACCTTTTCCCCGGAACCTTCCCCAACCCACCCCACGCGCTGCAGCCAACACACATTAGTTTACAAAAAAGTCACTAGATTTTGTTTGGCTCATCACTTATGGACATTACTGTACGTTTACTGACCGAAATACGGCCATATCGGTGAAAGGAATACTTACAGATCACGGAAAAGGCCGTTTTGAATGGTCCTCAAACTGGCCGGTTAAGAAAACGTCCTCTCAAACTAGCTGGTTAATACTTGTAAGTTCTGTTTTTCCCGAAGAAAATTACTGGTTCGAGAAAATTTGTAAGGCAGAAAAGCAGTGTATTCTAATAAGATGCATCCCTGCAATAGTTAAACATTTAAAGATGCTCTTCACCTTCCTGTTAAATATACTAAACGTTCTCGAAAAGAGAATTAAGAATACCGCCAAGCCACACCATGGGCAAAAGAGCCTTTCAGCATAAGGGTAATGAGAAAACGCAGACTTGGGCAAGAATATAAGCATCTCCTGGCGGAGAAATAAGCAGGAAAGTTCTCCGACAAAGTTGAAGTCCAGGGAAATGTGTGTGCTTGTATGGAGCGACAGTTTCTTTGTTTCCTACGAACGCTCTGCTCACGTATCTGCGCCGCGCCCTATCTTAATTACTAAAACCGTCAGGTAGCTGTACATTCTAACGTTTGGAAATTGGACTACAAAAGCTCTGCAGAGCAACAACGCACAGCCGTTTCTAAGGGCACAGTTTTGCACATGACAACACTTCCATCCTCGAAATTCAGCTTGCATAAATATTCCCAGTCAGGATGGAGCTTAAGGACCTAATTGTTTTCCACTCTAATATTTACAGACCCATGAGCAGCATTTTTGTTATTTCGTGATAGCCTAATCTGAGCGAAAATGTGACTTAATCTTCTTTGATTAACAAAGTTCGATTCCGAAAAGTAGTAATGCCCTCTTATCATTTTACTGGAAGCACAGAATAGTTTCGCTCGCAGGAAGCTCTTACTGTGATGCCAATGCATACACAGATTTTCCTGTGGACAATAAAGATGGCATGTTTCCTGTTTACTGTGTTTTACCTTTCATAAATGAGCCGAGAGAAGGTGGACATGGGATACTTAACCTCGGCTAACCTTACATATTGTCAACGAGTCTGGCACTATTTTTTTTGTGGCAATCGATAACCCTTATGAGTGAGCACCATCAAGTTACGTAAGAGTTGGGTGGTATCTCATGATCAAAATCGCAGTTAAGGCCTTAAAGGTAATGTCCTCACGGGGAAAGCAGCTGCACTTCAATGTACGTTGAAGCATTAAATCAAACAGTACGCGGATGATAAATAGAGTACTATGTGACAAAGCACTTTGTTTTTTGTACTCTCAGCGTGGAGTTTCAATTCACTTGTTCTTCCGGGGAATTAAATACCATGCCTAAAACTAAAGCATGGGAGTAACATGGTGAATGCCGGGTCATTTCGGTGAAAGGGAGTCAATGGAGGTTGGTGTAAATAGGTTTCCAATGTTTCGTACGGGAAAAGGCGTTTGTTTATATTGTCACGCCGATTTAGAGAGGACCAAAGGGTATCCTAACGATTGATGCACTTCCGAGCACAAAAGTCCACTGCTCCTTTTCAATTCTGTTAATCGAGATCTGAGAAATTTGAATCGTCAGTCATTCTGATGAAACAAGTTCCAATGGTTATTCTCATTAGTCCTGATTTACCTCTATCTATAAATACAAAGTCATCTCACTACCTAAATAGCTAGATACATACACTGTCTAGATCCCCACTCTATCCATATCCATTACTCAATAGTTTAGATTTATCTATCCCTATTTGACGATGTCTTCACTCACCTCACAAAGTTACCTTTGCATAGATCTACCTATGTTTCGATCCACCTTTATCCAGGCGCTGCTAGGAAAATAAGTTTTAGACCCCAGACAGCAATGTATATCTTGAAGATATCTTCAAGATATTTCTTTCAGATATTTCAGACGTCTTCTAGATGTTTTTTTCAGATTTCTGTAGGAGATCTTACATGACAGTGGCGTAGCGGTCTTGAAGACGTCTGTTGTAGGTATTTTAAAGACGTCTTTGGAAATGTTCGGAAGATGTTTTGTGCACTGATTCAAAAACCAAAATAATTTTTATTTGAGTTATTGTATCTTTTATCCTGCATTTTCTTACGTTGGATTGCCACTTATATTGGTACTCATGGTATTTTGTGAACGAAAGTGGTACTTACTCATTTTGTGCCGGCGGTGGGGTTCGATCCTCGATCTTTTGGTTTTACAGTCTGATGTGTTATCCATTGGACCACGGTGCGCTTGTGTAAGTGCCGTAGTCTTTGGTTAATGTAAAGAATTGAGGACCCCGCTCAGGCTCTAATCTTAAATCTCTCTTATTAATTGAGATATTTTAACGAAATTTCGTACCCGGGGCTTTTAAGGGTGCCAATTACGAATCCGTTGTCAAATTTACAAAAGACGTACAACCGAGGGTCGTACTAGTGAGGTTTTTCTTACACTGACAATATAACTTAATTAAAAC
>Ga0058701_10002590_pt1 | contig 13828 bp, 7 predicted proteins | sample AgamicOrMae_FD_97039 | JGI IMG/M metagenome (GOLD analysis project Ga0058701, IMG submission 97039) | Agave microbial communities from Guanajuato, Mexico - Or.Ma.e | ecosystem: Host-associated > Plants > Phyllosphere > Phylloplane/Leaf | place: Guanajuato, Mexico | collected 2012-06-04 | reverse complement strand
GAAGGAGCTTGCATGACCCCGAGACGCCTATCTACCGCAGATAATTATCAGTTGAAACAGATCGAATACTTATTACACTCGTTTCAACAGGCCCGCGCTGCCACAGATCGGCGACCGTTTAGATATCTTAGCGAGCGGATTTTGGCTCTGAGCGTTTTGATTGGGTGAAGTTAGTGGTTGAGGGTTTAACCCAACCAAACCAAGCCCAACGTCGTCTATCTTAACCTAATCTTAAAGAATCGAACCGTAACCAAAGCCTAACATACCTTGATTTAACCCACTACCGCCCAGCGTTGCCGTTCGGAAACAGAAAAATTTATTTTAGAGGATCTTTTCAGTTCAGTATTGTCACAATTTAAAAAATATCACCCCCTCTAAAAAAGGGTAACTTCAATAATTTAGGCATTTTCCGAAGCTTAGAATTGCGTATTTTAGTGGGAAAAATCCTCCCAATTTCTCTTAAGCTAAATTTCACTCGAAATACTTTGGGCTGTTGTGGGTTAATAATTCAATAATTGAAATATGAGAGTGGTAAGGTAGAGTGGCGTTTCGTGTGAAATACAAATAGAATTAATGCACAGGTTTTCATTTTAATGCAAGAAGTAATTAGGAAATATTTAATACATTAATTTAGTAATTCGACCGTCATTAAACCGTACAATAATTACTCCAGCTCACTCCACTGCTTGTCAGGGGCAAGGTACCTTTTACCTCAGCAGAAAAACTGTTACAGTTCAGTAACTACTTGTTAAACATTTAGAATGAACCTGGATTAACCTAACATTTGCCTCACCAAAAATAAATCAGCTTGTTAGCTCGAGCAGAGCTAAACGGCCTAGAATGTAGTTAGCTGATCCGCTCGGATCTGTCTACACAAATCTTTAAACACCAGCAAAACCCTGACAATATCTTTTAGAGTGCTTTTAGCAGCTTAAGAAGCGACAGTTCGCGAGTTTTCGTCGATAACTTCATTTTGATTAGTTGGGCTTCCAACTCCTTCGACTGCGGCTTTCTTTCTGCAGAGACCTCGATCGAAAGAGTAGAAAGTTTGGGGGAGATGTCAACTCTTCTAACGTCTCTTGGTTGGCCACCCTGAGGATTTTTTTTCTCCGAAGCATTCTAGAGAATCCCGAATCGAAGAGCCGCCACATTTTTGCTCACATGTTCGATGACCTTACTGTTCGCTTCAGGAGTGTAGATAAATATTTATAGTTGTTTGATTCCAAATCAGCGCATCGCTGCTGCGTGGAACAGCTTCTCAAATCAGAAGAGAAACGATAATTTTGCTTATCTCGGATTAGGCTGCTTCTATTTAGAAGGCAAAGCCGAGGCTAGTACCTTGCAGTAGTATAATCCGTTTAAAATTTTAATTAAAATTGCTCGGTCCTGAGTTCATTATTGGTGGCCTGAAGCAATTATCGGTTTCAATTTTTAAAAAGAGGTAAAAATAACATTCGACAGCTTCAAGGGACAGGAGCTTAGTTCCTTTCCGTCAGTTTTGGAAGAAGCCTAGTTTGGTTTGCGTCTCCAAGGCACAAGCCTAGTTATCACTAGTTCAAAGAGGGAGGAGATTGGTTGGTTAGCAAAACAATGAAGAATGAACTCCAAATTAATACTCCCTCCCTTAATAAAGGTGCTTCCAAAAATGGAAGAATGAGGTCAAAATCCACAGGTGTACATCTCTCGAAATGAGTGTTATCCTCTTATTAAGAATAATAAAAAAAAACATGCTGTCACCATAATCTTCTTGTCACTAACGTCCGGTGCGCTTTTAAAATTGCCCAAATTTCGGTGACAAAAAAAAGTTTTTGGGCAGTGTAACGAATTAGCGAAAAAAAAACAACAAAAAAAACGTTTTTGGGCTCAACGCTTTATATCAAAATAGTAAAAATCTCAAATAAAAAAGCAATTAAAAAAAAGGAGAGTATAAAAAATTCGATGTTATTTTCTGCGTCGTCGTCTTTAACCTCTAATTAAAGTTTTCCCTCTTTTTTCTCGTGGGTCTCTGCTTGCTCTCTATTTCGATCTTTTAATTTTCGCGTCATAAAATATGGAGAGGCTAATTTTTTTCGTTGAAAGATCCTTTATAGGTCGAGAAGTCGCTTCACGTAATAAAATAACGTCGGAACAATGTTGGTATCCCAGAAGACCTCCAGGCCGGCAAGTTTCCTCTAAACGATCGGCTCGCGAGGCAGGCGAGACACACTTTCTAAAGAGGATATGATGGAGGGTCCGGGAAGCGATAAGACCATCAGGTCCGAGCCGAGCTTCGATCGGGATCGGGCGGGAACGGGATCGCGATCGGGACTCCGTTCGGGTCCATTCGTACACGTGACTGATTCCGTCGGGAAACGTGCGGGGAATGCGCGAAAGCTGCCCTCGCGTTTCTCATTGTCATCTCAGCGGAGGGATGAGTGAATATCTCCAACAGCGATTATTGTTCAAGAAACCGAAAAAAACAACAAAAAACGTGTTTTTCCTCGAATAGTTTCTCCATCGGAAAGTCGTTCCCACAGTTCCTTTTCCGGTATGTTCTACATTGTAAAAGGTGGAGCTTTCCACCTCTTTTTGCTCCAACTTTCGGCGCCCAGCGGAGCCAGCCTTAGCTTAACCTAACTTTTCATAGGTCAGCCCAACCCATATACAATAATAAAAACCAAGGTCTGTTTCAGGTAGTCCCATAGCTTCAACAGGTAAAACGACGAAGGGCGTGATTTGGCTATTTTTGAAAATACCCCGAGATCATAGTTCTATTCGCACGTCTATGTCAATACACGGGAGACTTGAACGCACAGGAACTAACCTATTTTATTTTAAATGGGAGATGGCTTGAACTCAAACCAACCTAATACATTTAAAATGGGGCAGCGTGTGAATAGTCACTTCGTTTACCATGTTGTTTTAGAGCTCTCGAAGAGACGTTCTGATTGATAGGAGTTGATTAATTTATCTTAAAAATTTCTATACGCTCTTTCCCTGGTTTCATCTCCAAAACAGGTATAGGACCACCTAACCTGAAAACAGTTATAGTTTTTAGTGTGCAACGTCGCTAAGCCTCATGCTGTTTACTTCTTGGCGTCCTTGTCGAGTTCGATTAGCATTTTTCTAACGTTGTCCTTTCTTTTTCTGTCCTGATCGATTGTTTTCGACCTTGCTGTGAGCTACGGCAGCCAGACAAATCCACGCTTGAACGCAAATCAGGTTTTTGTGTCGCCGGACTGATGAAGCATCAAAGCAGAGAGGCTGTGAGCTGGAACAAAGGTGAGAGCCGAGAATCTCGAATTGCAGCATCTCTGAATAAGAAGGCAAGCTGATCTTCACTAAGATCTTGAACCTTGTCGAGCGCTTAAATCCTGCTGCCGCCGCAGCATCTGAGGTCGAATTCACCGCCAGCAAATCTCAGCAATCTTGGTTTCTTTGGTGAATTCGGCTTTAGAAGCCCGGCCTACAGGCGAGCACTAAAAGCCCTCTTATCAATCAAAAAGCCTATTTGCGGAAAGCGGGAATTCCAGCTCTCGACTGCACTGTATTTTTAATCGCTGCAGCTCGTTATTTCGGTACAAGATGAATGTGCGCCCCAAAAAAAGTAAACTATTTCGTCATTTTTTTTATGGTGGTAACGAACGTAATGTAAAGGCCTACCAGATCTCGAATCATTTCCAATCATCAGTTTTAAAATTGAACTTTCTACTTCTTGAGTTTTACTGTGGCTTCACGGAAAAAAAAATGGTTTTGTTACGGCAACAAAATTAGGGACAACAGACAAATTTTTTGTTGCTGCAACCAAAAATTTTGCTGCAGCAACCAAACGTTTTGTTGATAGAAGTAAACATTTTGTTGTTGTAACAAAATGTTTTGTTATCCCTATTTTAACAAATGATTTTGTTAGCATAACAAAACCTTTTTTCCCGTGTACAGTTGATCTTTGCTTTCATCGTGATGAGTAACATCATACAACCGAAAAGTTTCTATTAAGTAATCGATATTAGCTTCGCCTCTTTGTATCGATCTGCTTAACTTTTGCCAAAACTTATGTCACCGGAAAATGCACGTGATCAGACTTGGTGACACTGAGGTAAACCTAGGTTAAGTTAGCTTAAGTTATACGTGCTTTGTGCCTCCCCCCACTCTCTCCTTGGCCGTGTAGACCAACAAAGAGCTGGAAAATCAAATCACTCCTAAATTATAGTGTAAGTGAACCAATTGCTTTATTGTCCTATTTCATTGATTTATCCCGCGTGGTTTAACCTCTGGAAACCGTTCGCGTATTTACATCCGCTATTTAACCGAGCATAACTCCATTTAACGGAGGCGATTGGACCACTAAGCCCGGCTGTGACGAGACCGCCGCATTGCCGTATAGAAAGCCACCCCTGATCTGCTCAACTCCACGCTTGACCGGCTTAACACAAACGGCTTTCCATTTCCGGATTTCTATGAAGCCGCGGTGGAAGTTGGACTAGGCGAGCTAATGATGTGAGGAGGATGGTCTTGGTCCATGAGGGCGGGATGCTGTGATGTGTAACGTCCGGTGGTGGATCGCTATCGCTGCTGCCAGAGGATCGCTCAAACAATGCACCTGCTCCGGCTATGCTCCGAATTTAGATGAGCCCCTTCACTTTTATCGCCTTAGTTTTCTCAAAAGGACATCTTTACGGGAGGGAATTGCAGTCGTTTCCATAACGATCGCAGAAATCGCTCCTGCTCCAGGTAACGACATGGTTCCTCTAATATCTAACCTCTTAAAGTTGTTGATCACGTTAACCCATATCCGCGCCTGGAGACTCTGTCGGAAACAGTGTTGAGCAAAGAGTCTTCTTTGTGAATGCCCTTTCGGCGCAATTTGTGTTCCTCCCACCGACAGGTTCTGTCACTGGAAATTTGGGACGCTGGAGTTTTTCCACCTCTTGTGCCCCGCCTTTCGTCGCTTAGCCGAGAGGAACGACAAGGACCTAGGTTAACCAAGGTCAGGATAACTTAGGGAAAGTACCTGAGCACCGTATTAATAGTTACAGTTATTTTCCTCTATACCTTTCTTTCCTTCTTCTCCCTAAAGCGGCCAGTCTCGTCACATATCTCGCTGGTCCCTAAAAAGACCATGGTATCTGACAGCGTTTCGACAAGACCCTACTATCTCGCAGCACCAAGGCAAGACCATGCTATCTCGCAGCCTTTGTTTTTGTGCGATTTCTTAACAGTTTGGAAGACCTACTCGAAGATGCTTGAAAAGCCCACGCATTGCTGAAAGCAAACCTTTTAAACAATGTACTGGCTTCTCAAGGTTTTCCGAATAACCGTTTCACAAACCTAACCCTCCGAAAACCATATTTTAGAACAGCCTGCGAGATAGCATGGTCTTCCCTTGGTGCTGCGAGATAGGTGGGTCTTGTCGCGACGCTGTCAGATACCAGATACCATGGTCTTTTTAGGGACCAGCGATCTGTTCGCTGTGATCATTTGTTTATTCCTCGGATATCCTAATCAGGCCCCCATGGGTTATCTTCGTTGATCACTGGGAAGCCGGAAAAAGGAAATAACATATCTGATCTCTTCCCCGCTATGTCCCTTCAGAAAAGGGAGAGGGCCATGAGAGGCAAAGGAGGAAGAGTAACTAGATAAGAGAAGTAACCATCTCCTTTGGCCATATTGTTCCCTCTTTTCTCCCGGGGATTTGAGCCAGCTCGATCACCATACGGATTACTTGCAGTGTAATGGCAGTTTTACAGATATGGACGCGGAGCCGCAGGCTTAGCAGTGAAATACGGCAATGCATATGTTACCCAAGACTGTGTGGCGTGCGTAACGCAAGAGCTTTTCTATTTCATCTAAGTGATCACTTTTTTGTGATGGAGGAAGCGCGGATGCGGCCGGAGAATGTAAAGGCTATCTTGCTTCGTGCTCTCGTGCTACCATTCAAGTCGTAGCCTGTTAAAAGAAATCGATATTGAATTAGTTGACATCATTCGTCAAGAATATGATAATTTATGGTTTTGTGGATGGGTTGTAAATTTGTCTAATGTAATTGATTTTCGTTAAAATTTTTGGAAATGGTAGTGTAGTTAATGTTTTGGTGTTGATTTTCATGGTGATAACAATTGTGTGATGATACTGTATCATACATGATGATGTTATGATACAGACCTTTCATAGTTAATCTTTCATTCATCGTATAAAGACCATGATATGTTGATGACATTGTCATCACGGTATAGGTATGATAAGGATGTAGTATTGTATGGTTGTAGTGATCCTGTAGTAAAGATTACGTGGAGAGAATAATTGTAGCATCGTCATGATGGTGAGTTTTGACAATGCTGAAGATGATTCGGGGATGTTGGTGTTGGGATGATGGCAACTATCATTGACTTGTGGGATTGTTATGATGTTGAATGATTATAATGCTGATGATTTGGGGTCATTGGTGTTGATATGAGAAGTGTCATGATGTTTGGATGATGGCAACTGCAATGAAGAAGTTGTCGAAACTGTTATTCGCCCAAACCAAGCTGAAGTGTTACAGAGAAACTAAAGGTTACCATAACCAACCACCAGAAAAGAACGTGTATTTCACATGAAGTTGCATGGAGAAAAACGCGTCCGATTCGAGACTCTTTAAACATTGAAATCAGAATCGCGCCGTGATTTCCAGTCGCAAATGAACGCTGTCGAAATTCAATTTGTCGACATGTTGGGCTGCGAAGAGAACGCGCACACGCATAATGCCAAATAACAAATAGTGGCGACATTTTCCTTTTCAGTTATTCTTCAAACGACCGAGAGTAAGAGAGAGAGACGGGGACGGCGCGCAAATCTGCTTGCAAACAGCACCGGGGAAAAAATCAGGGAGGGGAAAAAATGAACACAGAGTTGTCAAGTAATATTGAGGCCTGGCGGGAGCTTTCGATCGTAGAAGTTTTGTTCTGCGCTGCACTGCTGATTCTATTAGCAGATGGCCTGCTTATCAGATAAACAACAGCTGAGCAAACCTTAAGGAAAGGCTGTCGTCCGTCTTCCGTGTTATCGATATTTCAGGCGTTATCTATTGCGAGAAGGAAATGTGTTTTTGACGGCTTTCTCGCTAATGAAATTTTGCCCTAAAAAATTGAGAAAATTTACGGAAACTTAAATAGGCGTTTTTGAGCAAAAATTCAAAGAATCGTATGAAGAAAAATATTAAGAAAATAAAAGTCTGTCTTTTTCTGACCATTAAAGCCAGTCTTTTTTAAGGTGTGCCTTTCCTTCGGTTTCTCCGTCTAAGGTACAACATGAAAAAAAATCCCTTCTCTCCCACATAATAACAGGGGGAAAAGAGGAACAACGAGGAAAAAGAGAAAAAAATGAGGGAAAAGTGAAAAAAGGGGAAAATAATGATTGGTTCAGATTACCCACATTGTGGCTAAAAGTGGAGGACAAAAGAGAAAAAGCACGGAAAAAAAGAAAAAAAATATTTCACTTCGTTTTATCATTTACAAACTCCTAACAATAAGTCCGAAATAATGACAGCTATGGGAAAAGGAAAACAAGCGTGCTTTCGTCTGTATCTTCGGTGGAAAAAAAGGCGATGAGGTGGTTTGCCGTGCGGATTGCTCGCCTACCGGCGCAGCTGCACTTAGGGGACTGGCGCAATGCCGCCGACACGACGAAATCCCTGCCAAACAAATTGCAAATATCATAAGGAGTTGCACAAATCTGGCAAGGGGAGTTTAACCCTACCTGCTGGACCACATAGCGCACCGCAGATGGTGAGGATGCCATGGAGGGAGGCAGGGGAGGCTGCGACTGTATTCATAGCGGCGCCGCGCCGTGCCGCCTTGGCGGCTGCGGTGGTCTCCTTCGGGGGACAATCACACGAATTGCTCCCTCGGGTTGCCTCGGTGGCCATCGGTAATGCTGCGTTTTTCACTGGGTTTCGCCGGCGCTTCTCACGGATTCCAGGACCCTGAGTTTAGACGCAGTGAATTAAAGTCGGGAAAGTTTTCGACCTCTCATAATGTAGACCTCGAAATCATTCCATTTGGAAAGCAATTTTTTAAATGCAATATTTTCAAGGCCATTTTTAGATTTCTTTAAAAATGCAATTTCTTTTCTTTTTTTTAGTCAAATTTTCCAGACACTTTTTAGCATTTAAAAACAATCCGGTAGGCTGAATAGTGAGCTCCCTGATAGGGACGTCCTTTACGACCACGCTCAACGAAACTAAACATGACTTCATCCGGCCTGAGGTAACTTTAACATAACAAACTACCATAGATACTCCGATAGAAATGATTACTGATGCCAAGAGAGTTCCTCTTAATGTAGTGACTAAGCATTCTTTTTCCCTCTTTTTTTTTACTTGCCGCAAAAACTTTTTTTTGAACAAGAACTTTTATCTTACTGCAACATTTTTTTTTGTTCTTGTGTATTTTATCACTATATCAAGAACAATACTCTTGGCGTCAGAAAACATTTCTGAGAGTGTATCTAATAATCTATTTTGATGCCATCCGCCGCCTGTTTTTTTTTCTTTTTTTCTTTTTAATTCACACTAAAGCAACGTGCCTTAGGCTAACCAAGTCGAACCAACTTAGCCAATCGATGCAAACCTAACCTACTCTCGTTACAAGCATTTTCGTTTTTTTTTTAATGTTCTTGTCACAGAGTTTCTCTATGGAAGAATCCTAAAGTACGGGCAGTGTAAACAAGCCATGCTCGTAACATAAAATCACGTCAGCAAAAATCGGGTTTATTTTATCTGACCTTCGTGTAGAGATTACGAGGGCAAATTTATTTGGACATCTTTTTTGCGAACTACCATACCGGTTGGCGGACAGGGCCGGGGGGCCGTCCGGGAGCGGGGTGTAGTCCGGGGCCGAGGCCGCGCTGTCTGCCGGAGGCGGTAGAGGGCACCGCACGAGGGACCGCTCGTAAATTTGCACGAAATGGAGAATGGAAGAGGAAATCCATATTATTTCTATGCGTGCGTTCAGCCCCGAGATTTATTTGGTGTGTTTTGAACTCGCACCTTTTTTTTCGCTCCCCTTTCTCTTTCGAACAGATGCTTTCCATCAAGAAGGACCGAAAAGACAACGGCATGTGGTAAGTTATGGGGGTTTATTGTTGGACCCGTTCTCTTAACGTCACTAGTAATTAGAGCGACAATTTTGCCCGTTTTTTAATTATTTAAAGTATGATCAAAGGAAGTACAGATAACCTTTCCTACTCGTAGGCTTCTTTCGACCCACATTGTCCCTAAAGCACGAAAAAAGTCTTCATATGTTATAGCATTTGAAGGTTGCAATTCTATTCGAGGTGTGTATTTTGACTCGCATTAAATATTGCGTAAACAGAGAAAAAAAGGCACAATCTTTTTGTGGTAAAACGAGTGCAACCTGTAGTCTAGAAGTACTATTACGACCCGCATTGCTTGAAATATTTACCGCAACCCCCAAAAGGTCTATTATTATGGTATTTTTGACAGTTGCAAGTCATACCATCCCAGCAAGCTATTTTGACCCACATGAAATCGATGGCTCACAAAGTGTAATATTATTTTATATGTTCGACCGTGTTCAACACTCTCTTATGCGTCGCAACGACCTTCAGAGTCTGCTTCCATCTCGCATATTTTCCCCTCTCATTTTTGTCTTATATGCGTTTTGATAGCTGGAGGCGATGTGCAAAAAAGTCTTAACAACTAGCTTCTTTAGCTCCGGAAATAAACTCTTACGAAGAGAAGAAATGAGACACTAGATATCTCGGCAGTATACGGTAGGCCCATAAGATTGTCTTTAACAACGCTTTCGCGGATTCGTAAGACAGTCTTGAACACCACTGACAATGAGCATAAGATTATCTCACGTTGAGTCATCGGAATATTCGCGGATGAAACAGAAAAACCTCCCGTTTTTTTGATATTAGATAATTCTGGGAACTAACAAATGAAATATTTTGATCCGCGTCAAAATATTCGCTCATCAATTCGCAAGTAATTGACTCACAGACAGTTTTTTTTTTCGCGTTTCAACATTTGTATAAAGTAAATCTGTTCTTCCCAAACTGGAAATTTCACCGCATGACGCAGTAGTCTTATTACATTGAGCCTGCGGGGCAAAATTGTATCGGGCAGGTAAACGTGTTAGTGAAGGGTCAATGCCAGTTTGGTTTTGTTGAAACCACAGCACAGCTGTCTCCCCGAACTTGCCCCTTTGTCCTTCTCCTAACCTCAAAACAGGAAATGGTACTGCACGCTCTCAGGTGGGATTTTCCACCTTTGTTCTGCCTTCTAGTTCAACCTTTCATTACAATACGACGGTTAACATTTCACTATAGCTTAGGCTAGGTTAACTTAGGTGCCTTGTGCTTTGCTCCGCTCGAAAGTGCCTTTTTGCCGTTGCTTCGTTACCACTTCAAGCGGCCATCACGTAGCTTGATGTCATTTATTTAAAATACTATTATATTCTATTTATTTATATACTATTATATAACTATTATATTCTACTATTTATATACTATTCTTCTATAAATCTATTTATTTAAGTTACTATCGTTATCACAGTAAAAAATCAAAAAAAATATATATATATTAAAAAAAAACGTTTTGGGGAATGCTCTGCTTTGGGTGTCAAAACAAAACGGAGGTGCCACGTATTTTGGTTGTTTTTCAAGATAGGCTTATGTTCAGCCATGTCATTCAAAAGGTCTCGGCGAGAGCGTTCCATTGATGTGGCTGAACATAAGTCTATGATGAAAAATCACCAAAATACGCCCTGCACCCTTTTTAGTTTCGTACCCAAAACAGGTATATTCCCCAAAACGGGGGTTTTGTTCTTGCTGTGATGCAACATTTTTTTTATCTCATTGACTAATAATATTGTTGCTGTAACAAAACCCTTTAGAAAGCGCCCAGCCAAATGCGAAGCGCTCCTTACTTGCAGTATTTCTCCAAAGCGATCAATCAGCAGTGTCATATTTTGGGCTCAAGTCGGCGTTTGTAACGCAGCGCGCGGAGAGGCGGAGAGTCGCGGAGCACAGAGTCGCGGAGCGCGGACATTGGCGCAAGTGGGTTGGTCTCGCTCTCGCTTGCCTCGCAGCCGCAGCCGCACTGCCGCGACGTCGCCACTCTTCCGTCAACGTACAAAGGCGCCGCTGACAGCCGCAATTTACACAATATGAATTGTTGACACTCTCCGAGAGGCCAATTAAAAGCTAGCGACGAGTAGGCCAGCCCTTTTCAAGCCCTTATCTCTGGCCATTTTTCAGCAGCATCCGCGTGAAATAGTCGCCTTTCGTAACAAAAGGGTTGAAAAAGGAGCCTACATAATCGCGCATTTGGCGATTTTGGCCGGAATAGTAGTGGCATCTAACGTTAGACGTTTTCCGTCGACGCAGCAGCACTGATGCCGTTTTCATATACCAACGTACTAGGCTATCTATAGACTAGTGGTTCGTGAGTTAACCGCAGTTAAATTTTACAAACTCTCAAAACCTGGCAACATTGTATTACTGACTTAAAAGCTCAATGAAAGCTTTCTCCTTGACACGATTGTCGTGTGAAAGATTGTCATACCGAAGAGGTCAATTTGTCATTAAGGTTTTTATGCTAAAATCAATCCCGGAATACGCACTGAGAAATCTGCGTTGGTTTTAGTTAATTAGTTACTGAGTGTTCTTTTCATGCAAGTCTTTGACGGTGGAATGTCATCCCGCGCGAAACCGTGCAAGGTGAAAGTACGAGTTGCCGATTCTGTTTGCGGTCGACCTTGAATCCGGGTCAGCCTCGCAGTGGCTGACAGTCAACCTGGGACCTGTCGATTTGCGTTCGCAAACCAGGAGGCTATCACACCAAAAGGGCTCCCCTTGTTCTCACACAAGAAACTCGAGGGCAAAAGTTTCCTATTCCCGCCAACGGGCTATTCTATTGCTCAAGGGCTCAAGGGTCAGAGAGTCAGAGGGCTTTAACCCCCACTATCCTATGTGTTCCAGCTTTCGGGGTGCGATTTTCAAGAACGCACGGTTCGTAAACCTTGGATGATCTCTCATTCTTGTTTCATCCCATGTCAAAATGTAAAATCCTAAAATATCCCCAGTCTAAGGATCCATACACGGAGGTCCACGTGAGTATCCATACGTTTTAATGGATATCCATTTGAATATCCATGTGTGTTACGGATAAGCGGACATAGATATCCGAAAGACTATGAATAACCAGTCTTTTATGGATATCCACACAGATGTTCATGCGTGGTTATCGATTTGTGGATAATTGGACAAGGATAATGTTGATAACTAGTGTAGACAGTAGACATCCATTTTTTGGCTATTCATAAAAGCCATGATGTTCTCACATTGGTATCCTCATGGATTCTTTGATCTGAAATCCCTTTCGGTATTTTCGTAATTCCTTGTAATCCGGGCGTAACTGTTAGTAATAACCATAGGTAATCCTCGTGCAGTTAGTTCTTTGTAATACACCTAAAATCCTTGAGCTTTTCTTTGTCATTCGTTTGTAATCCCTTGTAATCTGGACATCCTTTTAGGAGTGGCGAATCTGTTCGTATAAAATGATGCGGGATATACCTGCCTCTCACGTAGTGAGTGGATACGGCGGGGAAGTCTCGCGTGCGGATAAGGCTTACAAGCGTTATTTCGACGTGAGTAGTTAGTCGAGAGAGTGCACTCTCCTTCCCCTTGGTCCCGAACAAGTCACGCACTTCAGATTCATCCAGTGGACATCGTCCATCCCACTCTTTCCCCCTCCCCAGTAAAAGATGGCCTCATTCTAAGACACTCATCACATAAAACCTTAGTGGGGTCTTCTCGCCTCTGCTATTATCCTTCACATATCTGCCCTCATATTTCTTGAAGTCTCTCTTCTTCAAGTTGCTGTGACATAACTTCGCGTGCTAGTGACGTCTTATGAGTCTTACAAAGAGTTATAACTGACGAGAAATATTTTAGGTCACTATAGCGTCGATAAAAGTCCCAAAATGGCCACACCAAATTATATTATGACATTTTAAAGTCAGCTAACTTTATATCTTACACTATATACACAAATTAACAAGGCATAAAATTCCGGGATATTGAAACCTAAAAGCCTTACAGTAAGTTCTAAGAAAAGAAAGATTCATGGACAGTTTCAAAAGGAGGATTAAGACAATTTATTTCTGGAACCATTCCTTTTTCTGTATTTGCTGTGAAAAAAAGCTTGTAAAAAGGCGATTTTCTTAATTTTTATACAAATGTATCCAGTTAAAAAGGACTTTTAGTGCAAAAAAGTTTTCATCCTGAAAGAAAATGCGTCCAAACACGAGCTCAAAAGATGTATAAAAATACATTTCGTAGAATATGGAAAAGGTAAAATGCCGCAGCAATTTGGGAATGACCTCTGTTACGCATCGCAAAATTTATGAGAGCGCGTTTAGCTCTTGATAACTCTTAGCAGACACGAAACGTTGACGATAGAAATGTCAGACAGAGAGTTAACATGGCATGTTTATTTTCTGCTACGTCGCTTTGTGAAGGCAAAGTCGAATGCTGTACAAATATGTTTACGCTTTTGTTGTGATTGCTTTCATCTCTTTTTCATTGGCTCCGAATTTTATTCTCGAGCAATATTTGCAGCGATTAACGACAAGGAATTTCGCTGACCTTTCCTGTCTAACCTTTCCGTAGTCTGGCCTTAACCTTGATCGCCTCGACACGGGAAAAAATGGTTTTGTTACGGCAACAAAATTAGGGACAACAAATAATTTTTTTGTAGCTGCAACCAAACATTTTGCTGCAGCAACCAAACGTTTTGTTGATAGAACTAAACATTTTGTTGTTGTAACAAAATATTTTTGTT
>Ga0058701_10002588_pt1 | contig 13831 bp, 5 predicted proteins | sample AgamicOrMae_FD_97039 | JGI IMG/M metagenome (GOLD analysis project Ga0058701, IMG submission 97039) | Agave microbial communities from Guanajuato, Mexico - Or.Ma.e | ecosystem: Host-associated > Plants > Phyllosphere > Phylloplane/Leaf | place: Guanajuato, Mexico | collected 2012-06-04 | reverse complement strand
TTAGCCTAACTTAACCTAACCTAACTTGACCTAACCTAACCTATACGAACTTTGGCGTTTGCGACTTTTCTCGTTTGGCGGTTACGGACTGGCACTTGCGGCGTTGGCACTCGTGGTTTTTGGCGCTATCGAATGCCCCCCGAAGATTCAACCCCTTGTGTTGAATCTTTTTCCGATAGCCAAGCTGAGTAGCGATAAAAAAGCTATAGATGCCAAAGATAAGGTAGCTCATGATGCTTGGCAAAGATAGGTTGGATGCCGCTTTTCTCCACTCGGCTTGGCAAGGAAGGGTTGAACGCAAGAGGAATAAAATACAGCTTATATTTCCACAATGTATCGTGACACTTATTGGGTTCTCGCATTGATGTGTTTCATTGTATCGAGTAACTTTTCTGCTTTTAAAAAATCTTGCAAATTCTAAAAATTACCCACCTCATGATTTTGATAAACGAATTTCATGAATTTATCATTTAAGAGTTCAGAAGATATCCCCGTAAAAGTTTTGCTAATCACGGTAGACACACAAACTCCGCACTCAAAAAGTGTCACCTCATTTAAAACCGATTCTCCATTCGCCTCCTTTTTTGCGTAATACCATGTTTTCAACAAAAAAAGCGATTTGCCCAATTTATCACGTCTATAAGAGACATTCTTCGTTTTCAAGTTTTTTCAGTAATAACCACAATTATTAGTAACCTCTTCAAACAAATAAAGACACCTTCTCTTGCCATTGTCGCATTTAACTACAGTTAATTTAGAACCGTTAGACATAACCAAGCATATTACACGTGTTTACTCGAGATTAACATGGATAATTTATTAATTTGTTGGGATGAAAAGTCACCTAATTATCTTTACCAGTTTTTTGTTTAAAACAATTTTTTAAACACAATTCCTCCAACACGGTCGTTTCTCCGACTGCTTGGTACTGTTGTGTATCGATTTCCGGAGCATGGTGCCGCACTGTGGTAACTCCTGTATCCGCAGTCTCTACCTCTGACGCTACATTTTATTATTTGAGGACTGATATAAAGTTTTGGTGGGCAATGACTGTATACAAAAGTCTATTCAACAGTTACCACTTCTGAAGTTCAAACCATGAAAGCCGTAAAATACCACAACACAGAGCTTTATGAGTTGCCAAACTACAGTACGCAGCTATTCGAGTAACCGCAGTGCTTAGAGGAGGCTCCACACTTTTTGATGGAATCGCAAAATCAGGCTTCACCTGAGTAGTTTAGCGATGGCCCTTCCGACATACCGTAACCCGACCATGGAAACAGCAAACTTCTCTCGTTTTGAAACCGAAACTTTGCGAAATAGGAGATAACTTCTGACTCTCATATGTAAATTCCAGCGGAAACGAAAGTTTTTGATTCGGACGGAAGTCTTGAATGAAGCGGACCCGGCCTTGTGGATTGCAGCCGACGGTTTTACGGTGGCCGTGTTTACAAGTTAATGGCTAATCAAGGTCACTCTTGCTAATAAAGTTATGCGGAGAGCTTCTTGCGTAAACCCTTGAACCGCTACTTTGCCCAAACGTTCTCGCAATTTTAAAAGGCGGGATTTTCTACCAACCTTTCGTCGCCATGTATCTGCCCGAGAAGTAAGCGCTATCACTCTTGGCGATTGCCCAGCGGGAGCTATGTAAGAGAGGCGAGCTGAATATTTCTTTTAAAATAAAGTTTCTCTAGTATTAAGGAAGCACATACGTTTGCAAAAAGTGTTTTCTACAAAAATATCATATACAGTTTTTCGCCGTTGGACCTCTTCTAGAACCTAAAATATTTAACTTAACAGATAACAGCCCAAAGTGTTTGGAGTGAAATTTAGCTTAAGGGAAATGCGAAGGATTTTTCCCGTTATATTACGCAATTTTAAGCTGTGGAAGATGTCTAAATAGCTAAATTTTAGGTTTCCAGAGAGGTAATATTTTTTAAACTTTGGCAATACTGACCTAAAATGATCCTCTAAAATATTTTTTTCTGTTTCCGAACGGCATCGATGGGCGCTAGAGGGTTAAGTATTCATATTTAGATAGTTGGAAAAACACGAGCGTTAGGGTGAGTGAGTCCTTAGGGTGATTTACTATGCTATAGTTACAGTGTACTTCATTTTAAGTGGCACGATGCCTGATGCTAATTCATTAAATTTTCGACTGAAAACGCCCGTGGCGAAGATTTGCGACTATTGCAGCGTTTCTCGGATACCACTTGGAAAGACATCCTACGTTGATGTTAGTTTTGAAGCTAAATATTTGCCTTGTATTTCCTGGGCCAGCTCGTATCTCATTACTTTAAGTTGGTCGAAATTATGTATGCTCATTCGATTGGAATGAGTTGCAGACGCTTTCTTATGAAGAAGAGTTAGTTATCTGCAGTAGATTGAGCGTATTTTGAGTTATGAAAAATTCAGATCGCATACTTACGAATTCGTTTCCTTGCATTGATGTAAGCCTGGTTCACAGCGTCGTACGTAATGCACATGTTCGGCCCTCGGTATCCGCTGGAACATGAAAGTTCGAGTTAGAATGAATCACACGTAAAAGAAGTTCGCGTGATATTTCACAGGTCGATAGCCCGCTGGATGTAACTGATAAAAGCAGTGGAACTTCACTGAAGTTCAGTTTTTATTTTTAGAAAGCAAATGAGCATATTTCTAAATAATATTCATGAGGATATTCTTAAAGAAAAATGACGATCCTCTCAAAAATTTGCCTATGGGAAGGGGTGTGTCCAGGATCAAAATATACGCCACTATAGGGATTAAGGGAAGAGAGATATTTTTAAAGGTAACTAGATGATAAACGAAATCTTTTGTAGGTTGAGTAAGGTTGTTCTGAGTGGCGAAGGTAGGTGGTAACAGGGTAATTAGGGAAGACATTACTCATTACCCATGTTTTGGAAAACTTTTTATTTTATTTCATTGTTATTCGACCTTTCTGGTTAGTAGCTATGAGACTATGTAAGGCTTTATTTTAGTGTATTCAAGGAAGAAGTAATAATGAGAAGAAGGAAAAAATCTGCGACAAACCATGATAGCCGGGCAATATTCTTCTAACGTTTTACCATAAAGGTTCTTTATGATAAATGACTCTATAAATATTTTGAGGAAGAAAAAAGGAATGGCGGAACCGGGATTAGAACCTGCCACCTCCAACGTGAGGTAGCTATGTCCCTCGTGTCATAAAACAAAATCTCCTCAGAGAAATTCGGAATGAACAATTGCAGGCGTAGTCTCCTTTCTCTGGAGTGGGGATCACGGTGAACTCTCACGGTCATTTTCCCATTCTGAACTTGAGATAAAATTTTGGAGAATGGGACAACTTACAATGGATTAAATTAATGTTGTCTAAAACATGGAGGGTATTAATGCAACCTATAGAGTAGGCTTAACCAGTACAACACGAATCGCATCCCGCTTTTTATTATTTTACCTTAAAATGCAGCTTTGCTCGCGAAAGACAAACGGTACAGCTCGGATCATAACGTCTGACTTTGGGCATGAAATGACCGGATATAATTTATCTTACTTTGAAACTAACCTTTCAGGCAGCTCTATAAAAATCCATGGTTAGACATAACGTCCTCTTTTTTGCTTGAAAGCTATATTAACACAAAGGCCCCTTTGATTTTTTCTTTGAAGTGGTTTTTCATGGGTTCTGCTTCTTCAAAATTTTACCAAAGACTTGGTATTTTCGGGAAAATGTCCTCACCTGAAGCGTTATTTTAAAAAGCCGAATTCCTGAAACCTTTAGCATCAATTGCAGATTATTTTCGTAAAATAGAAATCACAATTTTCAATAAACTTGAAGAAAGAAGATTTAAAAAAAATCAGATACAGTGATTGAGTCGCTCATGTATCGATTAATACAATATTGCCCATCAGTGTTATTTTCATTGTATACTGCCTTATATTCCTTTGGTTTTATGTGTATATCCTCTCTAATGCGTGTTTCTGGAATTAATTTATTAATCTAAAGTTTTACTCGTCATATTTCTGTAAGGAATTTATAAAAAAGTGTTCTGTAAGAGTTTTCGTGAAAAGCCCAAAACTGATAGCGGAAGAAGCGATGAAGGCCAGATTCGACCCTAATTAAAATACTTACAATGTGCCTCTAAGAGTATTTAGGTTGTAATCGAGTGAACTCGATCTTCCGGGACCGTCTAAGAGCAGAGCGCATTCCGTCTCGCCATGCACCTCGATGGGGGTGTACTGGATGGCGAAGGCTGGCGATAACGTCGCGCAGACTATCGCCACGGCGAGAGCCAATCGCCATGGCCCCCTACTCCTGAAAACAAACAGAAAAAAACATGTTACTCATAAAATAAAGAGACAGCCGGCACGGTAACTAGATGAGCCTCGATAGAACTGAGATATAATCTGGGTGGTTGACGATGAGATGTGTCATGCTTCGTCTCCCGCTCCCCTTTGAGCGAAGTTCTCTTCTACGCGTTCCTAAGAGTATCTGGACGGTCCTTCTTCCACTAATCTTTGAAATCCCCCTTGGCATCGTTTTCTAAGTAACCTCATACTTTAAAGCATGAGGCTACTTAGCCACAGAATGAATTCATTACGTAGCTCGGGAAAATTCGAGTGATTAGGAGTCAACTTCGACAAAGTTCGTGGTGTGCAACTCCACTTGATCGCGCGATTGTCAGATCTCGTTTGATTCCGTGTCATGTGACCAAATATTCGGGTGGTCCTGTGTCACGTGATTATATGCCTTTGATTTCAGCTTTAACCCATTACCGCTTAGCGATGCCGTTCGGTAACAGAAAACGTTATTTTAGAGGATCTTTTAAATTCAGCATTGTCACAATTTAAAAAATATCACCCCTCTGGAAACCTGAAATTTAATTATTTAGGCATTTTCCAAAGGTTGATATTGCGTATTTTAATGGAAAAATTTTATTTCTTTTAAGCTGATTTCACTCCAAATACTTTGGGCTGTTATGGGTTAAGTAAATCCGACTTGCAAAGTGTATAAAAATTCTGATGCAACGTATAGAGTTGATGTTGAGCGTTCCAAGACAAGTTTGAAGCAAATACGGCACTTTGATAGTCGCCTATCCACAAAGACTTAAAGACCAGGGAGGGACGGGGTAAGCCACGAATACAAAGTGAGGTAGCAAAGAGGCATCACGGCCTGATTTAGGGTACCGGGCACCGGATACTTAAGATCGGTCGAGATTCGCGGATGGAAGTAAGATCTCTTTGTTTTTGTTTACGCGTTCGGGTCTCCAGTTTTAGGTGGTTGCCTTGCGTAACCCGACTTCCGGAAGTGAAGCAGTCCTAATTTTTAGTAACCATGCTTTGGCGAATCACTGGTGCATCGTGTAATTAGTGCATTTAATCACCAGGGAAGCTTGAGCTGAAACAATCGCGGAGATGCCGGCACCTCCTTTTACGCGGAAATATTCGTGATTGAGATTTCTCACTGAATCAATCATTGAAGACACTCGCCTTTCTACATCATTCCAAAACTACGTTTTTCACAGAATCAATCGGTAACAAGTTCTTTCGATAAGTATCAATCGTTATTAAAACTGCGTCTAGGTATATAAACCAAACCTTTTTTTCTTAAGGTTTTGCGTTTGGGAAGGCGTTTTTTAAGCACGAAAACAGAGCGAATCGAGTTGATGGTTTTTGGGCTATTTTTCCAAACAGTCTTCTCATTATTTGTGGGCTTCATGGGATCCCAGTGGACTTGAACAACAGCTGAAAGTCCTTTCTAAGGTAAGCACTTTCAAACACTCACGTGAAAACCAGATTTCCTCTAAAAACGAGACGTTTGAAAACGCCTTATTCGGTTAAAATATATCTTAAGCTGTTGTTATTCGCAAGTTTGCACGGGCCTCGCTCAGCCCATGAATGACAAAACGAGTAGACAAACTCTGGGAAGAGCCAAATTCCAATGTTTCGAATGTAGAGAATACAATAACTAAAATGTTTTCCAGCACCGCAAAAACGATTTGTCTTTGGCTTCTTGGACTTCCAAATATCCACGGATATCAACATGGATATTCATACCTTTTGGATGTCAGTCTTCAGTTATCCATACAAGTGAAGATATTTACAATTATATCTAAGCAGGGATATCCATGCAAGGACCTTCTACAATGGATATCCGTAAACAATAAATACCTATGAATGGATCTCCATGTTTCTATGGACATCAGTCTTCAATTATCCTTGATTATATGGATATCCATGAGGATATCCATGAGGATATCCCTGTGGATATCCATGAGGAAATTTATTAGGATATCCATGATGATATCCATGATGATATCCATGAGGATATCCATGAATTTCTCTGGATATCCATGCATTGACTTGCTACGGATTCTCGATCCAGGGCGGCTTCCTCCCAAATTTGCAATGTGTATAGTACCAGTTGCAAATTATTGTCCTGCGGTGGTCTTTTTGCACTGCCTTGTCTCCCCCTGACCTTAGAGAACTGGATTTTTTTCGGATGATAATGGTTCCGCCGATGCAGATAAAGTATTTAAAAACCGCGGAAATATTCGGAATATTTAGTCGAAGACGATGAAGATCAATGTCCACATCATGGAGTGTTGTAAGAAGTTATCTGCAAAATCAGCTTACAGTCCGGTTCAAAATAAGCTTACTGAAATACAACGCGGAAAAACGCATTGTAAGGAAGCTCCGAGAAAATCCAATAAAGATGCACGAGACACAAAATTGTGTTTGTCTCTTTTTTTTTTTCGCAGCAGCAGCTCTTTCGTATCGTAAGTTCAATCCCCTATATTTACCCTGCACTCAGGCAGAATGACTGAATTCCTCTCTCGTAGGAAAGAAAAGAACGGTTTTATGAAAACATCGGTTATTGTTTGAGGAAGATTGCGTCTCAACTTCTCCCCGGGGATAGATTCAACAAAAAATTTCAATCGGTTAAACGATGAGCTGCGGTTCCTTAAAAAAAAGGAAAAGAAAAGAAAATGCCGGTGCTGATTAAACCAGAAGATTTATTTTAAAAGGCGACTCCATTGTGCTCCGACTTCACTACATTGAACCTGCTGGGTCTGTCATGATTTGGGATGATCTAAAAACAACTACTACAAATTGAATTGAAGCTACATTTTGCACCTTTCGTATGTGTTCCGCCTTTCATCGCCAAGCCAACAGAGCGAGGCACATGGCACTTAACCAAGCCTTGCGTTCACTGTATAAAGAAAATCTTCAATTCATATGCAACAAAAGTCAAATCATTGATCTGAAATGTAGTTTCAGTCCAAATGTACTATCACAGACAGAAAAAACGTCCCCACCCCCATGCAACCACCCGGACATCGGTGCGTTGCGGTTGCCTACCTTTAGCTCGGCATCAGCCAATCAGCTGCCTGATTCCGAGTTAAGGTAGGCAACCGCAACGCACCGATGTCCAGGTGGTTGCAGGGGGGGACGTTTCTTCTGTCTACGATAGTACACTGAATTTCAGTTATATAATTCTTAAAATAAGCACTTTATATAAATTAGAAACGATTTCTGAAATTCGGAGAACAATTGGACTGAAATTCATTGCAGATCAGTTATTTGACTTTTATTGCATCTGAATTTAGGGTTCTCTTCACCAAGCAGGATGTCACTCCTCAGTGGCAGAAGCCTGCCGCAGATCAGTCACCGGAATCAGGCTTTGTAACCGAAAGGTTTCATTAAGATACTTGAAGTGCCTTAGTACCTTACACATCTTGGTTTTGCGCACCAAATGCGGAACATGAATAAACCCCGATCTTTGGAATTTATTCTGGCATCCAACGTGCAAATAAAGGCAGAGAACGCTTTGCGAATCCGATAGTAAAAGAAGAGAGACAGTGTTGCTCAATTTTCGAGTTCAGCCACCGCAAAATAACTGGAGAACTGGTCGGCAGCACCACTCACAGTCAGAAATAAGAAAATGGTCGGTTAGAACAAGAATAGCTCTATGATTTACCGCAATTGACGAGGACTTTTAACTCCACTCTTGTAAACATCTCCCGAAAATCCCGACGGTCGACTAGGTCTACATAATCCGGATACTGCGTGGCCTTCGCCCGGTTTTCCTAAACTTGTTCCCCTTGAAAATACCTCAGTCCCTCTGACGCGATTTGTGCACTCTAAGTTCCAGAGAAGTTTCATTGGTGATTGATAATCATACAGATTATTTTTCTCTCCTCGACATATACATGCAGGAGTCCTAGAAAAGCCGTTGGGAAGATCTCTAAATTCATTATCGACCATTGTTTGAGACCTCATCTTTTAGAAAGCCATCAAAACGACGTGGAACCATGAATTAAACTATAAAATAACCTACTGTGTGAATAATTTGAGCATGACACTCGTATTTAGGTGAAATTTAGAGGACTTACACTTGTAAGTTAAGTTTGTTCGAATAGAAAAGATAACTGGAAAACTTTGTAGTCAATCAAGTGAAAGATGTGTGCACTCCAAGAGCCACTGGAAACGCAGAAAGTTAGCACCTTTGAATCGGATGCTTCAAAAATACGACCAGTAGATTTTTCATATTTGACATTCGAAAGGCGAATCCATCAACATTTCTAGTAGAAGACAAATCGGAAGCCTCATTCGTCGCGTGATTTTTGGTGCACGTGAACAGAGAGCTATGCTAGCTTCCTGTTAACAGCGTAAGGAACTTGGCAAACACTGTGGAAGATGATCGAAATTAGAGGGGGTTGGCAAATGAAAAAACCGGTTATTTAAAACTGATTTCAACCGGTTAGACTTTCACCATTCGGATTGTGGAAGTGGAACAGGAGCTACTCGTCTTGCATCCTGAGGCGCTGACTTGCGTGATAAACGTGAACTAGGCGAATGCCCATTCAGAGTGCGTGGGAGTCGATCCGGGTACCCGGTTTTGCTCGGACCATATTTCGCGTTTTGTTCAAACGGATGGCGAAAACTTCGCACAATGGAGTAAATTTAGCGTTGTTCGTCGTGGGTTGCCCACACATCACCTGGCTGTTCGGCCCTTTTGCGGGGCAAGACCAATATGACGCAGCAACTTTTGCCATGTAAACGGGGCAATATAAAATATTTCGTTCCATTTTACAGACATCTATTTCTCGACGTATCCTGGTATCCAGTATTGTAAATGTGGATTATGCTTGTGACTAAATTCATCAGTATGAATTTTGAAGGTTATGTATGTCCCCTAATAGACAAAAGTTATTAAAAAAATATTTTTATCTAAAAATATGTTTGATATATTTATCATATTTACTATTTAACGTCGAGGATAAATATTTTTTTCTGCATGTCTTCAAAATATCGTTTTCCTGTTTCTTTTCATTCCCTTCTCTGTTTTCTTCTCTCTGTTCCCTTCCCCTCTCCTTTCCCCTTCTCTTTCCCATACTTGGTTTTTTCTCCTGGGGAGGAGCGATCGACTCTCCCCCTCTGAATTTGCTCATGGAGTACCCATCGAGATGATGTTTCGATAGTTCAGGTATATCTGTGAATCAGGTATGGTTTTATGTGTAAGTATCTCTCCCAAACTTATAGCATTCATTAAAAAAAAAATCAATTCAATTTCAAAATTAAATTCAATTTCAAACCCTTAAAAATCCGTCTTGAAGGGTGTTGGGAATACTCCTGGGGAGCGCTGCTGTTAAGGAAATGAGGACTTTTTTTTTTTGAGATTTGTGATTGAAATACAACCCTTGCTTCGGATGGGAAGTTGCGTCAGTGGGTCTTCTCCGCCTTCCCCTGGTCGCAACCACGTAACAGAGCTGGACTCATTATTCGCGGTCGGCCGGCCGGCCATCAGCTGGACTCCATTGTTTTCGCCTCCCGTCCGAACTCGCCCCGCTCCGCTCCTCCCCGCCCCATCCTCTCATGGATTCGAGTTTTTATTTCAACGAAAGACCTTTCATCGTCTGCTTCTGCTTCCCCGCAAGGCAGTGCGAAAATCACCGCAGGACAATAATTTGCAACTGGTACTTAACACATTGCAGATTTGGGAGGAGGCATTTTTCTTCCTTTGGTTTTTACCGGTTTTTTCAAACCGTTTGCTGCATTAACAATATGCTCTATTTATAGGGATAGCAATTTTTACTATACTTACTATAAAAAAGAAAAAAGTGTTGTCATTTTAAAAAAAAATATGCAGGCATTGTCAAGAGCCCTCTTAAAATAATGGGTAGCTGTCGTAAGCGCCAACGCCGCAAGCGCCAATCCGTTACCGCAAAACGAGAAAAGTCGCAAACGCCAAAGTTCAAAACCGCTATACAAACCTCACCTAACTTAACTTAACCTAGCCCAAGGTAACCTAACATAACTTAACCTAACCTTTAAAATAATAGGCCTACCTATCATTTGGCGGTTACGAACTTTGGCGTTTGCGGCGTTGGCGCTGGCGGTTTTTGGCGCTATCGAATGCCCTCCAAAATAATTAACAGCAGACCTATTATAGAGGCTGATTTTTCTCAAAATTGGTTTTGATAATACCGATATAGACATCTAAAATAAAGCGTTCTTTAACAAAATTCTGCGTGAATGCTTTTCACCTTTTATCGAATATTGCTTCGTACGTTTCCAAGCTTTCAAAACGTTATAATACGTGTTATGGGAGTCAAGCTGCAATCAAATGCTGCTCAGATCCCTCCCACCGCGTGTAAAGCATCACATTTAAAAAGTTTGGACGGAATGGAGATGAGATGGCTTGGAACCACGTGAGGGAAATCGATCGTGGATTTGCTGACGCGTGGGACGCAAAGTGTGGGTGGGGGGGGGGCGTAGAAACACAGTAATGACGTTAGCCAAAATGAATCCTGCGGTCCTCTATCACGGATATCACTGAGTTTTCGAGTTGTGTGAATATATTTGACAAAAAAAAGGAATAACCTCTTCAATCGTCTTCCAGTTAAAATATATCATTTACGGTACGATTCGAAAAATTGCCCTTATTGGACCCCATTTACCTTCAGTTATGTTTATCAAATATTAAAGTTCGATAGGTCTTAACCCGTAACAGCCCGAAATATTTGGAAAGAAATTTAGCTTGAGAGATATTGTGAGGATTTTTTTTTCACTAAAATACGCAATTGTAAGCTTTGGAAAATGCCTAAATTATTAAATTTAAGGTTTCTAGAGGAGTGATATTTTTGAAGTTGTGACAAAACTGAATAACTGAAAAGATCCTCTAAAATATTTTTCTGTTTCCGAATGGCATGGCTGGGCGGTAGTTGGTTAAATAGTTGTTTACACCTCTACCCCTGTAAATTAAAGCAACATTTTTGTTCACCTTGACCTCAAACACTGCAGTTCTGGTGAATTTCCGGCAATTATCAACACATCTTTTTGCGAAAGAATGTTGCGAAACCAAAGCTTGTTCTGATCTGGTTCAGATGGGTAATGACACTAAACCTTCAGAATTGTTCACTGCACAGTAATTAAGTAATGACTCAATCGGTAGTGCGTATATGAGCCTAATTATGAGCCCAAGTTTTTCAGACCGAGACGGGTCACAAGATGATCTCAAGAGTTGTTTATGCCACCTGAGGCTTCAGTGGTTAGCCAATATCGGAAACTGGATGCAAAGCAAAGCTTGTTTGGTTGGAGGTCGTCCTCGGTTGAGGCGCGATTATAAAACTAGCCATTAGGAAGCGGCATATAACGAGTGAAACTCTGAACTAAGAGCGAAATAGTGGCACTTTAGTCCCATATTTTACGACATTTAAATTAGTCCGCTTGGATTCGTCCAAATGTGCGGAATTTTTGGACAGTCACCTTAGAGATTATGTTCCCGTTCCTCTTGCTAATCAAAAGTTATAATCCCCCTTCTTTTCACTTATTTCACGACCGATTTCCTTTTTTTAATTGGCGAGTACTGACATTATTTAGGTTACAGGATTATATTTCAAAAAGATATTGTTAAAAAAGAACACATTCTGTATATTTTTAAGATACTCCCAGAAATTACAGTTACTTTAAAAAAATCTTATTGATTTTCTAAGAAGTATTTAAAAGTGCCTATAATTTATAAACATTAAAAAAATGCCAGTAACTTTATAGTACATTAAAAGACCAAAAAAATTGTATCTATAAGAGAATACATTTTTTAATTACCGGTGCTCCGAACACTAAAATTAAACGATGGAAATACATATTAATTCAGACTTTGAAGTAAAGGTAACTCATTTGATGTGAGAAATCGGTGACGCTTATTCTCCACCAACGTATGAGACTGACAGGACTCTCAGGTACCTTAACACTAGTGACTTTACACTATTAGACGACAACCAAAGTCGGAATTATGCACAAAATCGGCTATATATTTCGGCAGTAGGGATAAACAATTTAATAGAGATGAGCTGTTGCTGATGTTCGATTCGGACACAACTTCTAGGAATATGAATGCGTTATATACTTCTTTCTTTTTTAAGTTGTCGACCAAGTGTGGGTAGGTCCAAGAATTTCTCCGTTGCGAGAGCTGGAAGGTTATCGGAAGAATTTTTTTGTCTTCTTTATAGTGTGTAGGAAGACGACGTACGGGATTCCTCAACTCTTTTTTCCGGTTTACAACTTTTACCAACACCAGAAATGATTCCTTTCTGCAAGTCTGAGTGAGACACAAAGTATAGCTTGGAATATTTTTGCCTATCGAGAAAATGGTAAACATCCTATTAAATAAAATACAACAAAGAGTTGGTATTTCTTAACTGATATCTCGCTGGCAGTGACTGCCACCAAAACAGAGCACTATGCGTGCTAATGATAAATTTTGTTCGTTAGGCTCACTCCTCGGCTTTACTATGAAAGGTAAATTCAGGAATATTCAGACCTCTTGGAAATAGAAAATGCTGTTGTTAAAACTTGGAGTGAATGCTATTCATAAGTGCGTCGCTGGTTTTTGGAAGCAAATTGAGTTTCAAGCATCAAGGCAAAGTTGGCAACGACTAAAATGTGGTCCGTAAAGAGAGCATTGAAATGCCAAGGGCATTTCAGAAAGTATTCGAAATTCGGTTTCAGTGGGTCCTTGGACGAGGAATGCTGAGGCTGAGGTCAAAGGTAGCGGTGTGCGTTACGCCTTATGACGTAATTTGCGGATGAAGTTTGACCCCCCCCCTTTAGGCAAATTTGATTTGGCGCCTTATTCTGGGCGCGCGAACGGTGCAGCGGAAAGACCCGCAAGTTGGCTTGCTTTGTCACATAAACGCTGAAACAATGTTGCATTTGCTCACGGAAATTTAACCAACAAAGGACGCCCTGAAGTTGAAAGTTTCCGCTCGAGCAGACTGCCTATGTAGTAAGAACGTTCATTCTAATTTCGAGCGTTCTATGCGTAGACGAAAATTCATTGTCAAAGTTAGGTTTTAAATAGTAATTAAAATGAAGAGAAAGATTAGGTTTAACTGGAAATCGATCAGCCATTTTTTCTTTTTTCTTTTTTTTTAAAAAAAGACTGACTTATAATTACTGAAAAAAGTCAAAGATGCAAAATTTCGGTCAGTCTTGAAAAAAGATAGACGAACCAGGAGTTTGTTTTTTTTTCGTCTGACCAAAAATAAGACATCAATTCGTTAAAATCTAGAAATATTTAAAAAAAGTTGTATAAAACTTATTTCAAATGTAAAATTAACAATAGACTTACTACTGATTCTTCGTTGTTTCAGGATATTTTTTCTGATAATGAGATGAATGAATGAGATGAAAAAAGAAACAAAAGAAAACCAATGTACATTTCAATCATGGTTTTAAAAACATTAAAATTGACGTCTGTCTCATGTCAAATTTAGGTATGGTCCTCCATTTTTCAGTGTCACCGATACGTAGGTTTTCATTGCGTGGTTTTTAAAGCTAATATTCCCGG
>Ga0058701_10002587_pt1 | contig 13831 bp, 7 predicted proteins | sample AgamicOrMae_FD_97039 | JGI IMG/M metagenome (GOLD analysis project Ga0058701, IMG submission 97039) | Agave microbial communities from Guanajuato, Mexico - Or.Ma.e | ecosystem: Host-associated > Plants > Phyllosphere > Phylloplane/Leaf | place: Guanajuato, Mexico | collected 2012-06-04 | reverse complement strand
CGACGGAACTCCGGTACTGATCCGGATTACGAGTACCGTACTTGTACCCGTCTAGTTCCCTATACGCAAGAAAACGAACTGAAACGGACTAGAATGGACTGCGGTACCAAAAAGGACTGGAGTACCGTACCCAAACAGTACCGTTGCGGTTCCCGTTTAGTGCCTTGGCAGGACTACTTCGGTACTGATACGGTACTCGAATTTTTACTAGGGTACTCAGTAAAAACAAACCTCCGTTTTGGGGATTGCTATACCTGTTAGGGTATGAAACCGCAAAAGGGGGTAGTGCGTAATTTGGTAATTTTTCGACATAGACCTGTGTTCTGCCACATCAATGGAAAGCTCTCGCCAAGACCCTTTGAATGATACGGCTGAACATCGGCCTATCTTAAAAAATAACCAAAATACGCATTACTCCCTTATTTTTCAAGATAGACGTATGTTCAGCCACATCAATGGAAAGCTCTCGCCGAAACCTTTTGAATGATATGGCTGAACATAGGCCTATCTCAAAAAATAACCAAAATACGTACTACTCTCTTTTGGTACCCCTTAAACAGGTATAGCATTCCCCAAAACGGAGAGGCGCGTACAAAGTCAATTCATTGTTGCCCCAAGGGTCATTCAGATAGGCTTAAAGATGGATGGCGTAAGGAAGGTCAAACGAGCGTGTGTCTGGCCGGACCCAACTTGTTAGAAAACGTGGCTGCGCCGAAACCATCGTTCCTTTTGAGCTGGCAGCCCTCCAGCTGCCGCTTGATTGGCTGAAGGTGCAGCTGGCGCGGCCGAATTTCGGAAAACCTGGAGAGCGTGTGAATAAGGCCGACAGGTGTCTGCGCACCCACCGATTAACGTCGCAGAGCTGGCCACTAATTGGAAATCGGACTAATATGGCATTGGTCTGCTATCCAATCAAAAATTGCACGTTTGCTTTGAGTGCTCTTCGTTTTCAATTTGCCGACGACGAACCGTCTTTTTGAGAGGCGCGGCAATAAACATTCGTTGGAAAAACGCCTCTGCCGAATGACCTCCTAAAACACGTCGTGAAAAGCGGCCTTTTCCACCTTTTGGTTCCACCTCTGGTAGGGTCGAACCAAACGAAGCGAAGCACAATTCTTGATCTAACATATCGCATGGTTGCTGTATGAATTTGAGATTTTGAAATTTCCCGACTTTTCCCTCGTTAAATTTCATCAATTTTCCGACTGACGGATGATTATCGAGTTTAGACGAAATTACGCTAGTGTTTTTCCCTATTTTTTTAATACTATCGATTTCCTTTCCCCGACTTTCCCTGGACTCCCAGGTCCTTGAAGCACCAGGGTAGGGTAAGGTCCTCAAGGACCCTACTAGGACTAAAATTTTAGCAGTTTGTATCGCCGCCACCGCCATTACAGATTGGGTTACAAATGTAGCGCATCGCTTCTTCCCCACTGTCGCTAATCCTGATGCCGCTTACTTCTCTGAAGAACTGGATCGAGACAAGTGATCGTTCCGTTCACTTGTCGAGCGCTCATCGCTAGGCTCATTGTCAGCTAAGCGACGAAAGGTAGAACTCACAGATGGAAGATTCCACCTCTCAAATGTACAGTGCACCAAAAAAGATTCCAGGACCGGAGACCGGAAGACGAATAGGGCGTGGTCCACAAAAAGCACTCAGCTCTTTTCTTGCAATGGACAAAAATCTTTTTCTTTTTTCGATCGCTGCGTTGAAAAGTTAATGGGCCGTAAAAATAACAACAGGGGTAACGATTTCTTTCAGCCTACGAAGATGAGCTTTGCCGACTTCCCGTTTACGGTATCCGGCGCTGTTTCGCAATGATTTCATTATCGAAGAGAAGCGATCGGCTTTGATTAGCAAAAAAGCTTCATCGTCCCACGCTGCGCGACGGCCACGCTGCGCGACGGCCACGCTGAGGACGGACTCGGCAACAACACTTCGGCAGTCGTTCTGTTGGTGACAAATGTTCCCTCCATTTCAAAGCTGTTTTATTGGTCGTGTCAACGGCACACCAGCCGTCTGTATGGGTGGCAAAAACACCGCGGACCGCACGACGGCGGAAGCACTCGTCCTGGTGGAGGGTGGTACGCGGGTCGTGTCAAGGTCAGCCGTACGAGATTACTTTTCCAGGTTCACGTCAAGGAAGACTCGTCTTTCATCGTACTCGCTCAAATATTCATAGGGCTATTAGAGCGGGTCTGACTGAAACGCGGCCGGGCCGGCCACCCTTTCAACTCGGCATCAAGTCATCAGGCTGGAGGCGCCGCACTACCGCTCCAACTATTGTTCGCAGATATCTTGTGCAAGACTGGAAACACGCCACACGTGCAGTAATGTAGGTTGGCAGAGCTAGCCTTGGCAGAGACTTCGCAGGCAGCTTGTGACAGCAATATCATGAGGTGGGCCGCGAGAATCTCAGGTCATTTCCCGACGGGGGTTCCATCTATCTCCGGTGACCAGTGAACATCGCTCGTTTATTACTCCATGATGACATCCATCTTGTGGCGTCTTGTGAGGCAAAGGTAGCGGACCATCGTATCCGATACTAGACCTCCCTCAAGATCGATTCTTGCCACCTTTCATTGCTTAGCTTGCAGTTCTCCGACGCTTGATGGCTATCCGATTGGAAGGCAATTCCATTTGCGCTAAGATTGGCGCCGAGACTTCGTGCGGTCACCTCCTGCGGTTTGGACTGGCAACTATTCTTTTCGGGAGTGCGCCTTCAACCACAACGCTCTTGCTTGCCGAGCAATTCTTGCACTGAGTGGGCCGAGGGGGGACGAAAGGGGACGAAAGGGGACGAGGGGCGACGAAGTGGTCCAAAGAGGAACGAGGAGGACAGAAGGGGGACGAGGAGGACCGAAGGGGGACGAAGAGGGACGAATAAGGGGGCCAAAGGGGGACGGAGGGGGACGAAGGTGGACGAGGAGGGACGAAGTGGTCCAAAGAGGAACGAGGAGGACCGAAGGGGGACGAAGAGGGACGAATAAGGAGGCCAAAGGGGGACGGAGGGGGTCGAAGATGGACGAAGAGGGACAAAGAGGGACGAAGGAGGACGAAGGCGGACGAAGGGGGACGAACGGTGCCGAAGGAGGACGAAGGGGGCCGAAGTGGGGCGGAGAGCGACCACTTCAGGGATGGTCCAGCCGGGAAGGAGTAAATATTGCTCTAGGATCCGATAAGTCAACAAAGTAATCCATCGACGTTGCCAGATTGTTTCAAGTGGGCGAAGCGGCGCGGCGTGTTTGCACAAGTAGTATGAAAAACGGCGGCTTCGACATCTCGGAGCGAGACTGGAAGCGGCCCGCGGGTGTATGCATATTTCAGAAAGCACTCCCACGTCGGGGAACTGTGCCGATAAAAAGGATGTCTTTACAATAACACGACCCTCTGTTTTGCCGAGCAGAAATGTCGTAAATAAATCCAATACTTGGTTCAATATATTTCACGTTAAGGCAGGCGCCCTTTATTGGGCCGGGCGGGGACGTACGCGCGGGTTGCCTAACCTCGCAGCGCGGATGCAGCTGCTCCAGCCGCCCCTCCCGCCATTATTATTTCATGCTCCCATAAGCCTTTCATTGAAAGAGGCCTTTCTTGTGTGCACCTTAACATGATTGCTCCAGGGGGCTTGCACTCCGTCCCCCGCGCAACACATTCCAATCCGCGCTCATCAAACATTTGTTCCGTTTCGGTTTCGGCAAGTTTCTCTCGCCCGCCTCCGAGGGGTGCTCGACCGAAACTAGCGGGAAGTGCCAATAAATCATAATAATGGCTTGTTCCGATCTCGCTCCTCTCTCTGAGACCCTTCTAATGAGCCTCGAAAGGAAGCACACTGCGCGCCATCTGTGGGCGGCGACCCGCACTTCGGCGAACCGACGGCCCGCCACCAGGCGAACCCGCCAGAGGGCGCCAGCAGCCAGCGCTCGCGCATGTACACACCCCCCCTGTCCTGAAGCGCCTCCTGGCGGCCTGTGGGCCGAACTAAAGTGGCGCGGCACAGCACGGCGCGGCGCGTAGTATTTCCGAGTGTTTACTGTTTCGAATGCTTCGGTCTCGCTGTCGGGCCCCGTCCCGTTTCAGTGTGTCGGCCGCGCTGTTTCGTGGTCACACACAGCCTTCTTAGTCATCAATGAGGTCGCGGTATTTGCCTAATTTAAGCATCGCTTTAATGACTAGCTGCGTACTCGGGAGAGCAGCTGTTGAGCGCTGCCTCAACTCGAACCCCTTTTCAGCCCTCTGGCCGACCTGCACATCGCTAAAAAGCACTTACGCCGATTGCCCCGCGCTTTCCTCAAGTGCTCCCAATCACCGCCCCCACACAAACAAAAACAATGGTTTTGCTGGCCTACATCCGTGTAAACTCGAGTCGTACTCTTTTTCTCGGCCGCCTCCAAACAAGCCTAACGATATTCTTTCGCGTTACGAGACAACGGCGAGAATAATGAAGAGGATCTCACGCGCAGGAGAAAGAATGCTTCCGCGGTGCTTCGCGTGGGGATGCAAGACACCCTGGAATGCCTGCCAGCCCAGCATGATCTCACGAATAAATTTCAATAACCCGCCAAAATGGCGGCATTCGTCCCGAATCGAGCCGCGACGGCTAACCAATTTATATCAGAGGCATCTATTTTCATCGTAGCTGGCAATAAAGTGCGAACAAAGCATCGTTCCAACTGCTACTAGTCCTCCCACCAAGTTAATCATCCCGACGCAAATGAGGCGCTCTCGCGCACTCTCGTGCCTCACGAACTTTCGACTCGAGATTCGGAGAATGGCGGAGCGAATTCGGGCGTTAGCACCTCACGCAAATAAACCTAAATAGGCGGCCAATAAAAAAGGCCGCTCCGAGATTCTCGGTAAAGATCGGATTGGCCGTGTTTACCACGTAAAAAGATTGAGTGTGTATTTACTTTGGTTGGAATAACACCAATTCTGATCAAACAACAAAATTACATTTCCACGAACACGAGTCCATCGGTTGGGGCTTCATCTGGACGAGCAACTGATGGGCCCAAGCGAATTTTGAGCCGTGGATCATTTCGGGGACATGACAGGACACAATGTCACTTTAACTGGTTCTTTCTGTTGGGCTCAACGAACTCTCAATTTTTAGAAAGACTTCAGCGCAAGCTGAGATTTCGCACGGGAAATATTTGCCCTGCATGACAGAAGAGGTGTTGCAACCCGAATTACAAAAGATGCCTTGCAGTTTATCATCCCGCGTAGGCAGAAATGCTCTCAATAGACGTAGGTTCATGCATTTTTTTCGCCGGATGACACTCCAGTAACATCCAACATGCCCCATGAATTAATCAAGAAATTAATAAAAGCTTCCTGACTGTCGATAATATTAACTACAAGTTCCCGGGTTTTCAGTTTATGTTCCCTGCAACACAGGGCATTCCGAAAAGTACAAGCAGAGGAATGAGTGTGAATTAACGTAACGAATGTCCGGTATTACCTATTCGCGTCCAAACAAGCGTGACAACAAACGTGCCGTGTGGATAATCATATCTTCGCGGCGTCCCTCCACAGTTAGAGCTAGTTGCGTCATCAAAGCAAATCAATACTTCGAGATGGCTTTCTCATCCGAAGAAACCAGAAAGGATATAGGCCTCATAACCGGACAGAAGTAAATGGCAAAAGCCTCTGAGGCGCGTAACGAAGAGACTAGGATCTCGAGGAAAGATTCAGTATGTGGACGAAGTTCTCGTTGGGATGATTAAAGCATAGCTCTAGCATTGGAACTGTAGGTGAAGCCTGACAGACAAGTCGAGACAGCGAGCTTAAGCCTGGATTGTCTCGGCAACATGGCCATATTGTTCTCGGTCTGAGTGGTTCTGCTTTAACCATTGTCCCCATTCTACCGGCTTCTTCTCGGCATGGGGGACGTTTTAAGAGGCTGAAATCGGTACAGTCTGTTTCGGCCTAGATCGAAGGTTTGTGAGGGGCAGTGGATTGCGGTTGGGGCTTCGTCGCTCTGCGGGACGCGTTCCATTGGTCGGGTCCCGATGTCCAAACTCAGGGCGGTCGGACCGGCATTCCTATAGCGCAATCCACCACCACCGGATGTGACCATCAATCCCGATTCTGAGGAGTATCAAAGTGTCCCATCGTAGGGACATAAGCACCCCGTAACTTTGGATGTGACTGTAAAGGACGAGGTTTTCAAGGTTTGAAAGTCGAATTCCTGTATCAACGACCTTTATTTTACAGGAAATCTCTTCGTAAAACGGTCGGTTTCGCAATGTCCCTGCTGGAGAGGGGCACGGGCCACTTCAGCTTGGACGACCCGCACTTCTCTCAGGGCACTGAGTCTTGTCCTTGGCGCAATCGTGGCACACGCTCCCAAAATCCATAATTTTTGCATTATTCGGCATAAAGTAAAGCGTAATAAAAATGCGCACAGTTCAAGGGTGCTCTCACGGAAAAAAAAAGGTTTTGTTACGGCAACAAAATTAGAGACAACAAATAAATTTTTTGTTGCTGCAGCCAAAAATTTCGCTGCAGCAACCAAACGTTTTGTTGTTGTAACAAAATATTTTTGTTGTCCCTATTTTAACATATGATTTTGTTGGTATAACAAAACCTTTTATACCGTGATGAAAGCGGCATCGCGCTTGCGGTTGCTGCGGGTCCGGTGCGATGTGGAGCGCTCCAATCGGATCGGCGACGAAAGGGAAACAAGAGAAACATTCAAAATATTCAGTGCACGGCGTTCTTTGCGGTCAGGCGGGTGAAGAAAGGAGATGAAAATACTTGGGATTTGAACAAAGGGACGGAGCAACATTGCCAAGGTGCGAGGAAAAATGTCTACGTGGACAAAAGGAGTCATATCTGCAGAGGTTGACACTTTTCCGGTGCCGAAGGCGCCACGGGGGCACGCAGTGGGGGTGCAGGGGGGCGTAGGGGGGATGCAGGGGGAGTGGGGGGCACAGGAAGGGGTGCAGAGGAGGGGGTGGACGCCGAATTTCGGTCTCGTTAAGCGAGATCCCCGCAGGGCGCTGAATAACACGATCAGCTAATCCCTCCTCTGTTTTTAATCCAGTGACCTGGTTTAAGCATAAAAGTTTTTGCTCAAGAAAACGCGCTGAAATTGAAAATAAATAGGTTCCTCGATTTGGACGCTCAAGGCTAACAAATACTTAGCTAAAGTTATTCTTTTAAATTCACACAACCAGAGCAACTTTGCAAAGTTATTATTTTTTTTCGTGCGAGATAAATTAGCATTCGCGATAACTTGATTAGGGCAACGTGATCACATCTTGTTTAGGGTAAGCGTTGGAGCAGTTTCCCTCCTTCCTCCACTCAAACTTTGGCCAAGTTAACGAAAATAGAGAAAATTCACGTCCCGCCGCCCCGCCTACGCCTAACAAGATGAAACTTCAAACAGGCGGCCTCGTTTCCCCAGACTAAATTTGGGCCATTTTTAGACGTACACCAACTTTTAGGAAAGATTGCTTGCGGTCTCAGAGAGTGACGTCACCTTAACCCTTTACAGAAACCACCGAAAATCCTTCACAAGGTAAGCTTGGCACTGGCAAACACAAATATCATGCATCGAACTTCAAGAAAATCCCCCTAAACCGTGTTGCAGTACGATGGTGTCTTTGAAGAGTCTTTTATAAGGTGTTTCAAGAAAAAGATATGACCCTTCAAGACGGATTTAAATACATTCAGAAGCAAAAAACGTTCGCGCCATCAAATAATTACAAAAAAAAAATAATAATTTGAAAAAAAATTCACAGTAAAAACAAACCACTAAGGGAACGATATACCTGTTTTGGGTGTGAAATCAAGACGGGGGTGGTATGTATTTTGGTTATTTTTCAAGATATGCCTTCTGTTCAGCCATACCATTCAAAAGGTCTCGGCGAGGGCTTTTCATTGATGTGGCTGAACATATGTTTGCATGAAAAATTACCAAAATACGCACTACCCCCGTTTTAGTTTCATATCCAAAACAGGAAAAGTATTCCCCAAAAAGGGTTTTTGTTTTTCTGTGTTCCTTGAAAAAAAACGAAAGGACTATTTACACGCTGACTCACTTAAAATGTATTGGGTCAGTTTCCGGGCGTTCAACTCCCATTTCAAATGCATTAGGTTGGTTTCCGCGCGTTCAAGTATCCCTTTTGTTAACACAGGCGTGCGAATAGAGCTGGCTTAAAAAAAATTGAATTTGGTCCCCACCTGCTGTAAGTTTTCTGTCAAAATATGTTGATTAGCTAAATGATTTACCGGCACAATACAAAGCCCTAAAAGACTTGACCGTGGGCAAATCGTGAACGAGCGTTGCACGAAAATCGCGATAGCCATTAACTGGGGAAAAAGTTGGCCCAAAGCGATGCCCCTCAGTCCCTCAGGGGCGGGCGGGCGGTCTCTGAAGAGGACCATATGAGCAAACTTTTTCGGGCGAAGTTTCGGAGTGGCACCTGCTTGCCCTCTTTATTCTGAGGACATCGCGACATAAGGAAAAGATTTACTAGGGCACAACAGAATGGGTAACACACTTGATGTTCTGAAGAAAGCTGGACCTGAATAAAGCGTTGTCACTGAAAAATGCGTTATCTGCGAGAGGAGCGACAGTGACGTGAATAATTGTTATCACGGAGATATTAATGGCGACGGAAAAGATACGTCGATCGACCTCCGAGTAATATGAACATACCAATAAATAATTAAAGAGTGCAAAGCATGACTGATTAAATGAAATGCGCCTGATAAATCAATCAATAGGCAGCCGCATTAACATTCCAATTTGACAGGTGGTCTTATTGCAGGGGCGAGCATAGGGGCGCTTGCAGGTGAGTGAATTTTGCAGACGTTCAGAGCGGGGGACGAAAACGCTGAATGAAGACATAACTATTTACCCTGTTAATTTTGGCGGTAGCACTTCTTACCGCACGTTTATTTATTCGTCTACCGAGCGGAGAGAAGGCAGAATACACAAGCTTTCCAACCTTACTTAACTTCGTTGCTAACAAAAAGCTTACCTTTGACCAAGACTAGGTCACGTTTGTGTACTGATGCCGGTTACTTCTTACAGAAGTAACTGATTCCGAAAAGTAAGCATCAAACTTAACCAGTAGATTAAGGTTTTGTGCCTCGCTCTGCAGTCCGTCCGCTTGACTAGGCAAAGAAGGTCGTGATTCTAACCTCTCAACTTTACAGGACACGAGAGGGGTAGCACAGTGAAAACAAAACCCCCGTTTTGGGGAATCCTTTACCTCTTCAGGACATAAAACTAAAACGAGGGTAGCGCGTTTTTTGGTAATTTTTCAACACAGGCCTACGTTCAGCCACATCATTGGAAAGCTCTCGCCAAGACATTTTGAATGATGTGGCTGAACATATGCCTATCTTAAAAAATAATCAAAATACGCATAACTCACTTATTTTCCAAGATCCACATCAATGGAAAGCTCTCGCCGAGACATTTTGTATGATATGGCTGAACATAGGCCTATCTTAAAAAATAACCAAAATACGTACCACCTCCGTTTTGCTTTCACGCCCTAAACACGTATAGCATACCCCAAAACGGGGGCTTTGTTTTAGCTGTGAGAAAGAGCAGCTTTAAAATATTCGCGGGTAGTATAATCGATTTCTGGAAACGTATGTCGTGCTCATGTTAGGTGAGTGCGCTTTAATTATCTAGATCGGCGCGACGTTTGCAACTCGTTTGGGGGTAGCGTTATGCTAATGGGCGCGATTTGGCGGGCGCTGGGGGGTGGGTGGGGGGCTCGACTCGCTACGCCATCTGATGGGGCATGCACTTCGCGTATGCCAACCGGGCCTTTGATGCGTTGAAGCACGCGCCGCCGCCGGTGCAGCGAATAATAGCAAAAGACGATAACCCCCCCCCCCAAATCGCCCTTAAGAAGTCGCGTATTCCGTCCACAAAGGCATTTCAAACGCTTCGTTACATCTGCAAGGGTCTCAAACGAAGACGGAATCCTTTGACAAGCGACTTCCGAGGAAGAACAATAATTTCATTCAGCGGGAATCAACTGAGCAAATCATCAGGAAATCTGAGCAACCCTACAAGCTCGATTCTCAACACGAACAACTAAATTTCAAACATCAATCACACGTGGCCTGTTTGAACGTCGTCGAGATAAGAAGTATCAGGCGAGGATAATTTTGTTTCCCTTTGCTTCGCTCCGCCAGGATATGAAGTGCAGAATCACCAACACTCTACTTGAATAATTAGAGGAAATCTACTGATTTTCTCAGTGTCCGCTAATTTTTAAACAAAACCGAACCATTGAAGTGAATCAGTGCGGTTAGATTTTGACTGACAATCAAAAGATTTCAGTAGATTTCTACTGATTTGTCTATAAAGAGAAAAGAGGTACTGTACAAAAGGCATCTTTTAAATTTCGAGCGAACGTTTCCAACGTAATATTGAGATCCGGATCCCAAGTTTTTACAAAGTTAGATTTTTTATATTTCTTGACTTTTCCCTGACCAACTTCCTTGTTTCCACCTTGATCTATCCTTTTTTTCAGCTGAAGGATAAATTTTCTTAAATTTATGGTAGATATTTAGTTTTTCTAACTCGCAGCGCTCAATTTTTCCTAACAATTTTCAGCACTTTACTGACCTCCCCTGACTAACTGCCCAGTTTTTTCCCCGACTATTTTTTCTTCTTCGTTTTTTACGCCAGTTTTATTCGCACGCCTATGTTAATACAAGGGATAATTGAACGCTTTTAAATGGGGTAGCGTGTGAATAGTCACTTAATTTTTTCCGACTGAACGATGACTTCTCTTAAATTTATGGCGGATTTATGATTCTTTTAACACCGCTTCAGTTTTTCCCGACTTTTTCATGAATGCGAGCAATATTCTAGACCTTCCTGGCCCGACCTTTTTTTCCGACTGTTTTCGACTGAATGCCGAATTTTCTTGAAATGGCGATTTTCTTCGCAACGCGGAAGTTCTTCCCAACTTTTTACTATTTTCCCTGACCACATAACTTTCCCGCGACTTCCCTGACCTAACGCGGTCGGTCCCCGAGGTAAACATGAATTGGTCACTCCCCATCTCCTCGTAGATCGACTCACAGTCAGTTGGAACCCCGTGATAAACATGTATGTGCGACAGCTGATCTTGGCGTGCCGCGACCAATTTTCTCCGAAATCGGCCTAAACTTCCGGAAAATACTGTTATTACGAGTACTTGCTGACAATCGTCAGCAGCGGGCATTCCGCCGCGTCGCTTTCCCGCCTTTCCTTGGAGAAAGTCTCAGCAATTTGTTTTTAGAAAGCCGTTCGACCTCCGAGTCGCTGCAGCAGTTTTTGTTCCCACAGAAAAATAGACAAGGTTTGCCACTCTGCGAATAATTACAGTCGCTAGCACATAACCTGATATGAAGACACACGTCCGTCTTCGGAAGCTTATACTCTAAATTTGAATTAGTGAAAGTCTCTCAGATTCAATTAATTTTCACTGAAGCTCACAGACTCTCACTGATTAAAATTTAGAGTGAGCGCAGACAATGAAAATGAGACCATTTCTTAACTTTCTTGAATACCTACCTCTTAGATTTCGGTTGTAAACAAATGAATTTTTACTTGGAAATTTGAAAGTATCGTTTATAGTTATTTTTCTGGGAGCTAGTTACTTTGGTTAGTTCTGTTTGCACGCCTGTGTTAATACAAGGGAGACTTTGAACGCACGGAAACTAACCTTATGCATTCAAAATGGGAGGTGACTAGGAGGCACGGAAATCAACCTAATACATTTTAAATGGGGCAGGGTGTGAATGGTCACTTCTCTTCTTTTTTTTCCTTTTGTAATATTTAAAGCTATTATTCCACAAAACTAACGTTGGAAGGCGGCCTTCCTGAGGTCAAATTTCTTCAATAAATAAACGGCGAATCTTCGTTGACACGAAATGGTAACATGGCTCTCGGCTGCTTATAACTATTTGGTCTGAGGATACTAAAAGGCAAGGCATGTCGTGCATATGGGCCCTGGGGGGCCTCCCCTCCCCCCGCGCAGCGACCCCCTTTCACCCCCCGCCCCCTGGCCGCTGACCCAGCCACTGGGCCCCGCCAGCCATGCTGCCGGGCTGGTCTCCCTTTCCGGACCCCGGGGACACTTTTAATTTCATTGCAGCGCCAAAGTTGTCCGGCTGTGGCGTGGCAAGGCGCGGCGTGGCGCGGCGAGGCCACGTGCGTGGCGTGGCCTCGAACCGCGATTCCGAGGCGCAGCGTAAGATCTTAATTAATTCATTATCGCGAACCATTTTATCAATCTAGGCTATAATTAATGTTTTTAGGGACTACAATTGGAAGGTGGCGTGGTGAGGTGTTGAAGCGAGGTGGCGCGGTGAGGTTTTGAAGCGAGGTGGCAAAGCGCGATGGCGCGGCGAGGTGGCGAAGCAAGGTGGCGAAGCGAGGTGATGCGGCGAGCTTTTGAAGCGAGGTGGCGCGGCGAGGTGGCAAAGCGAAATGGCGAAGCGAGGTGGCTAAGCGAGGTGGCGCGGTGAGGTGGCAAAGCGGAATGGCGAAGCGAGGTAGCGCAGCGAGGTGGCGAAGCGAAATGGCGAGGCGAGGTGGTGAAGCGAGGTGGCGCAGCGAGGTGGCAAAGCGAAATGGCGAAGCGAGGTGGCGAAGCGAGGTGGCGCAGCGAGGTTGCGCGGCGAGGTGACGAAGCGAGGTGGTGCGGCCATATAGCGGCGAACCAATGCAGCTCTTTGTTCAGAGATCTAATTAAAGAATCATCAGAAAGGACTCCCCTACTCCCAAAAGGAGTCCTCTCGTCTTTCAAAAAGGCTTGAATTGATATTCAGTCTACATGTTCAAAGTTGCATTTTCTACGTAGCGCGTTCCCCACTTGTACCTCACGACGCCAAGCCGAAGAAAGCGACTGTCAAGGCATCTAGACCACGATAATCGCCGCCAAGCTTGATGCTGCTTACTTCAAGCAGTTCCTGCCGACGAATTTCAGCCACTACTGCTTATTTTAGCCAACTGTTCACTCGATTAGGCAATGAATAATGTGTCTGACAAGTAAAACGCACCCGTTTTAGAAAATGCTATACCAATTTGGCGAGTGAAACTAAAACGGGGATATTGCGTAGATTACACTCTAATCAGTGAGAGTGTTGGTAAGTTTTCAAGCTTGACCAACGTTCAGCCACATCAATGGTCAGCTCTCGCCGCGACCTTTTGAATGGTATGGCTGAACACAGGTCTATCTTGAAAAATAACCTAAATACGTTCCATCCCTGTTTCATTTCCATACCCAAAACAGTGAGGAACTCCCTAAAACAGGTGTTTTGCACTGCAACCGTGTCTATGACTTCCCGAAAGGAACACCCTCCAGTCGATGGCATTCCGAAGCCATATTCTTGACCGAAACCATTCCTAGTCGCTGTTTACCATGATACATTCATGGATATCCATAATAATACAGGGGAACAACATTTCTTGGCGCGTGCTGACTTACTACTCACCGAAATTCGGATCCGTGTGGCTCACCTGCAACAAGGAAAGAGTGCGTCAGTTCGCTTGCGGAAGTGAGTGCCTTTTCAAAGGGGTTGACGCGCCCTCCGGAGACGTAAAATACGTCCTGGCTGATTAAAGTAAAAGAGAAAGATAGGGGGATTATCCTGTTACATAAAAATGGTGCGAAGACCTCCGAGAGTAATAAAAACTAGAATTTTACGCGGCGCCGCGGGAAAAGCACCGCGTGTTCCGGAGAAAGGGCTCCCGTTGTGAAAGGCGCAACTTTCACTTGGATAAAATGATTTTTGATGCAACAATGTGACCACAATTGTTGGGGCGACAAAAAAATAAAATTAAAAAATCAAAATTTT
>Ga0058701_10002586_pt1 | contig 13833 bp, 8 predicted proteins | sample AgamicOrMae_FD_97039 | JGI IMG/M metagenome (GOLD analysis project Ga0058701, IMG submission 97039) | Agave microbial communities from Guanajuato, Mexico - Or.Ma.e | ecosystem: Host-associated > Plants > Phyllosphere > Phylloplane/Leaf | place: Guanajuato, Mexico | collected 2012-06-04 | reverse complement strand
TACGGAGAGTTAACTTCAGGATGATTTATTTCACAGGACAAACCTTTAAGATACCGAAAGAAATGTGTTTTCTGAATTATCATGGAAATAACCACCACTATAAAGATCAGAAATAATGCTGCGTGTCTACGCGATTTGTTTGTGATGCACTTAGGACAGTTGTTTGAATTCAGATTCAGTTGTCTAAATAAAACCCAGCAGCATCATTCGCCTGTAAATCCGGGCTCACCCAAGTAGGCAAACCTCATTACAAGCAATGGAGATAGCCTACTTAAAAATAATCTGACCTTTTTTTTTTCCATTATTTAAAGATTAAAATAGCTTTTGCTGATACTATATCTGATGAAAGCTGGATTTAAGTCATCTTCTACATTTTACTCAATGTAAAGCTACAGTCGCTTACTTCCCTGTTTCTATAAAACAGAATCTTTTGAAGGACTATTTAAACACCGTTGCGTTTTCGCACAACAAGAATTAAATGCCCCAAGTAGACGACCAATGAAAGTCACTTTGTTAACAAGAAAAATTTTGTGTACGTCTGTCCTATTCCCTGAACGAAATGCCCTTCCTTTACTTGAACTTGAAATATTAAGCAAGCGGCGGGGAAAGGCAGAGCTTTAATAAGAAAAGGGCAGACTGTTTCATTTGCTATTTAATATTTTTGAGACAAATATTTTCAGATCCGGAACAAAAGCTTCAGGAAGGGAGGCGCAGACGCTAAACTCAGCACAACAGTTTTAAAAACAAAACAGCCCATAACGGGAATAAGTGAAATGAAACCAGCCGTGCAATCAAAGAATGAACGGAGAAACAAACAGCGCAAAAGAAAGAAGAGACGTTGGCCACAGAATGGTCAGCTTCCTGAACGAATTGTTTTTTCGATGAAGGAAAGCTCATAGACGGTCCAGCGGGCAGCCAGAGTCTGAGGAGAGGTCGCAGCGTGTGGAAATCCAGAGGGGAAGGCAGGGAAAAAGGACTAATTCATTTCACGCCTCGGCTCTTAATGGGAGCAAAAACCGACGAAAAGAAGAAACGCCTGTCAAATTCGAAACACATTGCATCCATACGCTATCCATCGAGCAACAACTCACGACTAAAACATTCTTGAAACACAACGATGTATGATTTAAACCATTCCAGCGACAAGGTTTTAGCTTGTAAGGGAAATAGTGTAGGACAATTGGGTTAGACGAGGCAGTCAAGTGATAACCGAACAGGTGGTCGAGAGGTAACAGCAGAGTTGCAAGAAGATGTGGAAGAACCAACCGGTTTCCCGTAAGAAAACTATATCTTTTAACTGCATACATACGAATTACTCCAGTGCGGGTTACTCATTAGGTTAACTTACATTGACGAAACCTTGGACTAAACTAGTCTGCTTGGATGTTGCGTTTTTCATTATTATAATTTTACAAAAAACTTAAATTAGCGTGGGAAACAGGAGGGAAAAGATGATACCTTCAGCAACTCAAGTGTAATGCTATCAAAGAGAGGGCTATATCGGCATTACGTGTAGGCAGCACGAGCAGGTCCAACGATTTAAATAGCGTTGCCATCAGAAGTTAATAAAAAATGAACCGGCAGGAGCCATTATGGCTGCGCAATCAGCGGGATACGGCACTATGGCTTCTGACATCGCTACTCGTCAATCAACATCACAAGGCGCCAGCGGCCCGAACACATTCTTCCTCTCGCTGGCAACTACTGACACAAAATCAGCGTTATGAGGCACGACGTACGTCAGGTTACTTTGGGTTAGCTTTTTAGTGACTTGTGCCTCGATCTTAAGTCACTCCACTCGAAGAAAGCTGGATTATGGAGGTAAAAACTCTGACCTCTGAAACTGTGATATGGTCAAAGACGATGTCATGGAAGATGTCGTGGAAGACGTCATAGAGGATGTCATAAAAGACGTCATTTCGAAAGGAAAAGCATACGACTCAAGTTGGATCGCCTTGGGCGTAATTATTTAGGTGAAAGTTGCAGTGATGAGGCACTGAGGTCCCTTTGTATATCAAGTCAGTCTCAGAGACTGTGGTGTCATCGGCGGTTTTAATCAAGAAGGAGAAACCGTCACGCCCGACTGGTTATGCCTCAGTGGTTCTGCCGCACTGACTGTGCCCCATCTCTGCACACAATAATGACAACTTCGCGCTCACTCCATGTTTTCCTCAGCCATCAGCACCTTATATAACAAAGGCACTCCTTATCCTGAATCTAAACTTCGAAGAAGGGTGACCAGCCCCAAATCCTTGTGGAGCCACGATCGGGATCCTTTGACGTGCTACTTTCAATTAAAAGGGACGGTGTTCTGTTTCTGGGGCTTGGTTAAGGTGACAGCGAAGAACAGGTTTCTACCGAAGATTACTTGAAATTGGAAAGGCGCTTCAGACAATGTAACTTACGATAAACAAGAAGTTTTCCATAACAAGCTGTGTACAGGGGTACATCTGGAGGGTCACATGTGCGTAGCTTAACTTAACCAATGGATATTTTAAGTCCCAAACTAGCCAAATGTTGATTCACTAGCTTTAACTAAGGGATCTTTAAAAAAAAAAGAAAACTCACCTTACGGAGCATAAACCGATAAATAACTACTAACCTCCCCTGTTTACAGCTAGTAGCAGTCTCAAACATATTGATCGCTCCAACTTTTTCAAACTTCTGTAACTTTGGACCGGAAAGAGATCGACAAAAAAAAAATAGCCAAAATTATTTGGATAGATCTCTTGAAAACCTTGCAATTTTATTCCGTACGTTTGTGGCGTATCTTGCTCAGTTTCAAAGTTACGAAGGTTTCAAAAAATTGGAGCGATCAATACCTTCGAGACTACTACTACCTAAACATCCCCAAACCTACTCTACAGTATATCTAGCTTACCCTAAAACTTATCTCCATAATAAACCTCAACTGAAGGGAGTTAAACACAGAACATCTTTACCAATATGCTTGGGAATTCCAAAAGCCTATAGAGTCAACTAAATCAGACATTCTGTGTGTCAGAGAATGACTAGGCCGATGCAAATAATTGTGGGACCTAAACAGTATTTTGTTGTCATAAAAACTTTCCTAAGAGAACAGTCCTAGAGGATTGTTCACTTAGCGAACAGAATACAAGGATTTTAGAGCCTTAAAATAGACCTATTTGCATCTCTTCATGAATTGAATAACTTAACCAAATCTTGGGGAGTGCCAAAAATTTCGCGGGTTTACAGTAGTCCTGCTTCTAATGCAAGAAAATACAAAAGCTTTCTAAAAATATCTTTCAGATAACTCACAGTCAAATCAACTTGTAAACCTATGATTAAGATTTAATTGATGGAGAAAAGTAATCCCACTTAAATAAGTTTGTTTACCCCTTGATTATTTGGTCACCTGAAAGAAGCTAGTATCCCACCTTCTTCTTTGGGTTTTAGGAGAGTTTTTTCATGAGGCAAAGTTGGTCTTGTGATTTATTTTGCTGCTCTGTTCCCGCAGAAGCAACCCCTAGTCCACATGGGTGGCATAAGAAAGCTGTTTAGAAATAGCGCACAAATTTACTTTCAGCCATTCATTCCACAGTCAACGGCCAGAGCTCCTTGTAAAAACTGCATAGGCCTATCCAATTTAAGTGAAGGTATTTTGAGGTATTTTTCCCAGACGAACAGTTCGTATTGTCTTTTTGGTTCTTTCGAAGAAAATTATAGATTTTAATCTTTATCACATCATCAAGAAGATTTTGTTTCAGCAAGGGATCTGGACACGGTACAGATTCATGTTAACTTTGTTTGATGGGACGGCTGGTCTGCTGCAAATAGTTAGTTACTGTTGCGCTACTGCTACAAATAATTAGCTAATCCTACAAAAAAAATTGCTGCCACTACACTAAGAAATTACTTTGCTGCAGAAGCGAATCATTTTTTTCTTTCGTGAATGAGTAAGAATATAATTATTGTTCTTTTCAACAACGCGGCAAGTTATTTACGCGTCTGAATGAAGATTGCAGAAAAAAATACCCAACACCTGGCGAGCTCAATCCATAGATGGTGAAGTTAAACCACCACACACATGCTTGATTTATTTTCATTGGCGAAAATAGCGACGCAAGGGGGCATTAAAGACAGGAAACGACGCAGTACCTCGTCTACATTTCTCTCATTAGCTAGCAAAGCCGACTCAAACTTCCCCCTTTCACAAGCAATTATAGAGGATCACACAAAACTCGGCTCACGACCGCAAAGCCGTCAAATCAACTCTCCCAACTAACCGATTCGCAAAAAATGGAGCACAGGGCTAAATAGACCATGCCGGTGGATTCACTTGAAATGTACGCTAAACTCTTCTAGGAGCAACAAAGTAAATCTACGAATCTAAACTTTGCACGACACCCCTCGTATACATGGAGAAAATGGCGAAGGAAACGCCCCGGCTGTAAACCACGTGGGTCTTATCCGTCTCACCAACCCGACCGTTGCATTTGCCTGAAATACGCGTGTTCCAGATAATTTCTAATTTGTGTGTCGACCCTGAAAGTTAACACCGATAACACACAACAGTGGTACCACTCTGATCATTCGTTTGGTAACAGGATATTGCACGCTATAATTAGGTGAATCGAAAGCCAACAGGGACCTGATTCTACCCAAGGTGAATATCCTCGTTTCAAACATCAGCATTTCATTCCCTTCTGCGCTAATTCATCCAACTCATCGGCAATGTTAATTTAAACCAAGTACACACCTTGGGATTGAATGTCCGGATTATGATACACGGTTTATGAGAGGTTGCGCGACTTTGGGCGCATTACGGTTATGGTCAAAATCTTCACAATATATTTCATATGACGTAGGTGGTATTCATGTTGGTAGCTCTGCAGGAGGAAATAGCTGGTTAGAGATTGGTCAGCTGTGCATAAGAGAGACAACGCGCCGAGTACTGCCAACCTTGCAAAGGAGAAGCCATCACACATTAGCAGCGTTTGGCAAGCTAAGTACAAGCGCTGTTTCTCGATAGCTTAGCTAACAATAAAGCGTTGTAAAAGAAAATGCGTTTTTTCAAGTATCCGTGACCCAGCTCATTCCGGTGGTCCAATTTTCTTATCTCCTGACCCAAGTTTCACAGGATTATCAATCTAGGTCAAACATTGATGTACGTTTAGAGATTTATAAAAAAAAATCATCTGAAACAAGGTTAATGGACGATATGTAACTTGCGTTGCAGGTAGTATTTTTCCCCCCTTTCATCATGCCTTTTCCCTTATTTTCACAGCACCTAAATTCACTTTGATTCTTCATTGCAGCAAAATTCTAACCATTTTTTTCTTTAAGTTGTCAAACCTACACATGCTGTCAATCTGGTGACTGCTCTCACCCAGTAATGTGATCGGGAAATTCAACTGACCGAAGTCCGCGATATCAAACGTCGTTTAAGAGTATCTGTAACGTTTATGGTATCTTTCAAAGTTCAGAACCCAAAACGATGAGCCGCAAACGCGTATTTGACAGAAAAGAGAACTGGTTGGGTTTGCTTTGACCAAGAATGCAGCGATGGCCCGACATTGTGAGCCATCCGATGGCGAGACGTTTGCGTTGCGGGCAGAAGCTGGCAGTTTATTCCGTCTCGCAGATCCCCGGAATAATATCCTCGGATTCCTGTCCCGTTCTTCTCGGAAAGGACCGATGTTATATACAGCTGTATCATTGTCTGGTCTCTGGACAGAGCGGGTGTAATTCAAACATGTCTCAAAGAACATCTAGGGTAGAACCCTAGTACTAAATTAACACTTATCTGATAGATCATATTCGTTGCGTAATAGTAGGGAGATATCAGATACCTGCAAAGCAAACTATGGGTCTCAAAAAGCCAAGAATGACCCATAACGTCCCTCGTAAATGTAATAGAAAATAAGTTTTGGAACATTTTGCAGCACGTAGTTGCTGCTAGGTTTGCTTGCTCGAGACTTTGGTCAACGCTTGTTGATCTCAAGGTCGGCACTACGTCTGATTATAGGGAGTAAATGGAGCGAGTGAATGCTTCAAGAGACACAGAGCAACTGCGCCTGATCATCTTCCTTCACATCCGCAACTGCGTCCTTTGACGGCTTCACTTGCGTTCAAAGGTGTACCGAAACTTGCGTTCACGATCAAAGCCTGCCACAAAATCTCCTCGTGTCACATAACTTGCTACATTATTTTTATTTCTGATGTACGGGTAAACCAGTATGCTTCAAACACCGAGGTTAGAGGACCATACTAGCGACTTCTATTGTGAAGCTTACAAGTAGCGGATTTGTCGTCTGACATTCCTAAATGCTCAATAAATGTGTGAGGAATCAAGGTGAACTAATTGATTCATCTTGAATGAATCGATTCCAGGTGAACTTCGTGCAGATCGGGAGGAACGTGTAGGTTCTTATCAAGACTTTGCAAGAAGAGTTGCCTGAAACAATCCTGCATAAAAGCCAAGATTGGCATCGCATCCCAGTAAGTTTCACGGCGTGTGCTATCACCCGACACACATCAAGAACTTGTCGGGCTTAGGACCTCTGGAATCAGTTTAATTAACCCAGAGACGCGATGCGTGTTCCAGGGACGTGATGTGCGGTGGTCACCCGACAAAGTGGCTTTCTCAAACCGTTCAACTGGAATGTGTAGACAATGTGCAGCTCATAAAGTCAGCAAGACGCGCTGTTTACCTATGGAAAAGAGAAGGAACGCGTCACAGGGATTCATATAGGAGCTTTCTTCCTTTTCGGCCTGACCGTTCCTTATGTCTGGCGTAGTTGGATTTCGGGGAGGGGGATGGGTGCATTATGCGGCCGCTCAGTTATGGGACATTCTTCGCGATCTGCAAAGTGGACAAACGTGCCCATGGGACAGGCCCACGGCTCTTCTTATGGGAAAGGTGTCGATTGCCTGGTCGAGCCAGAGTACCGTAGTTGCCGTTACTATGCGTCGACATGCGTGCAACAGCAATCATCTCCGACTCTGCTGTTAGCTCTGGTGCAACTGCTCAACTAACGCATTATGCAGTTAACCACTAAAATTCGCATGATATAAAATATGCCAAAAAGTAGCGGCATTTCGCAAAAAAAAAATATTTTTGTCTGTAAAGGAACAATATTCCAAATGTTCGACCCTTAGTTCCCATCACGATACCAACTCTTTTGTACCCTTGTTACACAGTAATAACTACCCCTGTTTTAGGTATGGGGGTAAAATAGGCGAAGAGCTTAATTTGGTTACTTTTAAAGATAGCCATATGAATAACCATATCAATGGAGAGCTCTCGACGAGACCTTTTCATTGATATGGTTGTGGATGGGTTTATCTTCAAAAATAACCAAGTTACGTTCTCCTCAGGTTTCACCCTCTTATCAAAAACAGGTGTACACTACCTAAAATAGGGATTAGCTTTTACTGTGTACGACTAGTTCGAGCTTTAACGGTCGAATAAGTATATTTAAAGAAAAAAAACTGATAAAAAATGAGGATTGAAAATTTGTGAGTAATATAGATAACTATTTGAAACTCTATAAGAAATTGTCTTCTTCTGAATCGAGGTGGATTTTTTTATTATTATTTTTGAACGAAAAGAGTTCTGCCCAAGGTTGATTGGCACTAGCACCTGTGCCAAGGTAAGACAAAAAATAAGAGCTTGCGACGAAATTTCAACTTTCACTGCTAGAAGTGAAAAGAAGGATTAAGAAAGGCAAGTGAATAAATCAATGAAGACAAAGGATAAGAAGCGACAGTCAAAGAGGGACAGGCAGAACTCGGTCGCAATATAAGTTGCAACAAATGCCGCTAAGTTGGTCGCTGGAAGCAAACTTTCAAATAAAAAAGAAACCGTGGCGCAGTTCGCCGTCTCCCAGATGACTGCGGCGTGTCTCTGGGTGGCAACTTAAGTTTCGATCCCTTGGATTCGACCAAAACAAAACTTCCAATTCAAGTACAAATATGTTTATGATCACACCATCTACAGAATGCTCCGCCATTTACCGAAAGCGAACAAAACTTTCAAACGAATTTTTCTCCAGTTCGGCCAGCCGGAAATAATATTCGCTTTTATTGCTCCGAATTCGGTTTAACATCTACAATTCGACGGCAGTTGGAGTTATTGTGACAGTGGCTTTTCATCAAACCTTTCACGGGACGCACTGTTATTCCAGGTGCTATTCATTCTACACAAAGCACAATCTCTTGCTCTAGATACACCCCAAGTGCGCACGAAGTACACATATTGTCTCAAGAAGAAGTGTCTATGAGGAAGCCCTAATAATCATACTCTCAAAATCTGAATTAATAGGTCAGGAAAAAAATCACACGGAATAGCTTAGCTGCTGCCAATACTGCAGAGAAAAACAGTTATTTCTTATCAATCCTCTATGAATATTATCAATTCGCCTTTAGAGTAGGAAACTACCTAGGCTTTCAAATTGAAATATCGCTTAAAATAAGAGAGCGAGCTTCCAATTTTGCTTATTACACAAAACGGCGGAACAATATTTGATTACTACTGCATAAAGTATATAACTAAATCTCGTGACGTGAAAGTTTTAGCTTCCAAACATACCTCTCGCTAATATGAATTACGAAATTGCACACTTAACTGGATAATACAAATACTTCATAGAAATTTTACTGTCAAGGCACTTTTAATTCAGACTCGAGTCACGTGGTTGTGTGTGATCACTATGATGACATGGGAAAATTACTTCGAGACATAAGTGTTACAACAGGTCGACCCGGTAATATGAGAGTGTGCTCCCTGTGCCTCCCTGCTCGGCTGGCACATCACTTGGTTTTTCATAAAACGGGGAATAACATGGGAAGTGAAAAATTCCTCCATCGCAATTTACATTGAAAAGAAGTCAAAGTTAATCAAAAAGCTTTAGAGGAGCTGAGGCAATTGACCTTCGAGGCCATTGAGAGAACGACAAGCTGATATAGAACAATTTTGAAGTAAACCAAAAGGAGTACATGAGCTACCTTGGAATGTAACAATTATGAACTCTCAATGCAAACAAAACCAAACCTAAGATAAAAGAAAAGGGGGCATTCGGTACTCTCATTAATGGACTCAGCACTTCCGTCACAAAACCCGTTTATCACAAAATAAAAAAAAAGATCCTCACTAAAACAAGAACTCCTACCTTATCCAGAAAAACCTAATTGTCACAATCTTCAAAAGTTTATGTAAAAGCGATGAACATTCCGTTACCCCTTGACTACTCTTCCATCCGCTGAGATTGATAACTGAATATCCTCCAGGTTTTCGAGTTTTCACTGATTGTTCTATGTGTAGGCTGAGATTTCTTTGCATTGATTTCACAAAAAGGACAAGCATCATTTCTTTTAACGTTCCGAGTTGAAAATCAGTGAGGCATGCTTTTCTCACTGAAACGTGTTCCTCTTACCTAGCAACTCTTAATTGAAATCGGCGCACCGTGCGACGCTTTCGCGAACCTCCAATACAAATATTTTATCGGCATACAAAACGATTCATTATCGGAAAGAGCACTCCCACGAACGTCGTAATTAAATAGTATTTATAACATAACTCGGCCAAAGTATAGTTGTTCCTGAACGTTCGACGAATGCTGATGATTTATTAGTATTTCAATAACAAGAGGATCATATTTTGTATGAATGAGACAAAGTCCGCATATGATGTAAATCCATAAAATTTCCATCTTGGTGCAAATTGTTGGCATATCGATATCATAACCCGATGTGGGAAAGCTTTAAAAAAAGCTACAGTAGGTTGATACTCAACTTTTCTAAGGACCACAACTCTAAAAAGGGTAACGGTACTTTATACCAATAAGGTTTAAATCATGAGAATTCTGAATGAGCGTGCCAGATCGTTCTGGACGATGACTGTAAGATACACAGCGTTTTTTTAAACAGAAATATTTTGATTTTCGGCTCAGCTAAAAGCAAGCCGGCATTCGAGATCGCGGAATTCGTTCAAAGAGCTTTCATTAACTATTCCACATGACACGAGAGATCGTTGGAAGTACTCTCATCTTCCATTTGAAAAAAATCCAAATAAATATTCCCCAAGGAATTTATATATAGATAATTACAGCTTGCTTGTTTATGCACTACAGTTAAAAAGGAATGACCTCATGTTGTGTATTGCAGTTCGAGCATAAAAAGTTCAACCCTTTATTCTTTACGTTGAATTTTTTTTTAATATATTAAAAGTAGTGATGTTGAGAAAGGATTACGCAAGTGAAGGAAAATCAGCAACACATTTTGGAAAGTCTCTCTGAAAACTTTTTTTCCGAGGTGTGTTGATTGCCTTACGACAAATCCAAATAGAGTAACAGAAATTCTGTAAAACACTCCGAAATACCCGAAGATGCTTGTGAAGTGTCCTGAGCTTCTTCTTAAGCGGCTCATTACTAATTTATTGAATGCTTCTCGTAGTTTGGCCACATTCATGAAAATGAATACCTAAGTTGCACCTAGTTGTACAGCTGCTTAAGGTACCAGTTTTAGGATAATATGTGTTAGGAGCTTGATGATGGTGTAGTTTCAAAAATAGAAATATCAATGGGCATCCGCATACTGAAGGCTTGAGAACGTCTTTCCGTAAACATAGCTACAGCTGGTTCTACCTTGAAAAAAAAAACGGGTCTTGCCCAAAACAGGTACTGAGCTAATTAGAACGCGGTGCTATATTCAGCGGTGATACCTTTAAACACAGTGAAAGTAATTCTCTCAGAACAAAATAGAAAATACTCTCGGCATTTTCCTCGAGCCAGTGGTTTCGATTGTATGCAGTTTCATTGAACCTGCTAATATTGAGTTTTCCTTCTCAGAAAAGGGAGCAAATAACAAATCGTCGTTTTTTATTGCATCACGGCATTCATTCCAGGGTGACTCGGTGAGAGGCGATCCCTGCCACAGATTTCGTATGTTATCTCTCTCCTCCAAGGACCACGCCTTGGTAATAATAAAGGAAAGCTGTAGCGAGGATTCCCTGCTGCGACAGCGGCACTAAATGACTTCTGTGCATAAAGGCAGGCCGATTGAAAAACCAGTGCCTTTGGTATGCAAAGCAGTGTTGTCAAAGTTAGTAAATGACACAATTGTAACTACGATTAACTTAGGAATTATAAAAGATAACCTTGCAGGTAGTGTATGTTTTGGATAGTTGTATAAGCCAAGCAATAATTATGAAATATAATGTATCGCCAGGCTGATTGTAATGTAAACATTCTGTCAACATAAAATCGTTTAAAAACGGTTGAGTCGTCGAAGTTGGCAGCAATGACAAAATGAGACGAGACCACAGCAGCTGTTTTCCGAGTAAGGCACTAAACTGTAATAATCTGAACTCGATTGGGAAGTCCTACTTTCAATGGCGAAAATGCTCGTTAAAACAACAAAAGAAATGCGTCGGCCTTGATTGAAAGTGGAGAACACAATCAAAAGAAGTAACAAAGTGGAAACATTTAGACAAAACTGAAGCGGTACATCCAACAGAGATAGTCACGATGATGATATATTTTGACGGTTGACATGATTATCTATGAAAAGAACCTTAATGAGGCATCTGTTTCCTTTCAGGTCTACATTGTTTTGCTGTCTTTTAAGGCGCTTTATGATAGAAATGTAATGAGAATTATTTCGGCCTTCTCATCAAAATTTTAATACCTATGTATACTTATGTTCATGGCAGCAACTACACCACACGAGAATACAGTGTGGAGCATTCCATGGATAATCTCATGAGCGCATATCATTGCTTTCATGGTGACAGGGGAAATGACATTAAAACTGCCCTCTTCCTTATGCTCGTAATCGTATGCTATTTATTTAACAGAGAGTCTGCCATTTATTTTCACAAACTACCATAAATATCTTTAGGTACTCCACTCTTACGGACGAGATGGGCAATCTCAAGATCACTTTGCACTTTTAATAACAATATATAAGACTATTACATACAGTGAAACTGTCAATAATTGTCAATAAAATAGGCCAACTCCTAGTCAACATAAGGTTTGTGATAGTTTAGGTATTTTTGTTGAAAGCTTCAAGTTGATATGGAAAGGGTGTTGTTCAAAGAAATCTCCTAAAGGTAAAGATGTCTTTTGTTTTTCGCTGTTTACATTTATTTTTATACTTGTAGGAAATTAGCCTAAAGCTCGAGAACTCAAATTCTGAAGACTCGAAAACTGGGGAACCTCAATAACTTGACTATTTTGAACTGTCCCTTTGGATTGAGCTGTCGAGGATTGACTGAAGTACTTGCATTATAATCGGATTTTAAATGCATTTCAAAGAACAAAATTGTGCTTTTGATGTTCGAAATAAGAGAATGGTTCCCGTTACTTGTATTGATCTCTGACAATAAACATCAGACAAAAAAGACTCTCGGATTCATTTCTGAGGTAAAAGGACAACATCTTGGAGTAAAAAGAACAGGATACTTTTACACGAGCTTCCCATCTCAGCAGAGGCTTTTTAGCGTCTGCACAAAGGGTGCAGAAAATATGCCCTCTCTGAGAACATAAGCTGAAACGGGAGTACTTGAGATTGTGATTGTGACTGTACAAGGGAGAATCTCAGTCATTGCAATCACGACAGTCGAGGCCAGCCGCAGTCACTTTTGACTGTGATTCCGTAGCAACTAAATACTGTACTGACAACATGCTTGCTCTGGTTACGATTGCAATCAATGCAAACATAATGAAATCATAGGCCAAAATCCTGTTCCCGTCTGACTGTGCAGACAGAGAACAATCATGTTCTTCGCAGTTCAGTCATCTTACCTTACGATAATAACCTTCGCCAAAGGTTATCGCTATTTCGATAACAGGTTCCTTCTGAGTATCACATCCCTCCTAAATTGCAACTGCCTACAATATCGCTTTCCGCCCCTCTCAATACCTCACATCAACGCTCTGCAGCACAAAAAAACGCGTGCGTCGTCACCAGTAACATTAGTCAACTGTTCGTTGACGTATTCCATCGGCAAGGCTGCTACTAAGCATGATATCATCGTGGTGTAAGAAGCAGACAGCTGTACCGGAGAAAAGCGTTTAATATAAAGCCACAATCTATCAAAGAAAGCCGACACCTAGTCAATTGGGTTCGCATTTCGTAACCATTATTCATAAAAAGCTAACCGTGTGCGTTACTTCCCTTCTACTGGTGCAGTAAGGCGCACCTCACCGCGAAACTCACTAGTGATTTCCCTCAGGCCTCCTGAACCACGAGCGCAACATGTTTGTAGAGAAAGGAATGGGCTGCAGATATTACCGATCGAAACAAGATGAACGAATTTTACGGATAACTTTAATGCCAGTGACAGCCGAGAGAAAGGGGGAAGATAGTGACGTGGTGGACATTGCCGAACTTTCGATCTTTAATCGAAGTCACGGAAATTGCTTTTTCAAAGATCCCGAGAGCCTATGAAGATACGCCGATAATTACGGCAAGCGAGCGAGAGACTTGCCAAAAACGAGACGGAAAGCCCCCAAAAACTTTGTTCTATGGCTGTCAACCATTACTTGTACAAAGTTAAATATACCCGTAAGAGTGTTAACGTGGGCGACGAAAAAGCTAGGTTGTAACCAAGATTCGAGCTGAAAGTCAAGTGGGTGGAAGTAAAATCGAGGCCCGAATCTGAAAAAGAACAAGTCCATACGGATACATCGCCTTCATATCCAAATTACACTAATGTCTTACGATAGCCTCAATTACGTTGAGCGCAACGTAGCTTGTCCTGAAAATGCTTCTCTTACAGTTAGTCTGGTCGGACACGTGGTTCAAAATAAAAAAAAAATCTTCTATGGGCACAGAATCATTGAAAAAAAAAGAGAAACAATATAG
>Ga0058701_10002585_pt1 | contig 13833 bp, 5 predicted proteins | sample AgamicOrMae_FD_97039 | JGI IMG/M metagenome (GOLD analysis project Ga0058701, IMG submission 97039) | Agave microbial communities from Guanajuato, Mexico - Or.Ma.e | ecosystem: Host-associated > Plants > Phyllosphere > Phylloplane/Leaf | place: Guanajuato, Mexico | collected 2012-06-04 | reverse complement strand
GCAAGAGGCTTGCTTATGATATAGGTTGGGCTAGGTTGGATGCCTTTTGCCTCGTTCCGCTATCTCTCCGCTCGGCTTGACGACGGGGGTTAGCACCAAATTTAAACCAAAAGGTTGAAAATGCTACCTTAAAAAAATACAGTGCTCAACACTCGACTGCCGGCATTGCAAGCTTAATTACGAGTTGTGTAATTTTTGCGGGTCGTACTTCTAATGACCGCTGCTCTGCCGAAAGAAGAGAGACAGAGAGTCGAATTTCTAGTTCACAATATTCATTTGGAATCAAATCCAAGTCTGCGCAATAACGCCTTTTAGCATCTTTCTCAGTTTCAAAGGAAACTCGGTTCCTCTCACTCCCACTTCCAGGCGCTGCTCTTTCTCTTCAGCTCTGAACGCAATAACGTGACATTCGCGAATCTTTTTCACTGTCTCGCATCGTCTATGTAAAACCTATTTTTATTTTTAGCAACAATGTCCTTTAATAAAGAGCTTTAAGCCTAGATCGGGTACATTGTCCTGGCTCCTCATTTAGAGAGACATAATGGTGCTTTCTTGAAAGATCTTTGCGCGTCTCTTTAGAAACTTTTTACTCGAATCACGATTGTGTCTTGAGCAGAGCTTTTTGCATCTATTATCTGGCATTAGTGCTAGATGGAAAGTACCTCTACTTGAAATTTTCTAACGGGCTCCGAACAAAGGCGGGGCTCGGATAACATCTGAAACTTGATTACAAGTTTGATATTAATTATCCGGAGCGCCTTTTTAAGTCTTCCGAAAAAAAGTTTGACATTACTTTTCGGGGAAATCGAGTTTTTAACAAGATTCGCTTTTAAGGGCATCGCCGTCGTAGCCGGAAGGTTATGACACCGTATGACGTAGGACGCACCGACGGAGTTCCGACGTAGAGAATGTCCTGATTTTGTTACACACACGCAAATGGATTAGTTAAGTTTACTTACAAATTAGTTAAAAAAGGGACACATAACTTGGGTAGTAAATGTTTGGCTTGTAAATTTTACCAGCACGTTGAGGATTTACTAACACCGTGTTAGTCCCTTTTACTACCACGATGGTTACTCGTACTAGCCAAATTAGTAATATTTATTAACTAAGTATCCCTTTATTTTTACCTTTAAGTAACTTATGTATCCCTTTTTTTACTTGCGTTTAGCGAACTTTACTAACCCATTTTTCTCAGTGTACATGGTCCCCGAAGTTGGTCCCCCTGTATAACATATGACTATGTTGCCATTCAGTGAATTTTCACTGAATCTCAGATACTACTGATTCAAATTTAGAGCGTCATCTCCTCTAACCAAACTTACCAACCAAACCAAAAAAAAAACAAGAAAACAAAAAACAACAAAAAAAACGAAACACGGAGAAAAATGGATAGCTAGATTTACTCTTAAATTAGTTAAGACAGGGACATATAACCTAGTTAGTAAATATTACCTGGTAGACTAGTAAATGTAACCACCGTGCTAATAAAAGTGACACACGGGGTTAGTAAATCCTTAATGTGCTGGTAACATCTACTAATCAACTAGTAACACTTGCTAACCAAGTTATGTGTCCTTTTTTTACTAATTTGTGAGTAATTCTAGCTGGCCCATTTTTCTCACGTCAGTGGAGTTCGTACGGAAGAAATGCAAACTCCAAAAAGTAAAAATATCTCGGTTGTCGCGAAACATAATTTTCTATTTTTTTCGTGTAGCCAAGGTGCGATTTTCGTCCATCGCCTCGCTGTATCTCTCGCGATAATTTATCGCTACGTAAAAGGATATTTTGGCGAGCGAAAAAGTTTCTTTTTAAGATCAATAACAAGCGGAATCGTATCCTGCTACGAGGAAAAAGAAAAAGACGTTCCGGAATTTTGGGGGTGCGGTGCGACAGACCTCGTTGTCAACAGCAAATAAGACTCCATCCTTTTGATGTCTCGTTAAACCAGGAAACGTAGCACTCGTCATGTTCGATCACTCAAAGGACTCAGAAATTTTCAATATCAAATGGAGTTTATTATACTCGACCTCAAATCATGACAACCTTTACGAGAAGATTATCATCTCTGTTTGTTCCCTAGGAATGGAGATTCCTCTTCGTCTTACTCGATGATGATCGCAGTTCGTCCGTGTATTGAGCATTTTCGCATATCTCTAAATAACGCTGATTTTTTGCACCTTAAAATATTGGAAAGCCTACAGAGGTTCTACCTGTAATACTGCAAAATCAAAATTTTAAAGTTTAAGTTTTTTTTTCAAAGAGAATGCAGAAAAAAAATTAGCAAGCCTAAACATAGTAATACCGCAAAATCAACTTTGTAAAGTTAAAAGTTTTTAAAGGGTGTTGCTATTGACCCGACGTGCATTAATAGCGGGAGACTTAAAGGCTCGTAACCAACCTTGCACATTTTGAATGAGAAATGACTTGAACGCACGGAACCCAACCTAATACATTTTACATGGAGCAGTCGGGTGAATAGACACTTTCTTTTCTAAAATCGATGAACAATCGCAAGTCTAAAACATCGTAATACCACAAAATCAGATTAGTAAAGTTTGGGTTTCATTTCTGAAAATAATTTTAATGCAGGGAACTATTTGCTTTTTTTTTCACAAACGTCTTTTATGAACTCACAAAAATGCTTTATTTTCAAACAATGTCATTATTTTGACGTAATATGTTGCGATTTTTTTCAAAATTTCGCAAAAGAGTACGAGAGAAATGAACTTTTGCCAGAGAATTTTAAGACTAGTTGTTTTCTTGTAAAAGTTTCAAAACCAAATGATAGAGATGAGCAATATTTGGCTTTATTGGATATATTTTTCAAATATTCTCTTAATTTTTCTGTTCAAAGATTGAACCTTGGTTTCATAGGAAATCTTAATTTCGCAACTATCATTTTTGGGGAGTCCCGTCTTGCTGGTCCTGAAAATGATATTTGTTAGGCTATTTCTATCGGCATTTGAGTTAGCGGAAGTTTGGCAAATAGTGGAATCTGGCCTCAGTGCTCCGGGCAACTGCGACGTCGTCCCATTGGTGAGTTCTCTAATTCAGATTATGTATGGAAATGCGGAAGTTTCTCCGACACGGAAGTTATCCATCTTAGTTTCATCCTAAGGTAACCCTACGAAACGCGACCAAATCAAACCCAACCAAACGTGACTTTAACCTCCAGCCTCCACCTAACCTAACTATAGTGTACGTAGTAACAAATTCAAAATGTAATTAAACTCAATTTACAAGAATCAAGAACCCGTAATCTTTGATTATAAATTTAGTAGCAAATCTTGGAGAGTGTAAAAGAAGCGGATAACAAAGAAAGGATTTTTTCAAAATTCAATTATTTATTAACCCGACCGCCTATTTAAATGTATTGTAGGATGATTTCCGTGCGTTCAAGTCACCTCCCATTAAAATACATTGGGTTGGTTACGTGCGTTCAAGTCTCCCTATATTCATGCATGTCGGGTAAATAGCAACACCCTATTATAAAAATTACAATTTGTGCCCGATTTTCACCGGAAAAGTAATTTTTACGCAATGGCATAGAGTCCTTCAATTCAATAATTTCTCTTAAAAATAAGGTTGAATTTGCATTTTTTCTCATAGATCCTTTTCTTTTTCTTTTTGAATTTAGAATCAAATTAATGCTTATGCAAATGGTAAATTTTACTCTAATCCTTTGTTAACTTCAGAATTTAGGGCAGACAAAGTCTTGGGCTACGAAAGTTTAAATAATCTTCGAAGCGAAATTTATTAATTTTGTCAGTTTTAGAGTATTTTCTCTGGATACTTACGAAATCTTAAGGGGCTGCGTACATTCACAAGATTATCATGTTTTGTTCGTCTCCTTAATTACCCGGTGTCAATCAGATTGTGGCGGGTCCACTTAAGTCTTAAGTGGCCGCCAAGCGGGGAGGGTTAGGGGGTGTCAGAGGGGCGCTAAATCCGGCAAGGCCACCAGGATCTCTTAAGGGGTCTCCGAATTCTGTCCACGTCGGGATCCAGCAGCGTTTTGCAGGCACCACCTAAGAACATCCTTTCCGGTGTCGGACGAAAAGGGGGGGGGGAGGCCGCGCAGGTGATGAAGGTACGCTAGCTTGCACTTCTAACAATATTTTAGTTCCCCCCCTTCCCTCCCCCTCACACACTCAAGGGCCCCGAGGCCCGATCGGGTTTCGTACCGAGCCATGATGTTTGGCGCTTCTCTCACGTTCCTGAAGAGATGACAATACTCCCTAAAAATGAACCATGCATTGATAAAATAGCTGACGCCGTGCCTCTAAAAATGAACAGATATTGTTTTTTTTTTTATTTTATTTTTTTTACTTGCGCCTCTTACGCAAAAAAAAAGATTTTATCACAGTAACAAATATCTGACAATCGCGATTTGTTCCTATACAGACTACAACCGAATCTGTTGAAATAACAATCATTTTTTGTTGCCTTTACTATTTCCTTGTCATCTTAACAATTTTTTTTAGTAACTGTAACAAAAAAAAAAAAATTGTCGTGTAAAAATTGCAATTTTGACAGTCATTTTTTTTTTGCGTGTCCCTTACAAATGATCAGCAGCGGCAAATAGGTCTTATAAATTATTTATCACCTAGGTATCATGGATTCGCGCCAAATAATTTGAACTGGATACGAAATTGGACGGTAAGATAAAGTTCAGGCTTTAATAAATAAGTATAGGGTGTCTGGAGTCGGGAGACCTCTTTTTCGGGGAATTTGTTGCAAGGCGATAAAACTTGTTATTTAATCACTGGAAAGCGTCGGTTTACTTTGTGCTTTTATTTGAAAACGAAGTCGTCGCTTCCTCTATAAATTTGCATGCCTCCTTTTTCGGAACTTTCTGCTCCCATAAATTCGGCCGTTTTCGGAAGGGCACGAAATTCCGAGCGGGGAGACGGAACAGATAGCAGCTTCTAGGACCAATTTTGGGGGTCCCTGCATGTCAAATTGATTCTCATGTTCTTATTCAGGGTGATTTGAACTGCTTAAAGAAAAGCCTGCGAGAGTAGGTAGACACTTTGAGACCACCGTCAAGTGTCCTAACCTAACACTACCTAACCTAACCAAATCTAACCAAACCTAACCTATCTTAACCTAACCTCACCGAAGCTGACCTAACCTAACTCAACCTCACCTAACCAAACCGAGCACCTAACCAAACCTAACACCTAACCAAACCTAACCCCCATCCTATTTTAAAACCGAACACCTAACCTAACACAACCTAAAATAACCTAACCTATTACAGCCTAGTCTAACGTAACCTATTCTAATCTAACATACTCTAACCTAACCTTTCATAATCAAACACTTAACTCTGTCCCAAAGCAATGTATCCTATAATTATTTACATTCACGAGTATTAAAAAAAAAAAAACTTTTAAGGGTAGCACCTGTTTCTGGCGAAGAACTGAAAAAACAACAAACATATATCATATGTGGTTTTCAGGATAGCCCTGTCTTTCTACGGTCTATAAACCAAAAGAACTAGTCGAGAGCTTTTCATAATTCTTCAAAGTTATTATTTTTATCTCAAACATAGATAGGCTGCTTCGGTTTAATAAAGCGGTAATTAATTATTAATAATTAATTACTAATAAACTAAGGTAGAGTAAGTTTTTCAGGTTGGGTAAGGCCAGGGTAAATTAAGTTTCTTAACATATGGTGAGGCTAGGTTGTATACGTAAAGTAAGTTAAGGTGAGGCTAAGTTGGGTAAGGTGAGGTTAAGGTAGGTAAGGTGAGGTTTGGAAACATGAAGTCATGTAAGCCAGCACTGTATCTCACTGAGAAAAGTGGGTTGGTAAAGTTTACTAAAAATTAGTTAAAAAGGCGACAGCCAACTCGCCTAGTAAGCGTTACCAGATTTGCCAGTAAACAGTACTGTAAACAGTGCCGTGTAACGGTACTGTTTACCAGCAAACTTGTTAGCGTTTACTAGCCAAATTTGGCTGTTGCACTTTTTAGCTATTTACTCATTTTTAGTAAACTTTACTAACCCACTTTTCTCAGTGTAATTTTCGCTCCGAAAAGAAAAACCTTGCCCCGTTAAACAGCTCCTCAATTCGAGATCTAAAAAGGAAAGAGTGAGGACGGATAGGCAGCGCGTTGGGAAAGGGCAGTTTGGCCACCTCTCGTAGCGGCTTTCCATCAGTCGGCGGGGAGGGGAAGGTGGAGGGGAGAAGGAGGGGAAGGGAGGGGAGGGGGTGGTGGTCCTTTGACGCGGAGGAGGCGGCACGAGGAGGCTCCGGCGGCTCAGTTGCGCGCTGTGCTCCGGCGAGCGCGGTCAGGGTTGGTGTTGGCGTCGTTGCCCGGAACAATGTCGCCGACGGGACGAGTGAGTGAGTGAGTGCGAGCGAACGCGGGCCGACGGACGCGGTGGCAGCGCCGGCGCTGGCGGCGGCGGCGCGATGCGCTCGAATGCTATTTGCACCACGTGTGCGATCACACTTTTTATGGCTGTGGCGAATTTGCGGACAGGTAATTTATTACACTCGCGAATTTATTGCTGAAATCGACTGTTTCAACAATGCGACCAAACTTTGGAGTCTCACAAAAACAAAAGAACAGTATTCTTGATGTTTTTAATTATTTATTTTTGTATGTCTCTACTTAGCTTGATATATTATTTTGAAGTGAACGAGCAAAACCAACTTTTTGTTGTTTTCCTTGGTAGGATTTTTTCGCATGTTGAAATGTGCGGATTTGGCGTGTAGGATACGGCAAAATAACGTTGAAGACGAAGAGAGCCAAATTTGTATTTTTTTTCCCCAAAATTACTTCCAGTAAAATTTATCTTTCTAGCATTAGGATTGTTGTTTTGTATGAAAATATACAAATTCATTTCTTGATACATAGAAACTCATTAGAGATGTTTTTTTTCCCTTTTTCTTTCTTTTTTTTTCTCGTCAGCATATGACTGTATGGAAAATTCTTCCTTTTGTCTAGTTTAGGAGGTCTAGATAAACATAGGTCTGATCGAATACGGGATACATGGTCCTCAAATATCGTTGATCCATTGGGAAAACTTGAAATATATATATTTTTTGGTTACCCTTTCTATCGCGCCTAGATCTTCAACAAAGCCCACCGTGATGGGCTTTACTCCTCTTCGTGCCATTTAATATTTAATGAAGAAAACGCTTCATAATTTAAGTAACAATTCGACCTCAACAATGCTTGAAAAAAGACCCTTCCGGTTTATGCTGATTTTACTGATTTCACTTCTCGGCGGCTGCTATTCCCGCCGAGCATTAAGCGACGTCAGTCTAAGTGACGACAGGTTGGGTTTAGAAGCGATACAAACGCAAGAAACTGGACCGAGCTTCTTGCCTCTTGAACAGCGACTTTTGAGGAGGCTGCACCGAAAGCTGTGGTCCCTCGTGGTGGACCAGCTGCTCTACTCTTGTCAAGTTGTCTGTACTTACAAAAGCAATTAGTCCCATGTATTACGGGGATATCAAAAGCACCTGTTAAACTGCGGTCTGGGACAAAGTTCCCTGTCCCAAATAATCTGGATCCATTTGCCGGAAAATATTCCCACTTGGGCGATTCGCGAGAATTCATTGTACGGTTTCAGGATGATAATGATTTAGGACAGGCAAAGTGTTTCCGAGACCGAAATCAGCCCTTACCGGCTGATCCTATGTATCGCGCTTAACAACACCTTTCTTGGAAAGATAACAATCTTCCTCGTCTGAATATAGAATGTTTTAGGCGAAAATGGGCTGGTCTTTGTCAATGAAATGTAGGAATTACTTTGATAAGAAATAATTCCGATGGGAAAGGGGAATAAATGTGGACGTCCTTCGACAAGGAAAAACTTTGACACCAACTTGAGCGTGTTTAATTTTTTTTCTGAATAACAAAGAGAAAATAACTTGGTTGATTCAACAGCAAACCAGATTTGTTGTGGTGACAATCTCAGCGGTTGCAATATTATAAATCGTTCACAACGTGTCGTGACATGAATCGTTACATGTGTCGCCTCAAAGAGTGAAACTGCCACCAAAACAATTCTGGTTTGCCGAGACTATATTAACAAAACGTCTTGTTGAGGCAACAAAGTCATTTTCTCGGTGTGTGGAGTTGGAAAGGTTGAATGTCCTGCTGATTGTGTTCCATTTTTTGTCGCTAACAAGTAAGCCGAACGGAGCGAGACTTTTATACAAACTTAACCTTTGGTTAACTTAACCAAGCCTAATGCAACTTGCTTCTTCGGTGGCAGTTATTGATGTCGAAAGGTAAGCGGAACCTTGGCGAGTGCCTATCGTAATGAAGCAGGGTACATGTCACCTAACCTAACTTAACCTAACCTAGGGGGCTGTAGTTTGTACTCATTACGCAATGAAAGATAAAAACAAGGTAGTAACCAAGTTGCGAAAAATTCCAGATTTGAAAAAAATTTCAAACTTGAGTTGGATTAAGCTACGATGTGAAAGGTCTAAGTTAGGTTAGGTAAAACTAACTCGGATTTAGGTAACATCGGTTAGATTCTGATTATCTTATAAATCGGTGAGATTTTAATGTACTGAGCTGCGTAATGGCGAATTCAATTTTGAGTTGATTCCGCAACGAACACCTTTCTGTAATTTTCCTCGTTTTAACGGAAAAAAAGAAGAAGAAAAATATCTGGTCCGCTCGGCATTCCCTGCTGAAACGGCTTCGAGCGCATTGATCCTGCCCTCTAATTGGTTGTGTCCGTCTTTGTCACCTCCAATCCGGTTCGACCCACGTGAGCCAGTGCGTTATATGTCCAATCACCTGCCGACTGTTTTGCGCAAAAATTCTCATCTCGAATTCGAGTGACACACGAACCAATCTTTTCGGCAAATAAACAAGCTGACTGCTGTAAACCAACATTGTCAATCGTAAATCCATTTATTTCTAAAGCTCATTGCCTTCGTAAAAATTTGAATATTCCAAATAAAATTGACAAACAAAAATAATATTTATTATAAAATTGAATTCGGTTGGCAAAGGCTTTGCAAAGTGCAAAGCGGCAGTTCAAAGACTGACAATTTTGATTTTAATGAAAAATTCGATGTCTTGATCAGTTTGCGCGGTAATCGATTGAACTGTTTCAATCCCTCAAAATTTCCTTTTTAATTTTTTAAAAATCTTTTTTATGTCATTTTTGTTTATTATTGAGTATTTGATCAAAATTTATAAAATTGCAATAAAGATGGTGCAAAACTTGCTCTTTGAGAGATATTCCCATATCTCGGACGGTTTCCGAGGTAATCGATAGAAACGGTTTTTGCGTCGTCTATTCCCATGGAGGTGTTTGCCCGCGCCAGGCCGTGTTTTTTTATCGGCAAGGTTTAATTGAAATGCAATCACCATATAAGAACAATATGGAGTTTTGAGTGCCTCGAATCTGCGCCAAGTTTGCCAAATATCCGATCTCGTGCGACGGCTCAAAATTATCTCATAGATTTATGTTGACTAAAATAATATTTCCTTCGTCTTAAACTTCATTTGGCTTGGTGCCTCTCGGAGGACAGTCCCTAGGGGATCGGAATCTTCGGCGCGTCACTAATTGTTAGCAAAAATTGTCGCAATAATAAAACCATCCTCCCCTTTTTTTAACAAAGAAATATGCGCTGTCAATAGAGAGCAAATATGACTAAAAAAACAAAGTTTTTAATTGCTAAAAAGAACGCAGTATTTGGACGGAGAAAAATGATTTCGCAATTTCCTCGACTGAGTTGCAAAAATAATTCCCCTTTTCGAGGAAAATTATTAATGAAACCTTAGCGAAAAGTGATCTAGGAGATCGTTAAATAAACAAACGGAAAGATATTTTCTATTATTTCTGAGGGAGTTCGCTCGTTTGTTATTAAACTTCTCGTTATATTCACTAACGATCGGGACTCTGGCCTCAGTTTAACCAAGTTCGTTTCTTTTATAGCTTCGCTTCTACTTCGGTTATTTTCTGTTTCGGAGTGACAGCGCGATAATTTATTTTGAATTGATTTGCGTTGTGGTTTGTGTATATAAACGCTGTTAGAATCATTTAAAAGTTTCGATTGAATTGTTAAATGTTAACCGGCACGGAAAAACTGCGACGCAAAGTTATCTTGATTCAGACTAGGTCGAATTACCTTAGGTTCGACTAATATCACTGATGCTAAAGATAGCTTTGAGTAACTAGCTTTGGTCAAGCTAAGTTTATGTAAAGGCTATTTTTAATTTGCCTCTTTTGTGTAGGCTAACCTTGTTCACGCAAAAAATACGGTAACTTAGGTTAAGTTATCTTTTACGAGGCTAACTTTCGACGGGCTACGCTTATTGGTTAGCTTTCTACTTCTATGTTGGACCTCGATTTAGCTAACTTTGCCTAGGTTAACTTTCGGTAAGAATAACTTATGGCAGCTCAGATAGGTCGTATTAGAGGCCTGGATATAGTAGAGAGGAGGTATTGGTCAGCCGTTTTGTTCCCCATGGGACCAAATGCATAGTAGCTTACGGAGTAACTTCGGAAACAAGATGGCTGCGCCCATGGTCTTGCACCCTCTGTGGTATATCCAGGCCTCTAGGGCTAATTTAACGTAAATAACATTGGGTAAAAGCGCATTCACAAAAGAGTCTGAACTACTTTGACTATAGACATCCTTTTTCTAGCGAATAGAGAACAAACAAGTAGCCTGAAAAATGGGGACGGGCGTTTCGTTCACACCTGTAGGAGATTTGACAGCATAGCAGCGCGTTTCGTATGACAGCCAGCCCTGTTGCAAATTTAGCGTTCCGGAGCTAGTCGATGCTGGAGCTGCTGAAATATGAAACAGGCATCCGTCGAAACGTCCGAAGAGCTATCGGACATCCACACGACGGTATCTTCGATCGCCGAACATTCCCGATCCGGTGCAGTTGCCTCAATCGAGTTAAAGCAATTCCGCTTTTATTTGGTTCATTGAAAAGAGGTGTTTGTCCTCACCCGGACATTTTTTTTCGCAATCGTTGGCCCCGCGAAAAGTTAAATGCGAAAAGTTTTTGGCGCGTAGATCGCGATTGGTTCGCGATTCGGTGACTACGACAAATGCGTTGACGCACGGATTAACAACTGCAGACACTCGTCAAAGCTTCGGGCACGCATTCCGATCACGGTTATTTGCACGCATCGTGCAAACAGAATGCATGTTTATGCTGTCGACTCTATGGAAGCAATATTAAATGTTCGACCGGTGTTAGGAAACTCTAGAAAATCAGGAGATGCGAGAAAAGACATTTGAGTTCCTAGGATAATAATTCCACAGTCCACACTTACGCAACCTACCCAGCGGTGCCTTGCGGTTGTCCACTGTTGCTCCGAATCAGCGAATCACGTGCCTGATTCCGAGTGAAGGTAGGCAACCGCAACACACCTGTGTGTGGGCGGTTGCAGAGGGGATTTATCTACCCACGTGAGTACCCTGACAAAGATGGAACCTTGAGTATCCAAACTCTCTCCTTCTATCCGAACGATTCCGGAGGTACTCCTAACCCAGCCTGCAATATGGAATCCTAACATCTAAAAGCATACTAGTATCGCTCATTATCACTGCGAGAATCGATCCTTCCTAATAAAAATCAACCAACTGTGTGGTGCCTTCAAAAAATCCACAAACTGCGAAGTGCTGTTTCTAAAAATCTACCCATTCGATTCTAAAATCTATTCACGCTAAATTCTAAAAATCAAAATTTTTGAAGTTATAAAAATCTATTCACTCCGTAGTTGGTGCGGGTTTTCGGATTAAGCACTTTGCGATAGGAGGGTTTTTCAATCTAGTAGCAGTTGGCGGATTTTCATTGGGAGGGACTTATCATTTTTTCTTCAAATATATTCCCATTTGTTTTTTTTAAGTTTGCCTCCTTGGCTTATCAAAAATATGTTGTGCCAGTTTATTCACGATACTGTTATGTTTTTATTTGATTATTTTATAATTAAAAAAAGTGTCCGCGAACTTTAATCCAATTAAAGAATTTAGAAAAAAAAGGAGAGGACATACAAACTCCTGTTCAGGAGCACTCAGACTAGCAGAAAAAAGATTTCCGAGTGAAATGATTCACGCCGTAGTTGGGCGCCGAACTTGAGACCGGAAGTGGTCATTTGAACTCCATTTAAACTTTAGTTTGAAACCGCACCTGACGCTAAAAGTTGAACTGTTTTAGTTTGATGCAAAGGATATCCATGTAACCAGCTCGTGCAGAATGTCAGCGGTTTGGAATTGACTGTCATGACTGTTCGTTGTTGTAAAACAAACCAAAGTGGTTGACCGAACTATTTAACCAGAACCCTTCCGTAATTCCCGCTGAAAACCTCTCTGATTTTTACATTTACTGATAATTCTTTCCACACCTGAATGGTTTCGATCAGTTGGGTGATAATAGGCTGGGTTAGGCTAGGTAAGCAGTTACCCTCTAGAATTAAATCAGTGAGAGCCTCGGACATTCAGTGAAAATTCACTGACTTTTAGTCAATGTAGTACCACTGAAAAAAATATGTGGTACCTTATTTACTGAGATTCAGTGAATTTTCAATAAATCTCAGATACCTTCACTGATTCAAATTTAGATTGTAGGTTAGATTATGTAAGGTGAGATAAGGTTGAGTTAGTGTAAGGCTTGCTTAGTCAAGGTTGGATTAGTTTTAATTACATTGAAACATATAGTAAAATTTGTTATAGTGGGAGAAAGGAGTAATGATTTTAACCCAGGAAAAAAAAAATGGTATTAAAACCGAGTTTGTTGATATTGCATCGGCATAAAAAAAAATTATCCCCAAAACTGGAAAGTTCAGTGAAAGAGGTAGGGTATTTGACTCAGAGAGATATTCTCATTACACCAAGGAAAACAAATCATAAAAGTATTTTATAAATATAAGTATGGTTTACCTAAATCAATAGACCACCGATTTTTTTCTTTGCGTATGTCCCTTCTGACGTCACAAAGATATGTCAAGTCTCTTCTGATATCACGGTACCTTGCAGCCTTTTTCCCCCTTATTTTTCTTGTCTTTGATGCGGTCCATCTGTTCGTTGTTCGGCTGCAAAACGGAATCCTCGAAAAAGAACAAAAAACAATAAGAGCCCTCTATCTTTTGCCGATCAGGGAAAATTGGGAATCTGTTTCTATGTTACAGTACCCCACTCCCACTTCACCTCATACGAGACGCTCTACAGCAATCGCACTGCGGATTAGCAACTTTTGACCTACTCCTTAAACTTTCTCCAGATAACTTGTTTCTTTTTCATCATGCCGAATAGCAAATAGTAAAATTTGAACTGTAAGAAGCTTGGAAAAGTTTTACCGAGGCGGGAAGTTCCCCAGAGGAAAACGTAGAGGAAGTATTAGGAATTCTGTGTTGGTTTTTCGATTAACGGGTGGACCACTCAGGACCCAGCTGGATGTTTCACCCATTGGACCCTTGGAACCCCGAAAGTTGCCGATTTCAAGGACTCAAAACTTTTACTTTCTTTGCAGCCTCAAACTCTAGAATACGTGCCCAGTTCCATTTTGCGGCACAAAGAAACAAGACACCTTTTCGATCAGATCAACTCGTAAAAATTAAATTTAAGAGAAAACATTAAATGGTGGGGACTTCCACCTTTTAAATTTACAGTAGAATAGACCTTTTAAATACACTAGAAATCGTATATAACGAGACCGGTTATAACGAGCAACCGGATGTAACGAGTAGGTTGTTGCTGAAGTCCGGTCTCGTAGATGCACGTATATGATGATAGCGATATCGGTTATAACGAGAACCGGTTATAGCGAGCAAATTCGGGTTGATCGTGGTGCTCGTTATAAACGATTTCTACTGTATAGTGCAT
>Ga0058701_10002584_pt1 | contig 13834 bp, 5 predicted proteins | sample AgamicOrMae_FD_97039 | JGI IMG/M metagenome (GOLD analysis project Ga0058701, IMG submission 97039) | Agave microbial communities from Guanajuato, Mexico - Or.Ma.e | ecosystem: Host-associated > Plants > Phyllosphere > Phylloplane/Leaf | place: Guanajuato, Mexico | collected 2012-06-04 | reverse complement strand
TAGTATATTTTAAACGTAGAGGAAATTCCTCTGGAATCTAGAATATTCCTATTGGTGTCGTATTCTAAACGCAAATCCTCTAAATTCTAGAGGCTCCCTCTTAAAACAAGAATATTTTGTTTTTGGTGTAATTTAGTGTTGGCAGTCGGAATGAAAGGTTAAACCAGAGCAGAACAAAACAGGATTTGGATATCCTCTCAGGAAGAGTGAAAGGATACCCTTTCAAACTTAGAATCTAAACGCGCCTGAAAAAGTGCTCGCCGTGAAAACTTACGTCATTCGTGTCCGTTCAGCAACATAGCAAACTTATGATACAACCACGCTCTTCTCAAGTATTGTGAACTTTAAAATAATAACTTATCACGAGATTTCAATGTTAGAGTATTTTCAGTAACATTGCTTAATCTGAGCTCATTCAATTCAATGCTAGCCAAAGCTGATGTGACCTAGAGTCCTAAAGTTACCTAGCCAATCTAAAGCAAATCTTTGTTCGCAAACTGATCTAGTTTTGATGAATGGATATCGTTTCTGTAACGCACGGTTGTTAATATATACCGTCATTGCAACGCACTACCTGCCATTCAAACTTTCTTGCAATAGTTCCCAATGCACTGAACACCTTTGAAAAAGGCATCGGCCGATAAATCAGTTTGGTGGGTGACTGTGCTTAGAGCTGATTTTTGATGACGATAATAACACATGTAACAGCGCGGCCCCAATGACCCTTTGAACTACTCACAGCGAACGAGTGGATTTTCTTCGCCGATGACCGACTCAAATGCACGAAAAGAGAAATTATCAGAAGCACTGAAATTTTCATGTTGATGCTCTGAAGCGCAAACGTGAAATGAAATGGCTTTGTATCATATAATGAAGTTATATTTAGTATCTTTTACAAAGTAATATCATAATGAGGCAACTCTCTTTTGTTACTTTTATTTTTGTCGTGCCACTGATTTACGTAATGATAAAAAAAGGATATTGCAGTCTATCAGGTTTGGTCGTGTTTCATTCATTTCTCTCACGACATGAGAATAAATGTACTCACGAAAGTTATAATTCAAAACAATGATACCTACATACAGTCAGGTCCCAAATCCTGGACCAAACAATGTGTACTTTAGTCTGCGTAGGCTAATGCGTGATTTCCGCCCCGATTAATGAACCTTTTATTTACACATTATGAAGAGTGTGACACACATCTGGATAGCAAACCCAAAGAAATTTGAGCTTGTCATTGAAACTTTGGAGGCTACCTGCTTAACGAATCTGATGGTTTGCGCTGTATGTGTAATGACTATTAAGCGCTATTAAGAAAAGTATACTGTATTCTGCAATTACCACCCATCAAAACGCCAATGAGTCGAACATTCTTTTAGAGCGATGGAAGTATTGCTGTGACAGAAGTCGTTAAATTCCACAGTATAGACCCCGGCCGCCCGAGTAACTACGGTACTGCGTGAAGGTATCGTTTCGTCGAAGCTTTCTTTTTGTTGAGCTGTTTTGTTAATATCCGCTTCAAAGGGAAAGAGGTGACGTGATCAAGGTAGCCCGTAAACTTATTCATCTGATCACACCTAGGTGTCCATATGCTGGGATGATGTTGTTGTAAGCTGTAAGTTCAGGTTTAACAAAATTTCTTTGCATTAACCCATAACCGCCCTGACTATTTGGAGTGAAATTTAGCTTAAGAGAAATTTGAAGGATTTTTTCTGTTAAAATACGCAATTTTAAGCTTAAGAAAATGCCTAAATTATCACATTTCAGGTTTCCAGAGGGGTGATATTTTTTAAATTGTAACAATACTGAGCTGGGAAGATCCTCTAAAATATTTTTTTCTGTTGCTGAACGGCATTGCTGGCGGTTGGGGGTTAACCCACTACCGCCCAGCGATGCCGTTCAGAAACAGAAACATGTAGTTCAGGGGATCTTTTTAGTTCAGTATTGTCACAATTCAAAAAATATCATTCCTCTGGAAACCTGAAATTCAATAATTTAAGCATTTTCCAAAGTTAAAAACTGCGTAATCCAAGGGGTGAAAAATCCTTCGAATTTATTTTAACTTAAAATTTTACTCCAAATACTTTGGGCTGTTATGGGTTATACAAACAAATGCATTGGATGTTACGTTAGAAAATTGGCCTACCGACAGGCCCTTTTTTTTTTTGGATTTTGCTCGCTGCGCTGCGACTTTTGCGCCCTCGGCGAGAGATGAACAAGGCAACTGGGGAGAAAACTTAGTAATTTATTAAATGGCCAGATAAAGCGGCGTTGGCTGGGTCTGTACGGCGCGGCGCGGCGCCCAGCGCTGTGCTGTTCAGCGCTGTGCAGCGTAGCGCAGCCGGGGACCCTCCGCGCCCGTTTGCCGGTCATAGTTGAACAAACTTAATGTACACTCTTAAAAACATTCCCTTTCCTTGATTCAACGCCTTCATTAATTAATTTGCTTCTGAAAACTCAAATATTTTGCGTCATTAGTACGTTGAAACACAATTTAATGAATATTAACGCTCATTGTGAAAGTACGTTCAAGTTGAAAGTAGCGCACTGTGAAAACGAGACACCTGGTTTTGTGAGTTATTACCTTTTTTGCATGTGAAAATAAAACGGGTATGTTACGTATTATGGTAGTTTTTTAAGATTGATCTTATGCTCAGCCGACGAGACCTTACAAATTGTATGGCTAAACCTAAGGCTTATCACGAAAAAAAAATCAAAATACTCCCTAAAACGTGTTTCTCAAGTTTGCTGTAGCTCAGAGTGGCATTTTATATCGATGTAACTTCATATGTATGTGCATTCGATAGTTATCTTTCGTCTTTGCAACATTGTTTCACAGTGCCAATGCAACAAATGCATCAGAAAATTTTCTACTCACTTACCGTAATGAAAAAATGTATTTATATTCTTAATTTTTCAATCATAATTTAAATTCCAATTACACATAAATGTCAGAAGTTAACACTTAGGGGCGGGAAGAGAACTAGGCTCATTACATTATTTATAAGATATTATGTTTTGGGTTGACGTATCACAACAAAAGATTAAGGTACTTATTATGAGACCATAATTTAACAAAGTAAAATTTAAAGTAGATTACGTAATAAAATATTTTATTCAAAATCAAAAAGCTGTTACGGTGCTGTGGAAGAAAACCCCTTTCAGGTGAGCGGGTGGCATGGCACATAGCGACGCGGGGGGTAGAAGACCCAGTACGCAGTATCCCGAACTTCAAGAAAGATTTTGAGATCCTCCTCTTCAAACATCGTTAAAAATCTTGTTAAATAATAAATTTTAACAATCTGTTCCTCTTTGTTTAATAATTCGACCTCTAACATTGTGTTAATGTGGTAATGTACTGTATTTGCCACTGGTAGCAATGATTACCTAGAAAAATCATTCTGCTGCAAGTAACTTTCGTTCAATTACCAACTGAATTTAGTTTTTTTTTTAGAGTGTAGATATTAGTTTGAGTGCACAGAAAAGTGGAGCAGGTTCATTTGGGTCGAGAGTTGTCTAAGTAGTACAAACGCTTGATTTTCAAATTGTAAATATGTTTTTTGTGTGAGAAATTGATCGCAACATACGGCGTTTGAGTGTCTCAATGGTTACGTTGGACAACGCAGTTTGTGCCCATGCCCAATGGGTTTTGAACCTGACAGGACTCGAAGCGCAGTGTGCCTAATCTTACCGAAGCTTCTAAACAAGCGCAATAACCTGGTTGAAGGTCACTCGTATGCCGTAAGATAAACGGAAATAAACACGAATCATCCCTAACTACGCTCCAGCACTCTCATCTTGAAAAAATGGCATTTAAAAATTCTCCTTTCCCTAAAGATCAACCAAGTAGTAAATTCTGCTCCCCACCCTAACCAGCCTTATTAGATTGCAAAGATTTGTGGAAAGTAGCACATGTGCTACCTGCCACACATGTGCGACATGTGCAACAAAACCTACCCGGCTGCGGCCGCGTTGGTTTGGCTAATAATCTAGGTTAGGTAAATGCTAGTATATTGGTTAGCCAGAGGTTAACTTCATAGCGAAGGTTAAACTTGGATTAGATGCATGTGGCCTTACCCCGCATGATTATTATAAAGGGTTTAACGCCGCTCCTTCCTCGGCAGCAGACTGCTGGGCAGTGTCAGGTCGGCAAAAGTTGCGTGCGATTAATTTGTTAGATGCCTTGTGCACCGACACAGTAAGCAAGTTGACCTCTAGCAACTCAACTCCTCAAATTTTCTAAGCATATTACTGTAGCTCCTGTAAGTTTGTCATCTGTCGCGACACGGGTCTGGTAGACTGATGTCGTGAACCCCGCCCACAAGTCTGCTAATAAGGCCAAGGGTATCAGGTCGAGGCGATCGGGTCGCCACGAAGAGAATCATGTTTCGTGGAAACAGAAGTTGACACTAAATACGGGGAACTCCCACGACTCAGCGTGCAGGCGGCTGGAGGTGTAGGGTTGGGGCGCTGGAACAGGGTGCTCTGGGATGGGGCACTGGGATGGGGCACTGCGAGAGGGCGTGGGTATTGAAGGTGGATAGGGTGCGAGGGGCGCTGGCGGGGAGCTGGGTTGGGGCGTTGGGAGGATGCACTGGGATGGGGTGCGGGGGTCGGAAGGGGTGACGGCACAGCAGAGCGCCAGCTGTTGCATTTATTAGGCCGGACGGTACCCTACGCCCGAGCCACCGCACATGAATAACATATGAAGGCAAGGTGGGATGGCGCGGCAAGGCGAGGGTGGGATGTCGTCATACCTTTGCAGGCGGGCCCCAATGAAATCTGCCGGCGCCCACGGCATCGGCGCCGCGTGGTTGCTCTGCCTATTGAGCTGCAACTGCAAGGCGCAGTTGCACACTGCACTGGACGACGGGGCACCGGCCGCCGTTGCACCTGCTTGATGAATTCTGCATTAAGGCTTGGGGGGGGGGGCATATCGCTGCAGTTTGAGTTGAGTCTGACGGACGGGCTCTGCAAGCTAAAGCAGTTGGGTGCACTGTCGGAAAAGCAAGGCGCTCACACACTAACATAATGTTTAACGAAGGCCTAAGTAAACTACCGCACCATCTATTGTGAGCTGCTAACGTTTTTTGTCTCACATCGCGAAATATTAATCGGCGTACGAAATATTAATCCTAAACGTAGCATTTGCTACCGCCTGTGTTCTACCCTCTGGTGAATAGCCGAGCGGAACTCGGTAATCGTGTCAGTGAAATTCCTTTGCATATTTTCAACTATGAACGATGAGGCTTGTTTTATAACTAAAGCGCCAAAAATATGGATGTGCTATTCGGTTATTGTTGTATCATCATTTTGTAGGGATGACTAACCGTGATTACCATAACTTAAAAACTTAATATGGGAAAGGTTCTTCGTGGGTGCGCTTGGTAAAGAATGTGTATGTGTACCCCATGCATGAGTTTCATTTTCATTTTATCTTGTGTTTAGAGAACCCCAAAATAACACTCATTCGGACTCAGTGAATGTAGACTTTTAAGTCAGAGTTTTGCTGCAGAATATTGGTCGAAAGACGATGAACACATTGGTCTAAAACACAATCGATTCGAAGTCTCGAGAAGAAAGATTCAGTCGGTTGAAGGATCCTGGTGGCTCTAGCCATTGGCTCAAAATGACTCAGACCTGACCTGTGATTGCCTTCCCGAGTGTCCCGTGGCGTAGGTATTTCAGCACGATGAGGCACTCCTCACTGTTCTGAGGTTTCTTTTTTCAATTTTTCCCTCGTGAATTTTTATTAGGGAAAATATTTGTTCATAATTTCACCAACACCACCAAAGGAGTCTTTGCCCTACTCTGCTTCAGCAACTCATGGTAATACGTACATTAGACTTCTCCCAGCGGCATCAGTAAGAAACTCAAACTCTCGCTTGACAGTTTTCATTTGCTGTAGGGATGAGAGTCTTGTCTTTCCTCTAAAAGCTTCATAAACACAGCATCCCAAGACGTCTTGATTTACTCGTCCATCGGCAATGAAGCTCGAGCCACAAGATCCATCAACTGCTAAGAGTGCGTATAAGATTACAGGAGCACTTTGTGGTGTTCCTGTATCGGTACGTTTTTCTGCTAATGGGAAAAAAGCGACGGCAAAGGAGATGTTTGTAATCCGATGAAAGTGTGGGAACTCAGGACGCAGTGGGGGTGGGTCTAGGGCTCCCATGCAGAGGCGACACCAAGGGTCTCCATGCCAAGATCCCGTTCGTCTCAAGCGCTCAACCGCCATGTAATACCGCCGCTCACCTAACAGTGGTGTGGGACAACCTCAGCTGTAACACGAGAACACAGGGGCTCCCTCCCACCTCCCCTTGGTCTCCCCCTGGAGTCCGATTTCCAATTTCCCTTGTTATACGATGCACATAGTGAAGGTGGGTCCTCATAAAGGCATCCAGGTGGTATAGTGATTGCGGCCATGGACCTGGTTTGTCTCCAAGATCGCTTTTGTGGCGTAGTGATATCGGTCCTGGTGATCCCCTTCTCCCGGGACCGGCCGGTGTCCCGGGATCACGACCCCCCCCCCCCCGGACTAACTCTCACTGGCTTGCCTCCGCGTGCTCAAGTCATTGTAGGTCCGCTTGCCCGGTTTCCATTTTTTCTTTTCTTTTCACATTTGATTTGTTTAAGACGCAAACGAACGTCGCGGACCGTCACTAACACACAACGGACGTCACGCAACGAACCGTAACTAAACGTTATGTAGCGAAGTAAGCCTAGGTCATCTGACATGATCTGATTGGGCAGTTGCATTCTAAATGTGAAACGGTAACATTTTAGCTTTCACTGATGTCACTTTTGTCTATTTCACAGTTGAAAGCGATGTGTTAAATCGGGAAAATAATACAATTGAGATTTTTGATTTTTTATATTTTTCCCGTTCAACTTTTTAACCATCCTACCTGTAATGTATGAAGATTACAGTCTGTAAAGTGAGGTACACAAGTTCTCAAGAAGTTGCCTTGCTCAAACAATGTTTGCTGCTGCAATTTCACCTTTTTAATTTTAGTGTAAACTCAAATATAACTCAACTTTACACAACTCTTCGCTACCTTAATTCAGCCCATCCGTGGAATAAGCTTGATCATTCATTCCACAGCAATACAGTTCAGACATAGAACATCGATATAAACGGGAAATTACACGGATTTGAACTATGTTAGACCGTTTCAAGTCCTTGAATTTCAAATCAAGTCATCTTTTTATGATCGTATTTTTGCACTATGAATGCAAAAGAAAAAGTCATAAATATACTCAAAGTGAAGTTCATCGGAAGTAATTTACGCACTAAAGTAGGCCTATTTAAGTCAAAATTGCCCGAGTTCTGTGATGGAATCTAAGGTGACGATGTCCCTCAATTGGCTAGTGCCGTGTTGCAACCTTCCTCAACCCTAAACCCTTTAATTCCGGAGCTTCGGATCTTAGCTGTCGACTACACAACATTACATCGGGCTCCGAAGACAAACCAGCGTCTCATTGTATCTGCGATAGAGATCTCCATTTCGGCGTGCTGCGGAATACACAAGCTACTCCGAAAGGGTCTCCTCACGTTCTCGCTGCCCATTATAGTTTCCTTCTTTTTTATTTATTTTTTCTTTCATTTGCTCTTTTATGGATGCTACTGTGGGGAGAATTTCATCCTGAAACTCACGTCAGGTCTTTCCAATTAACTCTGTCTAGCAACAAGTATTTAAGAATCAGCCAGCAATGAAGCAATAAATGGTGTTCGTGGACACTTTTGCGTTTCTCTGTTTGTTTTTTTTTCTACGGCACTCCGAGATAAGGATATTTGGGGCAGACACAATGAGATGCTGGCGTTTCTTGAGAGCTCGATCGACGATTAGTTCAAAAATTTCTGCTGAAAAAAGCACATTAAAGAAAAACTGCTCAAGAAAACGTTTTGGACTAAAGTCACTTCTAGTTTTGGACAGCTGGCTACGAGATAAATAAAACCGTGGAGTGTTCAGCTTAGGCTAGCTAGTCTGGAACTGGGACGTCTATTCGGTGTTTTAAATGTAAGCTTATTTTTGGACTGGTATGTCGCCAACAAAAGAGTGTTATACGACAGATTCGAAATATTTATTAACTGGATACTAGTCTGGATTTTGCCCTTTAGCTGCTCGTCTCTGTTAGAAAATAATGATTTCTACTAAATCAGCTGACCTTGACACTTCTAGTACAATTGATTGCAGACCCACAAATGCATTCCTGGTTTGTACAACATAGAGTTGTCTTAATCTCATCAACATTCTGATATCGCCAGCACATCTCGGGAATGCATGATGCGACTGCAGAGGTCTTTACTTTTTCTTTTTTTTCTGCTGCGAATACAACGAAAACGTTTTTGGTGTTATTTTATACACTGTCCATACGGAAATACTTTCATCCTTAAAAGGATCATGAGTCAAAAGAAAACACCTAAACGACCTCACATGACCTCTTCTACCATCAACCCAACTTATCCTGACATAACCCATCACCTCACTCCTTCTTTACCTTACTTGAAATAGGTTATTAAACATGAGGTAGCGAGAATTCAACCTCGTGACTCAGTCCCAACTTATTCAAAAACCCCTCCATGTCAGCCAGACGGCTACTCCCACTCCCAGAACTTTTGCTGACGATATTACAATCGCACTGGCTATTCCAGCCAATAAGAAAGTAATACCTTTCGATTTCTCGAGGAGCGTCCTATTCCCTGAAAATGCACACGAGATGGGGGGAAGGGACTGAATAAAAGCGAACAAATTTTACTGAAACAAGGAAGTACGTACGCAATCTAACCCAATATGGCTAAAGTCCTTTCCAGCAGGGCACCGCCGCCATAGCAAAGGTATCCAAGCTCCGTGAGCAGAGGGACACCTCCCCCAATGCCTTCCACTTTCCTAGAGGGGCGAAGGCATCAACGCAGCATGTCTTGCAATGCAGGCGATGCTCGTATTTCGCACAACTTCATCCACACATCTGGTGCTCTTTACTACCACCCCATCTCTTGCATATACTGTATCCATTTTCTTTTCGAGGAGTTGATACAGAAGTTATCAGTAAGTCCCGTCCTTGAAGTGTGTCTAACGGATGGCATTTAAGCGCAGAGAATATCCGCACTATATTAAATGTAGGTAGTGTGTGTGTACCTTGTCAGGGGCAGATAGTTTGAACTTTGGACCTTGCAACTTGCTTCACTCAGCGACACAAAGGAAAACACGTGAGTTTAAAATAGCGACATTAAAAATTATGAATGATGAGGAAGACCTCCTGGTCCCGCTTTACCTTCTAATCTCTATTCTTTTAATTCCCTCTTCTTTTTGATCCCTCTTATCTTACATTAAAGTAAGAATATCTCCAGCGGTTTGTATAAAATAGAAACGAATCTGGCGGGATTCCGTAGCGCACAGGTTTCTTCTTAATTGTGGTCTTTTTGGAGCGGTTTTTCCAAGGGGAGTCGCGCTTCTTAATCTCTGGATAACAAGCGGTCCAGAAACAGGACTTAAGCGTCACAAAATATGGCTTAAAGTGTTGATTAGACCGCGCTTGCTGGCTGACTCATCGCAAGACTTTTATCTAGCGCTGCAAACTTGCACAACTTTTTTAAGATTCTTTCGAGATCTTAAGCGTATATCCTGGTTAATCTCTTCATAGTGCGTTGTTGCGAGGAGACTTTCAGTTGGAAACTAGTTCAATAACTTCCCGCCTCTAATTTTGTTGATGCGCGTCGCTATTATGAAATTTAGGTAGGGTTTATTCCGTACACTATAAAAGTGTAAGACTGCATTTTTTGCTATTAGTGTTTCACATTAACATTATTTATCAAGTGCTGCAAATCCCTTTTTCTGCTTTTCGGTTCGTCCGCTCGGTATGTATGCTTATTTTATTTTGCTTCCCTTCTCTTTCTCCAATGGGAAGAGCAGATTCAGAGGGAATCTAGCGGACGGACCGAGCAAGACGAACGGATGTCATCGCAGCACTCACTCTGTAAACTATTGGCGGAGCGAGATGAAATTCACTTGCTGACAAACAGGTCGTTATTAAGAGGTCGTTATAACAGGTCGTATTGTTAATAACAGTCATTATTAACAAGCAACAACGGATACGATCATAATGAAATTTTGTTATATGTATCAATAATATAGCTGTTTTAAATGTGGGGCAGGTCTCCTAGAATTCTCGCCACATAGAACAAGTTGTGCGTCATGCTGTAGTCCAAGTCAAAGTCTAGGCGACCTCCATTGCCGTTTCTCTGTGTTATTGTTTTTAATGCTAAGAAAAACCCCACTGCCCGTCTGCAATTTACTATGATCAAATGCATTGTTTTGTCAATACTATATTTGGCAAAGAGCACGAACATTCACGAAATACGAACAGCGGCAATATTACAATACAATACGATACCCGAGGGACCGTCCCATAAACTAGGTCATCGAATTTTGTGGCATATTTAAGACCGTGCCCCTCAATCCATCATTATAACCATCATCACCTTGTCAGCGTTCCTTTTCTCGGTGGTGTTCACGCCGTTATTTTTACAGAATATCGATTAAGTTTATTGTACAGCTGCGATTCTCGCATTTTCAAGGGTTGTGGTATTCCCTGGTATTTTGCTTTTGAAGATTAGCACGTTGAATCATGCTCGTTTTAAAACACTTATCATTGAATTTTAGCATCAGACTTTTAAGTAATTCCTCCTCTAATTACTGTATATACAGTCGAGAGCATAACATGGTTGACTGGGCGTATTTTGTTTACCGACTTATGTTGGTAGCATTGGTTCAAAACTAAAACTTAGGGCATGGTGTTATTCATTTTACTTCCTTTCGGCCGTTGGAATCAGAAAATGCATTGAAATTGATAAAATCAGCAAATAAAAAAGGGAGTGTTTATTGACCCGACTGCTCCATGCAAAATGTGTTAGGTTAGCTTCCGGGCGTTCAAGTCACTTCTAGTTTAAAATGCATTAGATTGGTTACATGCGTTCAAGTCTCCATATATTAATGTATGTCGGGTCAATATCAACACCCAATAAAAAATCCCCGCGGTTAGTCACTTACGCTCTTGACTGTACAGTAAATGCCTGTATATTTTATCACGTAAGCGTAACGTAAAGACAGTACTCTGCCGTCGCCTCTTGAAGTTTCTCAACTATTCTTCTTTGGGCAGGTTTTATCAACGTTTAATGCACATATTTCCTAAGTGTCCTATTAATTAAACATTTGAAGTTGTATGCACTACATACATCTATTTTCTTGTATCCGACGAGATAGGGTTATATGTTTTCAAGTACTGTTTTTCCGTTATAACAAAATTTTTGTTTCCTACGCCTTCTTTACTTTTTCACGGCCGGATTTCCCACTTAATTTAATACGTCAGTCTTAGGTTTCTCTCATTTAAGGCCAGTTCAGATCAAAGAAATCCCTTGACCTTGTAGATGAGAAACCCCACTTGATAATCGACGTTTCAGGTCACGACTGGTAACAATACCGTGGAAATTCCAGGTAAGAGTTTTTCCAGAGATCCTCTAAGAATCCAAACCTATCATATCAGTTACCCTCCTAAGAGGCGAGTATCACTTTTCGAGTTCCTTCATACCTGTTTATAGGTCCTTACCCGAACATGAGGCAATGCCCAGCTACCCCAAAGTTTTCTCCCATCTGCTCCAATTAAATTCTGCCCGAAGCAATTGACTAGTGATAGGGTTACAAAGCCTGGTGGAAAGCGTTAATCAGACACAAAGCTTTACGCCAATGTCCCCCTGCTTGATCTCCTCCCCTGACATTGACCATACAAAAATCACCTAAAAATAGCCATATATCCCCAAACAGTTCCACACAGGAAACGTCAGCTCCTCTTTGTAAGCGCAAAATTCCAGCAAAAGTAATTAAAATTGTACGCGTTTTTTTCTCGCCATCAGCGTAATAACGACTTTTTTCGAAGCACCCCAATTTACATATTGACGCCAACTTGGTAAGACAATTCGATTAAGAGTAATTTCATTTACAGGAATGTCAGCTACGGGGTGAACGGGGGTGGAATGGGTAGTGGGAGGGAGAGCTCCGCGGGGGGTCGCAACAGATCAGTAAGGTGACTTGCGTAGGTCCCTCGGGCTGAGGAAGTTGGGGCTTGATCGCTGCATGAAATGCTTCCCTTGCTTTCCCTACATGGATTGGATAATTTATTATTTAAGTGAGTAAGCGGCGCGACGCGAAATGGGGAAAAAAATAAAGGGCAGCCCACCTAAAAGACCCAAACCTAATAGGCCTCTTGAGACACTCGACAAACTGTATTTACATATTTGCATATCAGTTAGAGACCATGCTACGCTTCGTGTTCGGTTTGGCATCATGTCTAGCCGTAGAGGATACGAGTACTCCAAAATCTTAGCAGCGTTCAGTGCGCTCTATGCGGAAGTCTCCAGCGAAGAGCGTAGGACTTTCAGGATAACACGGAGAAGTACTGAAATTTTACTAGCTCCGTGGTGATAACAATGCCGTTGCGAGCAGCACTTTCGAACAGTCCTATTACCTGAACGTTGTTCGGAAATGAACAATATTATACCTTATTGCCCTTAATTTCAACCAAATTGGTTAATATCCTCAAAGGGAAAAGAATATGTCCAGAAATCGTGTTTTTTCGTGCTGCTTGTAAGGGCATGGTTTGTCACCACGATCCGAGTTCTTTTCCCCCCTAAATATCCTACATCGTATCGTCGCGTATAGGTCCACCGCGTCCTTACGTCTGGTCCACACGTTCTTGCAGTTATGATTCTTTTAGAAAATGTTTGATTTTGAGTTCAAGTCGAAGGTCTTGATTAAAATCGTGTCGACAGACAGTTTCAACAAACTTACAGAATGCCCACCATATTTTCACGTTACCTCCCGTCGAAAGTATTAATTTTAATTTATGTATAAATGCCCGACTAAAGTTTTAAAATTAGTGAGATAGCATAGGTGCCTTCCCTTTGGCGAAATATGCTCTCCGCGAGCCAATGTCGCTTCCTGGTAACAATGAGTGTCTTCTCGCGGTCATCCTCAAAACTGGCAGCTCACCTCGTTACCACTTCTGGTTAATCCAGGACCTTTTTATTCTCGCTTCCAAACTTTTGTACTTTGATAGAAAACTTTTCTCATAACGGCGGATGGAACGGTGGAGGAACAGAATACGGCTCTTCGCTTCGAAATAAAAGACGGAGTAGTGTTGACCAGGACCGCAGGGATGCTGGGGTCAGTGGTCCATCGGTTGGTAGCACGTCATGCCAACACAATACACCGACAAATCACTTCAATCTCCAACTTTCCTGAGGGGCACTGGGCCACGTACAACTAGTAGCTTCAGTCTCATCGAGATCTTCAAACTTCTTTACGCAACATTACTGGTCTTTTCCTGCTTTTCGTGACCGGCCGTTCATGTTTTATTTCTTATTTAGATTGAAAAGAAGATTATATGATTTTTACTAACTTTATTGGATTTCGGTACCTACAATAATTAACCGTCCATTTCGATAGGACGTTTTTGTAACCATGCAACGAGAAGACGTTTCCCTAACCGTCCGGCTCGAGAAGACATTTCCTAAACCTTCCAGTTCGAGGACTACGTTTTACGTGCTCTGTGAGCATTCCGTTCGCCGGTATGTCTGTGTTTCGTTCAGCAGAGGTTGTTTATAGAGGTAATGTTAACCGTTTCTGCTGAACAATATATACACATACTTGTGAATGTGGAAGGATTACAAATCACGGAAATCGCAGTTTTGAATGGCCCTCGAACTGGATGGTTAAAAAAATGTCTTCTCGAACTGGACGGTTAATGCTGGTATGTACCGCTTTCTGACTGTTAACTT
>Ga0058701_10002583_pt1 | contig 13834 bp, 5 predicted proteins | sample AgamicOrMae_FD_97039 | JGI IMG/M metagenome (GOLD analysis project Ga0058701, IMG submission 97039) | Agave microbial communities from Guanajuato, Mexico - Or.Ma.e | ecosystem: Host-associated > Plants > Phyllosphere > Phylloplane/Leaf | place: Guanajuato, Mexico | collected 2012-06-04 | reverse complement strand
TGTTGTGATGAGTATGGAGAGATATGAGATGTGTTGGGAGGGTGGAGTGATAAATGTTGTTGTGGGAATTTGGAGAAAAAATTTATTTTTTTTAAGGGGGGGGGAGGAGATAGAAAAATTTAACTTTTAAAATTAGCGAAAATTTCAGATATCATCCTTGGAGCGCTTCTTTATCTTGGAATATTAAAAATAGGTTATCGGGTGATTATTGTGTTCCTGAACGAGAACTTTTAAATGGTCATACAGTATATTGCGACAAGCCCACTTTATGAATAGTTATCAGTTATCAAAATTCTGTCAGCGTCTTCTGAAGGTATATCATAAGCGCATATTTAAAGTAAAATAAAAAGTTTTTGAGGGTAAAAAATTTGAAATCTTACTTTTACAATTAGCACAAATTTGAGGCACAATCCACGCAGCCCTCTTTTATATGTTTGGGAATTTGAAAAAAGGTGATTGGGTGATTGTTGTGTTCTTGAATGATAATCTTAAAAGTGGGTTATTTTTTAGGCATTTTGCTTTGGAGTGACAACGTCTTTCGAGTTATCAAACAAAGCGAACACATGACTAAAACCCGCCCAACTGAACTAGGAACCACGTCTAAAAATATATTTAAAAGTAAGTGAGACGGAGCATACGTAAAGAAGATTAAGACGAGCTGGTCTGGGCTTCTGATATGGCCAAGCTGGAGTAGTAGGTCAACTCACGGGATTTTTACTTCCAAAAGTTGGCAACGCGTAACCTAGATAGTGACAAAAGCCAGGCAAAACCAAATTTTATGACGAGAAGGCATTTTTTTCGGTGCCAGTCAACGGTGCCGTTGAGCAGACACTGTGAAGATTCGTTCCTAATTAAAGAAAGTCTGAGTCTGAAAGTTGTCAAAAATGTTCTGTTTAGCAGATCAAGGGCGGCCTTCGACTCTTGTTTTTGTTGACTCGCCGACCCTCAACGCCTCGTGTGTGTTCAGGTGCGCATGCCGACGATTTCGAACATAATTTGTTTCGATCAAGAATAAATTTGACTTCAAATTTCCGTATCCGGTATCTGGGTCCCTTTTATCCGTCACACGAAAGAAAATATCAGAGATACCTAACGCGTAAATTAATATAGCAGATGCTGTTTATTTTAGCAGCCGTTGCAAACTTTTTAGCAGCCATTGCTAACTTCAGCTATTGCGTCTACTCTGCAGTGTAATTCCGAGGTTAAGCTAACATTAAAACTATGAATTATCCCTACTGATCTTACCAAATCTTACCTAACTTTGCCTCAACGATGGACCTAGCCTTACCTAACTTACTCGGATCTAACTCAACCGAGTGAAACCAAATTATATAAACCTAACCGCAACTACCGTCAAATTCACTTTTATTGACTCAAATTTACAATACAAACTAAACTACTTAAAAATATCACCATTTTTTATGTTGGTATACTTTTACTTTTCGTTTAAAGATGGGTGCATTATTCGTGTAAGTAGAGTTTCATAGAGTCAAAATTTTGGCTTACGGCCTAATCGTCGATATGAGAGGGTTTTCCCACAGTCGAAAAATAGCGGTTAATACAACACTCGATGTTTTCCGATTCTGCAAAGGCACTTAAAAAGCTGTTAATTAGGCAAGGTAATTTAACAAATAAGGTTGGACCACTGCGCTAAATACAAACGTTAATTAAGACCCACTTTCCGCAAAAGTCACAATGGTGTCAAACGCAATTATAGGAAATCCATACTATGTCAAGCATATTTTTTTGCGTATTACCTCACGGAATATTACAAAACATTTCTCACCTTTCGTTTTCCCGAACTTTCAAACAACCACCAAAAGTACCACCTTCTCTGTCTTTGTGTATTGTTTGAAAGTCCCGTTACTGGAGGTCCGCTACTTCAACTCTCCTCTTGGAGTACTATTTCCGAGACAACTCTGGTGGCTTAGGATAAAACAGGTCCTTAACAAACACGAAACTTTTACTACAGTAGTAATTGTATCGCTTGCCCACATTAGATGCAGTACTATAGTCCCAAAATACTATGCGGTTAATCCTCATGATCACAGCGGTGTGAAATCCATCCTTGAAAATTAAAGAGTGTTTTGTATTTTTACAAACGTTCTACTCAAACCAAACACTTCATTTTTTTTCTTTCTGACGACTCAAGTTAATATTAATTTTGTTATTCGAGGCAGTGCGTCTTAAAAGTTTTGATGAGGTTAGTTTAGTGTTTAGACCCGTGTCGGAAGATGCCGTAGCAATGTGTTCAGAAACTTTGTATTGTTCACCTGAAGCTATCCCTCCCTTTTAAGCGGTTTCAACAGCCACGCTAAAAAAGGTACCCGTTAACATGAAATGTTAGGTGGTATTTTATTAACCACAAAACGGCTACCAGAGCCATTCCGCAGGGGTCTACCATAGCGACCTATTTTTCTTCGCGACACAAACGGCGTAATTAAAGTTTTCCCACAAAACAAACCGAGACTAAAACTGCAGTTTGAAGATCGATTTGAGCGTAACGAAAATCAAGATGGGAGATAATTATCCCTGCAGTTCAATAAAAATACCGCTACCGTCAGATAGCCACTCTAATGCAATATCCACGTTTCAGGAGTGCTACCAATCAAGTCTGTAGAATAGTTCTGCGTGGAGAATAATGAGTCGACTCTATAGATATATGAGCGCTAAAAAACAGATTTTGAATCAGATTAAAAAGCGTTATTAGCACACTCTCTTGAAATGAGATCTCCCATAAAAATGTCAAAACTTCATCATCTGCAAGATTAATTGTCAATAAAGCAATTGGTGTATCTTTACATGTGAAAACTTTTGTGTCTAAGGATATTCCAGCGCTTCCGCGACAAGTCAAGTTCATCAAAAAATTCAAAAACGGTCGTTAAAAATCTGAAAATTTCGAAAATTATCGCTTTTGACATACACTTAAACGAGCTGTTCTTCGTATTTTATTATTACAACAATATAAGACCATTTCTTACGTCAAAACATCATTGAGTAGCTGACGTCACACACTTGCCTACAAAAAGCAGCTGTTTTTTAAAAATAACGGAAGGTGGATAGTCCTCAAACTTGTCTAAATAGTTTCTAAAACTCAAATCTTTTTTGGAAATAGTTTTTTCGCTCCTCATTTCAATCAGACGCTATGAATCCTAATTCACCAGATTGAACGCCATTTTTCGGAGCTACCATAAGAGTCCATGCATTTTTTTCCCAACTTTGGAATCTAATTACGTAAAAACGGAACCGTAAAATTTTCTTGGACGTCGTCATACGATAGGTACTATCAGTCATAAATGATTGCGCGCTCCAAATTTTTAAACTTCCGTAACTTTGGAACGAAGCGAGATACGATAAAAAAGCAAAAATCAAATTCATTGATCTCTTGAAGATCGAACGATTTTATTTCGTGATTTTTTTTACGTATCTCTCCGTTTCAAAGTTACGGAGGTGCAAAAAAATTGGAGCGCGTAATACTTTGACTGCTAGTACATACATTTTGAACTAATCCTATAAAATTCACCTCCTTATCTAATTTTTAGCCCATTACGCTGGAGTATGATTGGAAATTTTACGGGGTCTCCTGAGATTCTTTCCAAACGTTTATCTCACGCGCAAATGAGTCAAGATTGCGAAGGAGCATTTTTTTTTGTGAAGTTCAGCTGGTTTGAGTTTGGTTTACACGGTCATGCGTCTTTGTGGGAAATGTACAGTAGGAAACTGATAAAGGATTCCGAACGACCGGAGGAAATTTAAAAGCGTTCAACGAACTCAAAACTTTTGGCGGGTCAAGCCGAGCGCTTGTTTACTATGACGTGCTATGTGCTCCCGGCTGTTCAAAGTTGCCTGACCCGAGCAGGAACACAACGAAAATAACCTATTTAGGAGCGCGCGTCAAAATTTAACGAGGGCGCACTCATGGAAACCTGTACATACCTATTGTGTTAATAATAATAAAAAAATTGTTTAATCCATAACAGCCCGAAGTGTTTGAAGTGAAATTTAGCTTAGGATTTGGAAGGATTTTTTCGCTAAAATACGCAATTTTAAGCTTAGGAATATGCCTAAATTATTAAATTTAGGGCTCCCAGAGGAATGATATTTTTTAGATAGTGACAATACAGAACTGAAAAGATCCTCTAAAATAAATACTTCTGTTTCCGAACGGCATCCCTGGGCGGTAGTGGGTTAAATAAGGAGGTTCTCAACACACATGAACATACTTAACCTACTGTCCGTGAGCTTAGATTAACTTAAGCTCACTGAGCTTGCGCCGAGTAAGGCTAAGTTAACTTATGGGATGAGAACATTAGCCTAGACTAACAAAGGTTATGTTAACAAGGTTTTTAGCGTAAGTTACAATGGGCAAGCTGAACCAGGTTTACTCACAATCAGATTGAGTAAACAGGATGCACGTGCACGGTAAACACGAAATAGCTATTTTAGAGAGTTCTTACCCGTTTTGGGTACTATAATAAAACGGCGGTGGTATTTTTTAAAACATTATAATTAAATTTTGATTATTTATTATAGTGTACCTTATAAAATTATTGAGGTCTCTACGGGAGGTTCCCTTTGATGTTGCTGTGCATAGGTCTATCTTGAAAAATTCCACAACCATCCCCGATTTATTTCCAAGCCAAAAAACTGGGAAGAAACTCCCTAAGGTAAGTGTTTCGTTTTTACTGTGTGATGTACCAAATCAAAACTTTCCAGTCAAATGGTGCAACTTATAAAAACGTTTAAACTTTAGAAAAAAAAATGAAAACTTGATTAAAACTGAAAATAACCTGAAAAATGAAGTAAAAATAGCTTTTATTTAAGAAATTTTGAGAAGAAAAAAAGACAATACTTTCCCTATTGAGAAAGTAGGTACAAAGGATGCATCAAAAGTCGACGATCCGTGGACCGCATTTAGTTATATCACCGGAAACAAAAGGACTTCATAACGGTCCTGGAAGAATATCGCTCCACTTAAGAAGTCGTCAGTTGTCCCAAAACTCAACGACTCTGCTCTAGTCACGATCCGCACGATACCATCTCATACTCGTACCTCTCCCTGTTAACCGACTTTTATGTCAGGTATACAAAACACTCCCCGCCTGCTAACAATAAAATACCCTTCTGAACATTCGGCAGAATATTAGAAAGATTTTCTTCGTCGGTGGAAATTTTGGGCGGCATGCTTAGTCACTGGTGAAAAAGTAGCAAAGGCAATCGATTGGGTAGTTGCGTCATCGACGCGGCCGCACGGTGCGCATCTCGGCCGTTGCAACAGTCTTTTACCCTACGGCGGCGCCGGGCGGCGCCAGGAGACGCCAAGACGCGGCCGGCCGTGCCGAGCCGCGGTGCGAACAAAAGAACCCTCGCTTTTTAAAAGAGACAAGAGGACCAAAGGACTTTGTGCATCTGATAGCCATTTTCATCTAGGCGACGCAATCAAAATGACGAAATCCCCGAGAAAAGCGGGGCTTTCTTCGGTTTTAAAAGCTGCATTATCCACTTCTTCCAAGTACTTTACATGCGGAGTGGGGCACATGGCATGTATTTTAACCAAACTCAAACTAATTTAGCCGAATTAAGTGCTCAACAAGCATGCCGCTTCCTTCGGCAGTTACGAACGCCGGGAAGTAAGCGGCACCAGGATTGACGACAGTTGAGCAGAGTAGTCGCTATAAGCACAAAAAACGTGACCAAAACTTAGTTATGGTATAACCTTGCCAAGGTTATCTAACCAAAACAACGAGGCTGTTTCACAGTAAGAAGGGAACCTCTGTTTTAGGGGGTTCTATACCTGCTTTGGGTGGTGACCCTAAAACGGGGGTAGCACGCATTTCAATTATTTTTCTAGACAGACCTATGTTCAGCCAAGGGTTCTCGGCGAGAGCTTTCTATTGATGTGGCTGAACATACGTTCATCTTGAAAAATGAAGGAGTTATGCATATTTTTGTTATTTTTCAAGATAGACCTATGTTCAGCCATATCATTCAAAAGGTCTCGGCGAGAGCTTTCTTTTGATGTGGCTGAACATAGGTCTATCTTGAAAAAAAAAGAGGAGTAATGCATATTTTTGTTGTTTTTCGAGATAGACCTATGTTCAGCCATATCATTCAAAAGGTCTCGGCAAGAGCTTTTCATTGATGTGGCTGAACATATGTCTATCTCGAAAAATGACCGAAATAAGTACTACCCGGTTCAAGTTTCATATCCAAAACAAGTATATAGCATTCCCTAAAATGGGTGTTTTGTTTATACTGTGATGTCGTTAATCCATAACATGATATAAAAGATTAAAGCAAGGTAGCTAGAACACAAGGTTTAAACAGTAGGAATACCTCTTTTCAAAACAGTGAACCCATATTTAATCTTCCTTTACACTATGAGGATATAAGGACTTGCAATAGTGTAGGTTGGTGCCTTGTGCCTAGCTTCAATGCCGCTCCTCTTAGCTGTCACCAAGGCTTATGACCCTCGCTGAAAGTATTTACTCGGCGGCGTTCACTGCCGAGTTTTGAGCAAAACTAAAACAGCAAAATTAGAGAAAAGATATGAATCAGATAAGCCCGCATAAGGAAATACGTCTACAGGAAGATCGCATATCGGATCTTGCCGCATCGGAAAGTTCAAGCTAAGGTTTTATCGGTTGAAACGGAACAAGATTAGACGAGTTATCGTTAAAGCAAGGATCGTAAACCTTCAATTTAAGCCTCTTCATCTCTCCCGTTTAAAAGTATCGTTTTAACTACAAAACTGCCTTAACTACAGATATTGAGTTACGTGAAGTGTGACGACCTGTACTGAACAAACATATTTCAATTTAAATGATAATAATAAAAACGTTTCTACTCTTTTGACTACGAGTTCAAACTCTTCACCACAAGTCTACATCCCTCTCTCACCCCTCTCATTCAAAACACAATTATCTATACACTGTGAAAAAAAAGAAAGAATACTACATTCCGATGCAATAAGAGTCAAATCACTGATCTGAAAATAATTCCAGTCCAAATATTGACTGAATTTCAGACATCGTTTCTAATTTCTATAAACTGCTTATTTTAAGAACGATGAAACTGAAATTTAGTGGATCATTGGATTGAAATTTTTTCAGACCTGCGTGATTTGACTTTTGTTGCATCTGAATTAGCGTGATTTGACTTTTGTTGCATCTGAATTTACGATTTTTTTTACAGTGAAGATGACGCTGAAATGCACCTGTGATAAGCTTTCCAGAGATCTGAAAAGTCAGCGCTTTAAACGGGCAAGTGCAAGCCATAGGCTCATTTAAAAACTTCGCGTAAATAAACAAGTTATTTCCAGCTTGTTTCTCATAAAGGAACATCGATCAAAATGACCTGTCGGAATTCACATGCAAATAATTCGTTACGCATATCATCAGGGAAAACCGCGGCTTTAAACACATTTATTACCCATAAATGGAAGGCTGAACATCATTTCATTCATTGAACCCGTAAGTCCGAACTAAACCGTACTTTACTCTGAATAGACACCTGACATTCCCTCGGAATTCATTCACTCGGTGAGGTGAACAGTCTAAAATTAACTCAATCGATAATGGATCTCAAGAATGTCTAATGGGTTGAAACCATTTCCGGTATACGCACCTAGCCTGACCCAAATATTTACAATCAGAAGAAACTATTAACCCGCAGATCTTGAGTTGCGGAAAAGTCGAATGAATAACAGATCATTCTATTTAGGAAAAAAAAAAGATTGCCGGTATGCGTTGAGGTCTCCATTCACTTAAGAACGGATTGAAATATGAAAAAAAAACGAGTGTTTTACATTTTATGGGCGTAAGGTGATAGTTATGTTGGTCATTTTTTGATATTCAGATAGGTAATGATCATGTTTAGAAATCGACGGTGGCCGATTCTTGATATCGCAGCCGTTAAGTGAGTAATGCGCCAAAAACGGAATTTTTCAAGATGGCGTCGCTAGATCCCCTTTAACTCATAACAACTAAACCGAAACTACCGCACCGCATAACCAAACTTAAGCAACCTAACCTCAAAACTGCTGAAAACCCTTGAAGATAGCCGCCATCTTCACGCATAATCACAAGTCAAGGCGGAAGGACAGGCATCAGAAGTGCATTTTAATTGGAAATACGCTGTCGTGGTTTGGTTTAATGCAGATGTATGAGTATTACCTGAAGCTGCTTTCAAAACGAGCAATGCTTCCGAAAAGCACTCGCAATAAATCTGTGATCTAATAGCGGACGCGGTCAAAGAGTCCGTTCCCAAATTTGTACGGAAATCGAAAAAAGTCCCAACCACCATTTCCTTTTGCAGCAATGACTTAACTCTTGCATCATTCTTATTTATTTCTGTCAACTACGCTAAGAAAAATTGTCCGTCCGAAAATGATTTTCTTTTCCGCGAGTAGGCTGTGGTGTGAGTCAACTGAGAACGGAATTCTGACCTTAGGCTCGATGGTTGAACCAGGAACAAACAAACGGCAGTGTTAACCATCAAATTAATATCGCCTACCGCGGAACGTCTCTGGCACAAGCCCACGCATATCTCAAAACTGTTTATTCGACAAAGAGAGTAGAGCTAAATCTTCACTTTAACTAGCACAAGCTAAGCTCCCGACCTAACTTGAGCGGACTTAATCAGGTCTAACTCAAGTTTAACCTAACCGAACTTAATCTAACCAATGACGTAAACTACCCTAAATTAACCGGGGCAATTCCGATCTAACTCAACCTAACCTCATCTTATCAAAATGCATCTACACTCAAGCACTGAATATAGCTTAACTAAACTTGGTCTAATTCAAAACCTATCCCAACCTTACCTACCGGAACTTGGGCAAACTAATGACGTAGGCTGAAAGATTAAACAGGGCAACTATGACCTAAGTCAACGTAACATAACCTTACCAAGCCTCATCAAAGCAAAACATTATCTCTCACCAAACCTAGATTTACCGAACCTTAGATCCACATAAATTGCAACCATATGGTTGCAATTTTATTTACAATATTGTAAATAAAATGATTCCGGAGCAAGAAACCACGAAGATGTTCGAGTAAAACTACAATTTTCGTTGTTTTTCAGTGGTGATTTATGTAGACTATTGTTAGCTGTTGTTAGAAAAATTGCCGATTGAGAAAAGGCAGCAAATATTCCTGAGGTAATTATTTTAAAATGCCCCAAAGACTAATTAAAACCAACGGTTTCTTGCAAACCATACAATTAAGCAAATTCCTTTATAAAATCTGGTTTGCACGTGGGTTTATGATGATCTCGTAAGGCTGAATGCGCCCTTCCAAAGGGGCAGTTATCTTACGGGGAAAATAAAATATCCCTCAAAAAAAGAAACTATGAGAAGTGATGGAAACCTATGGGAAATTATACAGAAATCACAACATAAGCGACAGGTAAAGCTTATAGCGCCCAGAAACAAGGAATTTACTCTCGTATTTTTGCCGAGTTTTCCACATCCGTACACATAAACCTGATAATAACTTCTCACGAGCCCAGGCAACTTATTTCCATCAGAATTACAACGCTATTAATTCCCCTGGAGAATTTCGAGCTCTTTATTGAGGCACGAGGCCAATGTACTTTTGCAGGCTGTGTACATTTCGGAACATCCGTTCAACAAGTGACCTCGCGGAGGCCAAGTCGGGAGACGACATCGGCGCGGAGGCGGCGTTGGAGGTGGCTGCCGAGGCGGTGGCGCCGTCGAGGTGGAAGGCGCCACCGAGGTGGAAGGCGCCGTCGAAGGTGGAAGGCGCCAAGGCGCCACCGAGGTGGCGAAAGTCGGCGCCGATGTCGCGGCCGCAGCCACACAAGCAAAAGAACCCAGCAGGCGGCGGGGCCCAAACTTTCGCGTCTCCTGCCTGCTTTATATTAGTGATACCCGTTTTTGAGAAAGTAAGCAAGTATTTGCTCGCTGGATATCATGACCGGTAATTCATGCGTCTGCCTCAACGAAACATACACTTCATGAAATGCTTTCCTAATTAAAAACGATGAATTTTCTAGCTCTTAAGTGAAATCTTTCGTACAGCCAAACGCTCAAAACACCTGTTTTAGGAAGTTTTTACCTGTTTTGTGTGACTATAAAACGGGTATACCACGTATTTTAGCTATTTTTCAAGATAGACCAATGTTCAGCCACATGATTCAAAAGGTCTCGGCAAGAGCTTTTCATTGATGTGGTTGATCGTAGGTCTATCTTGAAAAATAAGGGAGTAATGCGTATTTTGGTTGTTTTTCAAGATATAGATCTATGTACAGCCATATAATTCAAAAGGTCTCGGCGGGAGCTTTCCATTGATGTGGCTGAACATGGGTCTATCTGGAAAAATTACCAAAATGCGTACTACCTTCGTGATATTTTTACACCCAGAACAGGTAGGAACTCCCTAAAACAGATGCTCCGTTATTACTGTGCGGTACGACAGAAAAGACATCCATAACTTAATATTTTGTTGCTACGCTTTGCGCCGCTTACTTGAGAAATCTGCCCGATGAGCGGCATCAGGCTTGGTGACTGTTGAGCGAAGTGAGACACAGTACACCATACCTTATCCCGTTGTATGTCTTTACTTCACATAACAATATTGAAGGTTTAGGGGATTACAGATGAAGTAGAAACTGCAACTTTCATAGATCATAATCTGTATTTAAAGAAACAGTGGAAATAAGTCAGAAGAAATCTGCAATGGGACCTCAAGAAATGAAAGAACTTCTTTGGTTATTTGGTCTCAGACTCTGTATAAATCGATTCGATTTGCCGGGCCCTTGAGATTCAAATCACGAGACAACATTAGGCAGATAAACGTCTAAAATGTGTGTTTTACTGTTTATTCATCATTTAGTAACAGCTCGCAAACTAATGGATTTGCAAAGTCCTTCACAAAGAGCGTGAATGTCAACTTCCCGGAAAGAGTTTCGTCTTTTAAAAGTATTCGTAAAATTTTAAATTTGATCAGTTCGTAAGATTATCAATGCAATTTCAGATGTAAAAACGCATTTTTTCTTTTCTTTCCTTTTTCTTTTTTTTTCTTTTTCTTTCTCTCAAATATACATTTCATTTGGGCGAAAAATTAGAATTGGTTCACAGCTACCTGAAAATGCAAGCTTCAGAGAAAAAACAGTTCAACACTAAACATTTGGGGACACCCATCAACTCGGAGAGGGGGGTCACGCTAGGCTTACGCACAAATGGGAATTACATGGATTTGCGCGTGACGCCCCAGAGTCCCCAAAATGGCCGTGAAGTAATTAGGAGACGGGCCCTTCCATTAAAATTCAATGAATCAGCTATAAACTACGACTGCATAGTCGTATATATTTTGTCTATCTGAGCACGTAATAACTATCACCAGTAAATAAATAATCAGCCCGGAAGTACACCAACTACTTTAACATGAGTTTTTACTCTTTAGGTTTTTACAAGGATTATTAAAATTGAGATAAGTAATGCCAACTATTCGAAAATGACTAAATATTGCATTCAAGGACTCAAAGGTTAATTCTTTCTTTAAAGGTCGGAAAAATAATATTTCTACAGTATAGCCTACTTGGCTGTTTCCGAATAGCATCGATGCTATACGGAATTTTATCCTAGCGTTGGGACGTGTACGAGTTCATCTGACTAGCATTTCCGAAAGTTTTAGCCGCGGCAGCATGGGATTTAGCTGATTTGGCGAGATAAAATAATAGCACTTTTTTGACCAAACTGTAAAAATCCTTATCGCCTGAAGGGAAGCTGGGGTAAAAGCATTCAATTTAAATTAAATAAAATATCCCCATACTTTGTACTTAATGGTTTTTATAGCGATGACCTTAAAAAATAATAAGAGAAAACCTTCAAAGTAATAAAGAGCGAAGCCCAAGTTTTGACAGAGCGCCGATTTCGTCAAAGAGCATAAGGCGGTCGAAGACTTCCCAGCCACAAGGGAATCACAAGGCCACACAGACTGTGAGCCAATGCGCCTTATGCAAAACCACGAGATCCCCTCATCCAAGTCAAAATATCCAAGACCAAACGAATCACAAGTCACTGAACTGCTTCTATTCCTGTACCGTACACTCTACATTTTTAAGGTTGCATTTTCAACCTTTTGGTTCAACCCCTACGACGTTAAGCCGAGCGCAGCGATAGCGGAGCGAGGCATAGCCACGTAACCTAACCTAACATAACCTAGGGTTACCTAATTAAACGGTCGCCAAGCCTGATGCCGCTTACTTATCGGTGGTCGATTTAGGGCCGCCGAGAAGTATGCGGCATCAGGCTTGGCGACAGCCGAGTGGAGCGATAGCGAAGCGAGGCAGAGTGACTTTAATCTTGGTAAACGGCAAGGGGCTTGGTTATGATAGGTTAAGTTAGGTTAGATGCTTCTTGCCTCGCTCCGCTGTCTCTCCCCTCGATTTGACGGCGAAAAGGTTGAACCAAACGGTTAAAGCTGCTACCTTAAAAAATTAGAGTGAACACTGGTAAAGTTTACATGTCCGGGTAAGGAATACTCGAAAATCACGTTAATTATGCAATACAAACCGAAGACAAATTGAAATTCGACGAATTGAAGACCATACTTGGCTCAATGCAACATTAGAAGTAAAATCGCTATGTGATTAAACTTTTATTTCTTGTCCAACGAAGAGGTTGAGCTTAAGCGTGGGTAGGCAACCGACAAAACGTGTGAGTAGTGCCGGTTGCCTAACCAGGGGCGCCGTCTTGCAGAGTCTGCCATATTAAATAAAGAAACGTGAGTATTTACATGGGATTAGAATATACTTGACGTTTGTTGCTAATGCATGGTATATCGCATACGGGACTCGCATGTCTGCACATTTTTCGGAAGGCATACCGGTTTTGTAAGCCGATACATCACTTCTAACCACATAGCTAAGCTTGCCTGCGACTTTCACCTGGGCTGCGTTCGAAAACACCACTCGAAGGGTATTCTGTCTTTCTCTCTTATGAGAGCTCCATGAGTAAGACAGAGATAAAACATCCCTGGGTGCCGTTTTCGAACGCGTCCTAACCAAGGAGAATCCGCCTCTGCGAATAGACGAGTAAGCTAAAAATGCAGGATTCGCGTTTTTGAGTTAGCCAAAATTATCTGTCTAAAATTTTGCAAAATAGTATTAGGAAACAGATTAAATTATTGCTTCAGGTATGCCCTAGATCGTAGGCATAAAAGATCTTAGGTGGATATTTTCATCGTCGTGTTTATGTTCGCAGAAGGTCGGGAATGGATTATTGATAGAAATGATACTAATCGAGTTCTCTGAAGTTTCACCGGTATCTACAACAGCATTCATAAACTTGAAAAAAAATACGAAAAATACCCGTGGTTAAGCCTTTCCTTAACTTCCCAGATATTACGGGATGGAGTGTAAGAAGGGCTACCTCCTGACGTGCAATTCGTCAGATTTGAGGTCAGGTAGAGTATCTTCTCAGCAGTTCCGAGGCTGGTGAGGTGTTACCCATCCGGTCAGATTCAAAGGTATTCCGGTAAGATCACGGATTTTGCGAGGCTGCTTTCTATAATCGCGGATTTAACCGCGAACCCCAACCGAGTCTCGACCGACACCATCACTTGTAACGTAGCAACGCTAACCACTCGGCCACTGAGAAGCATTTAACAGTGGCGTAGCTTTTCCCCCTCATATAATTAAAAAAGGAAAAATCATGTGGAGACATGAAATGAATAAAACAGACACAGACAGACACACAGACGGATTGTCCAAAACCACTTTTCTCGACGTTTTGAGGGTTGTACATCCCAAATCCGGTCTTATCTCGAAGTCGATTTTTTGCACGATGCCAATACTTCCATTGACA
>Ga0058701_10002582_pt1 | contig 13836 bp, 7 predicted proteins | sample AgamicOrMae_FD_97039 | JGI IMG/M metagenome (GOLD analysis project Ga0058701, IMG submission 97039) | Agave microbial communities from Guanajuato, Mexico - Or.Ma.e | ecosystem: Host-associated > Plants > Phyllosphere > Phylloplane/Leaf | place: Guanajuato, Mexico | collected 2012-06-04 | reverse complement strand
GTAGAGAAACAACGCACGGATAGAATTTATACAATGATCAATGGCGAAAAATAAATAATGCGAATAAGAATATTTAAGATTTAAAAAAAAACAGTCGGAGATCAGTTGTGCTTTTAACAAAGTAAGTTTAACTTTCTGAACGGAATGGTTGCTTTTGCATGAGGGGTAGTTTACATCAGGTCCCCTGGTTTACATCATATTTTTGGGGGACTTTTGCCTCGAAAAATCATGAAACTCGTAGCCTCGTAAATCGCACCTTTTCTATAATTACTGCATCTGGCCGAGAACCAAGGAGGACAGACTGAAGTACTGCGGTTCCTTTTGCGTAATTCGCATACAGTAATTGCTCTTACATCATTACGGCAAAGTGTCGTATTTTCGTGGAAAACTCTTCAGTGAGCTTGTTGAATTCAGGCGACCTTCACTTGTTGAGATTGCCAAAGGACCCCATACCAATTTAATTTTGAATGTTTCATATTTATAATGTGACCCTAAAAGGTGTAGTACTATGCAACTAGAATTTAGTTATTTTGGGAATTAAAAGTGTCTGGTTTGGATGGATTCTTTTAACGGCAACATAAAGGCTACAATGTAATCATTCTGGATGATAGATTTGCCTCATATGAAATATATTAGGTTGAGCTCCGTGCGTTCAAGTCACCTCCCATTTAAAATGAATGCATTAGGTTGGTTACGTGCGTCCAAGTCTCCCTATATTAATGCATGTCGGATCAATAGCAACCTTTTTTTTTAGAAAGCGTAAAATCCTTAATGTTCGGGTGCAGTACAGTAGAGATCATAAGTCGTGCCGCGTTCGAATCTAGTGACCTTTGGTTTCTTGGGATTTGTGTTGGCGATACCATTTAGAGTTAGGACGCTCTCTAAAGAAACTTTGTTTTCTTTTTTCCTGCTTTTCATTTTGGAAGTATTTTATTTACCTTGCTTATTACTGTTCATTGTCTGAAAGTAAGTATTTAGTAAGTAGAACCAAAGTAAGTAGAGCTGCAAGACTCATAAAAACTTGTGAGAACAACATAAGTCTTGTCTCAAGATACAACGCGATTATCTTAAGATTAAACGCGATCTCTAAGGCACTCGAAACAGAAAAAGAAATACAGTCTTGGTTTTAAAAAGTAGTGAAATCACGCTTATCAGAATCTTTGAATATCCGATAGTTTGAAACCTTTCCGACGTTCCTCGTCTCAAAATAAGGAAAGAAGTTTGATGTTATCTATGTTTAAATATTTTGGCCCATTTTCACAGCTTTTTAATGACCATAAAAATTAATTTCATTGGGATCTCTTGACTGTTCTTTCTCTCTTTCCATCATGTCCGGCGCCTCTGGCGGCATTGTTTAATCTCTCTTCAGAACTTATGTATACCCAGTTGTAAAGATTTTATTTTTTAAATGATAGACCTTGTGTTTACGTAGTGGTGTTCCCAAATCTTAGCCTTAATAAACAAAACCAAATAAGGACCAATGAATAAGAATACATACGGAGCACTCAGCCGACACCTCAAACGCGTGCACATTAATACGTAGAACAATATAAATTCTGAACTAATTCTCGGCTACCGATAGTCCAGAGTTCGCGGTCACTATCGGCTGGGTCTTCGAAAATAGCGGTTGCAGGTTGGAATCTCGGCTATGCCAGATGGAGTAGTTGCTTACTCGCCCAAAAATTGACTGGCGAATAGCTTTATCCCCCACTTTTCTTCGTTTTCGCGGAAGATCTCAGTATTTTGTACGCTTTGAAGGGTTGTATAAAGCTCCACGTAGCTGAAGTTTGTTGTGATTCCAACATTTTTAGTTTGTAAATAAGTCTGCATGAGCTCAGCTGCTTTTTAGACCTGAAAATAGCGCAAGAACCGCGTAAGTAAGGGCCTTTGAGAATGCGCCGAATATTTATTATTTCTTTCCCCACAAAAGGCGTATTTGTATGTTAAGGCTAAAATATCACGTCTGATAGAGTAGGGTAAGACTTAGATACTATTTCATACACTTTTCCATAGTACTCTCTGGCTGTGAAATCGTATAAACAAGAGAAATGAAAGCTGTTTTCGTGGCGGAGTCAGTTTGTGTATCTTCAATACGTTGCGACTTTGCGATACATACACGTTCGTAAGCTTATCGATGTGGACTGTTAACTTTTTATCCAAGGGTTCAACGAAGTATTTTGGAACAGAGCGTCACGGGTACACAATGATTTCAATCGCCTGACGACAATGTAGCGTTCTGTGTTTTTTTTTTGTTTTGCATTTATTTTCTGACAGTTTTCCGATTTTAACGGCTAAATTTTGTTTGATAGAGTTCCTTCGTGAAAATTGAGTACCGCACGGCAGTCAAAATTATCTAAAAAAAAAAAACATAATCTAAATCTTTTGTTTTAAATTCCAGTCATTTTCCCAAGAGTCGACCTAACACGTCTCAGTGAAAAATAAAAAAATAAAAAAACATTGCAAATGCTAGACATGTAATTTTTACCGCGAGCATTTCAGGGTTAATTTACAAAGAAGCCCAAGTAGGCCTTATATTGAGAGAAGTGTCTGTTTTTGCAAATTATGCAAAGTTGTTGAGTGCGGTGCCAACTGGTAGCGTCCTATTTCGAGACTATTTTTAGGAGACGAGTAGCTGAGGAGGGGAAGGGGATGGGGGAAGTGGTGGCAAGTGGCGGCGGGCGGATAGCCCTGACCGCCTAAGAGCTTGGCGCCAGCGCCAGGCTCGAGTTACGCGGACCGTCTGTTTGGACAAAGTGATGTCAGTAGGGCAATGACACCTTGTCGATCGAATATTCAGCATAAAAGCAGTTACCTTGACCTACTTAAAAGTGGGTCTTTGCTTGATAGTAGGTCAAGGATTTGACAAGGAAACATCAGTAGGAAACATTGCATAAACTGAATTTTTAAGGCTGCTTTTAACTTTCTACTTGTGGTACTCTGCATTCCGTGGCCAACCTGAGAGGAGCTACACAAAACAGGGTACAAGGCTCGTGACCTTTTCCGAGTGAGCCACATAAGGCTTAAAGAGAATAGGAAAGGTTAGGTAAGATCAAAAAAATAGACAGAAGCAACCCTCGCCATTGTGGGTTTTTGAAGGTTATTAGAATTGAGAAAACTGCCATTTATCAGAAAAAAAAAAGTCTTGGATTTTTTACTTTTTCCGAGTTCTTAAAGATTTTAATTTTTAAATCATAGCAATCAGATAGTATTTTTCCTTGCCGGTACTTTGCGTTCTGTTGGACAGATTTATTTTAATTGAATTTTAATATCAGTAAACTAACTTGATGCTGTTGAGACACTGCTCCTCTATGTAATTATATAATTTGTGGCTTTTAATTTTAAAGGGCTTGCCTATTTTAAGCAGTAGGCTGAGGACCGATCTGCAAGTTTCCTTTTTTTATCCACTAGAAAGCTCAATCAAACTTGTCTTATTTTTTTAATTTTTTTTGTAAGTTGGTTTTGTTTTGACAGAAATTAATGAGTATAGAGCGCTGATATTGCTTCAAGCTTTGTTTTATTTCACAATGAACACATCCTTTTTAAGAATCCTCAAGTAAGAAGGTTAATTACACCAATTAAAACTAGATCGAAGCTAGCAAGTGCAAGTTTAATTGAATATACAGTGCTGCAAGGCGCAATTGAATGAGAATCGTCTGTATCGAGCCAACTCGCGGAATTCGAGGTGAACCGCTATAGTTTTCAATGCGCTCAATTCATAGTTCTGAATTCGTTAGTTTGTTGTGCCGTTGTAGTCAGATACATGTATACCTATTAATGCGGTTTTGTGCTAGTGGCAATTTAACAAGTATGCGATTCAGTATAGTATTCTCGCGTTTATGTCGGCATATGCGATTGTTTGAGTGACGACTATTTTGAAAGGAATGGATGTCCTTTTAAGCTGCATAGTCCAATCCATCGTCTGCTTATAGCTCATTAGACTTGAGTGATATGTAGGCAATACCTGCACTCCAAAAATTTCAGACTGATTCCGTGTTTTTTTTTTAGGATTTTAGAAAGGTTGGATAACTTTCAAAGCATGCAATGCGGCGGAGTGATTTTAGAAAAAGTATTTACGGACAATAAAAAGGAAAGAAATATGAATAGAAAAACACGAAGCTTGACAGTAAAAAAGCTCCTTTTCAGAGTAATTAAATATTCCTCGTGGCGGGGCAACGTTTTCAAGGGTTAAAAGACGTCCCATGCGGTTGATTCACCACACTACTACCTGAACATTCAGCAAGCACTACCCTTTCCCTCCAAGGCGGAGCTACGTCTGGAGGGGAAGTCTGTATCCTCCGCAACTGATTGCACCCTCCCTCCCCTCCAAGGCGGAGCTACGTTTGGAGGGGAAGTAGGTAGCCTCCACAACTGGTCGCACCCTCCCTCCCCACCAAGGCGAAGGCACATTTGGGTGGAGGGGGAAGTCGGCAGCCTCCGCGGCTGAATCCACCGGCGGCTGAAGTTCCTTTCCAAAAAGATCCCCTTTCAACGGAGTGCTTTGTTTTCCAGGTTGATTGGCGGCCAGAGCAACCCTGTAGAAGCTTTTCTCAGACGGTCGCGCCCCTCCACTAGCCATGGGGGTGGCCGAAGACTTCGCGCCGAGCTTCACGCAGAAGCCCCAACTTCGCCAGGAGGACGACGGCAACCGATTGGTGTTCGAATGTCAGCTGTTGTCTTCCCCGAAACCAGACATCACCTGGTTTCGGGGAGAGACGCAGCTCTCCGAAGATGGACGCACTGTTTTTAAGACCAATCCCCTGGACACCAACAAATATCTGGTCGTTCTCGAGTTGGACGACGTAGTCGAAACCGATGCTGGACTTTACAAGGTCAAGGCCAAAAACAAGATGGGAGAAGTAGCGGCCTCCATCAACCTTAATTTCAGTCGTGAGTACCTCACCAACAAAAACACCATACCTTATTTTTTAACCATACCTTATTCGACCAGTATACACCCTATTTTCAAGGGTCGTTGGAAGAAAACCGCGTCGCCAGCCCATTTTGTGGCACGTTTTCGAAGACTCAGTAAAGTACTCGGTTTGCAATATAAGATTTCTAGAAACAGGATCACTATCTTTTGATGCCTGTTTTGAGTATCAAAGTTTAACATGCAATACAAGACTTCTTATCTGTATATTTGAATATTAGCCTATAAATAAACTTATCAATCAATGTAAGGCTCTCATGGACAGCTTTTCATGGATTTGATCATTGATCTTTTTAATCAGACTTTTAGATTGAATCATCGATCACATTATATTCATATAAACGTTTCGTCCCATCACCCCCCCCCAAAAAAAAAACTCAGGAGGATATTCCTTGGTCATATGCCTTTTTTTGAGCCAAAAAGATAGTAGCTTTTATTTCAAACTCTCCATGCTGATTTAATTTCATTTAAAATTAGGGTATCATTTTTTTGTTTTGTGAAAGAATATGTAATCATTTAAAAATCTATTTCAGCTGCCGACGAACCACACGAAAGGTGAGAGACTCAGAGCTCTGTATATTTCATCGCTGAGTTACTGGTTGTCTCTCGTTGCTTTTGTCTCATTTTAACGCTTCTCTTACTCACTCTATTCATCTCTGTCCCACTCTTTTCGTAGCTGTTAGAGTTAGTTGTTTACTTTTTTTATTTTTTACTTTTTTCAGCTGCTGTTGCTAAATCAATTAGTGGGTAAGATCGTAAGGAAATATGTTTTTTCTTATTTTGGCATATTCGTAAAAATTGCTGAAAAGCATAAGCATGAAGCACTTTTTCACGGTCACTTTTTTTAAAGATAAGACTTTTTTCTTTATTTTTTTTATTCATTTATTTTTTTAGTAGACGTTGTCTTTTTTCCCTTTAAAAAATGCACGGGATATTGGTTCTCCTAGCGTCCCATCAACTATGCAACTAACCCATGAGTTTGATAGTCTAACTTTTTGCATGTGTTCATGATCCTTTCAACGTGAGCTTTTTTAGCTTAACAAGAAGCGGCAAATGATGGTTAGTGTGCTACTGCATTTTAAGTGGATGTATATAAAGTACGTCTACTCTCGGTCAGACGTGGGGGGATTGAGAATGGCCAAATTGTCGACGATAGCACTTCCAGTAGGGTAAGGGGGGAGACTGGTTTTCAGTACTAGAGCGGGTGCTAGAAGGTCTTTTCTGCCGACGTATTTTCTGGACGACCCCTCAAAAGCCATATCAGCTAACGACTTCTCGTGTACTTTTGTGTATCTAAATCAACGTGCACAATAAATAAATATCATATCATAATGATGCTCATGATATCATGTGTTCCGTTGTACTCGCATGTGTGGTTTGCCTTGTTGGTGTGAAAATAACTATAAACAGGAAACTTAAATCAAACAATTGATCAGAAAATAGAAAAGTCATAAAAAAGAGTTCTCCCCATGTTTTTTATTACTAACTATGATTTTTCCTGTATTCAAAACCTTACTTTTCGTGTACTGGTAGACGTATAACTCATTTACTGTATGTAGTCTATTAATGGAGACTTTGTCGTTCTTATGTATACTGAAATGTTTCGATTTAGTAGTGTATGAAACGGTTTGCGTGTACAAAATGTCTTATTGCATTTTGCGGGTGCTTTTTCATTTTTTTCTCTTGTTTCTCTTGAAATTTGTGTTAGCAATGCAATTCTTTCTCAAAGCGCAACCGTATTACCAGCGCAAAAGAAAATTTTGTCAGCAAACGATGTTGTACGAAAGATACCTTTTACGTATCAAAACCATTTTATAACAATACATTTGAAGCTAAAGTCAACTTTTTCTTCGCGCCTAGAAGTTGACTTTTGCTAAAGTTTTGTTTTGGTATCCTGCAGGCAAATCGACGGTATTGCCCCCACTTTTTCGAAGAAGCCATCTATTCGGCAAGAAGAAGATGGAAAACGACTTTTGTTTGAATGCCGAATTCAGGCCGATCCGAAGCCGACTGTAAGCTGGTCTCACAGTGGTACCCCTGTCAAAGATGACGCAAGACACAAAGTAAGTCAAATTCAACTCTGTGTTTTTCTCTTTTTTGGCGGGATTCTCAAAATAAAATGGGTTTTCAACCTTGAAGTCCAAAGAATACCAACTATCTGGCGTAAAAAAACAACTAATAATAGTTTTCTTTTGATTTGTTTACTGACAAAGCCGATGTTTTCTCTGTAGAAAATTCGATTCATTGGACGTAAAATTTTGGCGCCATAAACCGTTATTTTTATCTTAGACAAAGTTTAATCGCTTCCAAAATTATTAATGAATGGAGGAAGTGAGTACGTCGTTTTTTTACGATCGGCGGCTGATATTTCCGAAACCCTATAGATAGGTTAGAGCCAGTCGTAAAGTGTACTAACACAACTTGGCATGGGAATGTTGGCAACATTTAATGTAGGTCTACATTACGCACCGGCCGCGGTCAGAATCTGGCGGGAGATTTCAAAAGTACAGTCAGCCGAGATTTATTTAATCTCTCTAAGTACAGCCTGTCTAAAATAAATTGCCTTGAGGTGGTTCACGCGATTTCATAGTTTATGGACCGCATAACCTCTGACGTAACTAACAGCTTTAAATCTACCTGCCCAATCGTTGGAATTTCAAGTTCATTTTTTTTTAAATTAGTGTCTATCTTAAAGATCGTTCCGGATTTCCTCCTTGACCTCATCTTTTCCCTTGCATATTCGCTTTTGAAAGAATTTTTTACCATCTTGCTCACGGGACTGTAAACCAATTTTCCGTGTGGGTACTTTATAGATTTCCTCACGTCGTGTACACCAAGAAGAAATCGGGTACTTGATCAGTGGCAGTGTACAGTACACTTAAGTTCTATTCTAACGAATGATTTCACAGAATATTGATCGGTATTTTAGAACAATGACGGGTCAAAGCACCGCTATTTCAGGTGACTGCCAAGCTAATAGGATGGCGATCTTACTTTCTGAATCATCCCTCTAGTAATAAAAGCATTCCTCAAAGTTGTTGACGCATTCAAATCTGAGTCATTTATAGTGAATTGTAATCAAGAATGTTCGACGTCATTGCTAATATTACTTATGAGTGTTTTTGTGATGTTCAGCTCAGGTCCATCTATAGGGGAAGCTAGGGTAGGCTTGGTTTGGGCTATTTAGATTCGGTGCCGACAAGTTAAAGCGGGTTTATTAGATTAAGGCTAGGAAAGGTGTTGTAAGGTAGAGCCCTGAAAAGTAGAGTGGCGCAAATGAAACCCATGTTGAGCCCCATTTTCCCGTAACGAAAATATTTGGTCTTTCATGGCGGCTCCCATGGCAGGGGTCACCATTCGCGCCTCTCTACTTTTCAGGGCTTTATCGTAAAGTAAGGGCAGGTTCGGTTCGTGCATATATGGGTAGATTCGAACTGTTTAGGACTGCTTAATAAAAGGTAAGGTTTGAACAATTGTTTTATTTTTTTTAACCCGCTTCGTTCTTATGGACTCTTCTGGAAAGCTAAATGCATTAAAAGTTTTCCATAAACTGGATACTTTACGTAAAAATGTTACAAATGTTTCCCATAAGCAAAACTATAATTACCTTCAGAATACTGACGCCGAAAATTTTGTGCAAAAAGCTTTGATCTTTTCCTTTAAATTAGAACTCGGAATGGCTTTGTGGGCACAAATTGGTTAATTGAGTGTAACTAATAATGAATTTGGCGTATTTTTTCAGCTAACTGTTGAGAAAGACGGCCACTCTTACTTCGCGACGCTCGAAATTCAAAATGTCACCGTTGAGGACGCTGGCAAATACAAGGTGACTGCGAAGAACGAGCTCGGGGAGAGCAACGCGACCATCAGTCTCAACTTCGACAGTAAGTAGTCTCTCCATCCCCCATCTCTTTCTCGCCTTGATCGCTCTCGCATCTCCTCACTCTGTTGCGCTTACGGCAGTGCTGCCATCCTGCGGACGGTTCGCGGCTCCGTTCAGCGCCATCTAAAAACGGAACAACGCGCACTTGTTTCGGCGCGAAGTTTGAATTTGGCTCTGAACGGGGGACGGTTGAGATGCATTTGTGTAGTTGGAGCTTCACTAATAGCTTTTTGCCTTGCAGCAACGCAGTCAACGGTTTCTGCGCAAAAACTGGGGAAAGGGTGCTCTGAATGGCACAGACCTATAAATAGGACAGTCTTTTCAGTAGTCCCACGAGAGACCCTTTTTATTTAGAATGAGCTCCACCTTCCACGCTCCGAAAATGTTATTTTTTTGGAAAGTCTCATTTAAGACTCGTCCCGTTGAGGGCCCTGCTGGTATACCGCGCTCTCCGCGCTATTAAAGTGGTCCGCATTAAGAATTAAAGACTACCCTAAAAATTAGTTTTAGTTTAGCCCCCTTGGGACATTTAAATTTGCTCGCGTATTTCCACGTACGATCCCATTTGCAACTTGGCATTTGTATATTTGGGTTGAGGTTTCTCCTTATCTTAAACATTTACAGTATATAACTTATAGGATTGCTATTTCGTTTATCGGCATTGGTCGCTAAGTATTCTATGATTTAAATTGCGAAATTAAAGCTTTTTTCTGAGTCAAATCCTTTTTAGAACGGACAACGGTCTATAACTCCTCTGGTTTTTGCGCAGAATCTATGCTTAATATTGTTCAATTTCAGTGAACGAAAAGTGGTAAGGATGCCTCATTCTTGGAATTTCTTAAATAAAATTCAGGCGGTAAATCTTGTATATCTCGTGATGACACTTCGCCCAGTCTTTGCCAAGAAATGGCAGATGTTTTCAGTCAGGCGTCCGACGTCTCATGTTTTCAAATTTAATATTTTAGGATTGCCAACTTCAAAAAAGAAAAAAAAACGTTATTCAAGATCATCTTGATTTTGGCGCACGTCCACTAGATTTAAAAGCTGCATTATTCAAGAACCTAACGTTTGAAATTTTGTCCCCTGACCAAATTGGAAGGCATACAAAATATGAGAAGTGTGCCTTTACTATTGGAATAGTCTTAAATGAATTGGGATCTCGATCGCAGTGGCTCTCGGGTTCTTTGCACGAAAATATTTGTGCTGTGCTGTTGGCAGCACTGACAAAGAGTTACTTTATTGGAAGAAGAAACAATGTCTCTCTCTCTAACAAAAAATAGTTGGCATTCCTAAACAAATGAACAGAAAAAAACTGTGATTATTATGAAAGGACCTGACTTGTTATAAAAATTTCTGTTCTTTTAACGAGTGCTACCAGACTTACATCGCCTTTTAAGTCCAAGCTTTCAAAATCCTGAATATTTTTATGTTGAGTCTATGATGTCTTATTCTCATCATTCGCTCGGTTTACACTATGTTTATGATTTCTGGAAGCTGGGAGCTTTACATATAGTCTGTTTACTTATGTCCGGTGGCATAAAGTCTCGGTAAAAGAAGGAACTTTTGATCAATTATGTAATAAAATGCCGTTGTTCTGAAGCCCTTGGTTAATGTTCCATTTTTTTACGCTCTTTCGGCAAAGTAGCGCATATTTCGATCAGTATTACAGGAATCTTTAACGACTTTCGCAAGTGTAAGAATACATACGATGGATATCCTTATAGATGTCTTATGGACGTCTTATGGACATATCTCTGTCAATATTCTAGGATACAAACATGTGGGTATCCATCAATTAGATTTTATACCCTTAGAGGGTATAAAATCTAATCTAATAAAGGCTTGTGATTTGACGAAACACATAACCTTTTTCGGGTATACAGTGGAAACTTCCGGCTTTAAAACCCGTCTATTTTTACACTGTCGAAATATGTTTTATACTTCACCAGGGAATAAGAATTTGGAACAATACCTTTTGGGGCCGGTCAGTACTTGATAAAAGCCAATTATGAAATTCGCATTTATTATCAAAAACCAAATATTAAGTGCGCTTTCTGCGTAACTGCTTAGCAAATAGCTGTTTGCAACGCTGCGGTAGGTTTAATCATTCATCAATAAATTTTGCTCTATCTGAAATATTTTTACTTTGAAAAATAAATATCTAAATTTTTAAAGGATTTTTTCATAAACCCCAAAAAAGTGAACCATAAATCTGATAAATCTTAAAAAATCAATATTTTTTCGGATTATTAAACATATATATTTCATTAAGTGTGTTTGATTTGATGTACTTGTCGTTGTCTTTTGTGTGGTACTGACTTATGCTTTGTACATTGACAATCCCGTGACTAGATATTGTCATTTTAAAGCGGCTGTGCAAAAGCCGCGAATTTCAAAATTTCGCGCCCAAAAAATTCTATCCAGGGAGCTGAATATTAAATTTCATGTGAATCGTGCGTTTCATCTTGGCCGGCAGCTTTACAGGGCTCGTCTTGCTGTTTGGTTTGTAAGAAATTTTCGTAGATTTTTTTCTGTTTTTCGCGTTAAGACGGTTCCGCCGGTGACGAAGGTCTCACTGCTGTGCTTGCTTTTGGCTTGGAAAATTTGGATCATGCTCTCTGCTCAAACTGACCATCGTTTTCCGATTTCTTCAGCTGAAAATGTTCTTGTTTGCAAAGGATCTACACAACCAATAGACTTCTGTATCTTGGTTTTCCCTCACAAGAAAAAAAATCTTGACCCCCAAAAAAAACGACGTTTTGAAGAACACTCTCAAATTTAAAGGTTTTCTTTTCTGTCTCTTGCTTTCAACCCGTCGTCGCCAAAACGCATACCGCTTACTTCTCGGAGAAGTAACCGATACGTATGGTGTATGAGGCTGAACCATAGTGTAGAGAAGTGAGTCCTAGGGCATATAACCTTATCTAGCCGAATCCTGTACAACCTAACCTTACCTACTTTTACATACCATAGCTTAACCTAACCTAACCTTACCATACCATACATTCCGTCTTCAAACAGTGCCAAAGCAAAGCACATATATGATTTACGCGTTTTGTCGTTACTCCTGATATTTATCTTGAAAGTTGGACGAGGGTTGAACGCAAGAGGGAGATATAGCATTTAACCAAGAAAGCTGAGAGTGCGAAAAATAAAAAAAAAAACAAACGTCTGGTTTTAGAAGTTGGTAACACTACCTACGGGATGTCCAACGCAAGGCAAGTCGTTACACTCTTGCCAACCGTAATGTCTGCCCCGACTTGAACACTGTATCTCTTCAGTCCCGTCGAAAATCTCCTAAGCCGTAAATGGATAATTTCAGGAAAGGGCCAGTCGGAGATGAGCGGTACTGCATAGAAATTTCGGTGTCCTTATAAAAGCTGTATTTTTAAATCATTGTTTTTTTTTTTTAATCGTATGTTACGAGCTTTGTCGATTGTAATTTTAACTGACCACGACTTTGTCTGTGTAGTTTCTAGTTTCTCGAACAGGCTATACTAACGTAGCTGTTGATGTGTCGTTCCCACAGTGCAGTTGTCAGTAAGGCTTATTTTTCCGATTATATCTTAATAATTATTGAAAATTAATTATTAGTCGTAAAGTTAGACTTATTACAGACCTTAGCTATTTCTATGTTGTAGCATGTGACCCCGTACGGCCCAAACTACTAAGGCTATTGTTCAAGCAAGTTTACTGTCATAAAGTTCTCTAATTTATTCACTCTCGTTGGCTAAAAGGAAAAAAAAACACGAAAAACAACACCTCCCCCCTTGCGTTAAAATAAAGGAATAAATCCACATTTTCAACGTCTATTCGGTTGACCGAGAGTATGCGGCGCCTTCTGGAGGCAGGAAAGAACTGCTCTGAGGAAGAACTCGAAAGACAGGAGTACCAACAGCTCCACCGCAGGTTGAAAACCTTAGCTCCCCCCATCCACACGCATAGAATATTTATTTTTAGCTTAGCCTTTTTTCTTTCTTGTAAGATAACTGTGGCGCACTATCAACTTTGTCATATTTTACTTCTCAGTCGTATTAGTCGAATTTCCTGGCCATTCTAAAATTAAAAGAGTACTTCTAAGGCTGGGTAGTGAATAAAATCAAAATGTGAGTGCATCTTTTTTCGAAGAGCAGTTTGACATCTTGTCGTTGGAAAACTCAAATAGAGTAATTTCTTGAAGTGCCGCTAGGTGGAGTCATGTTCTCTTTGCGTCAAATATTGTGCGATTATACAAATGTGTCGATTCCTGCGGTACGTCGTACTTCATGAAGACCGAAGCCCGCCATTTTCGCCGTAGGTTACGTTGGTTTAATATTCTTTGAAATTTTATAATTTCCATTTTGAATGGGTTATAACCAGTGAGCTAGTAAACAGTAAAGTTGGATTATCTCACATTTAAAGTTAAATAGTTAGTTTTAAAACAGACGTTTCCGTTTATCAGAGTAGAGAACATTTCAGGGGTTGAAACGTGAACGAGGTCTAGTAGTGCAACGCTTTGCTTTAGGAGGGATGGTCCATATTTTTCACGCCTGATTGTACCTTTACCCTACCTTCTATGGTTCATGGAAAAACTTGTGTCTTAAGATTCGATCTAGAAATCTCTTTTCTTTATGAGCGCATGAAACTTTTCCTTGTAGAGAACAATCTTTGGTTTAAGTGCTAAGCCGATATTTTTTTTCTGTTTTATTTCCGTATTCTCAAGACATCTTTGATCAAATTTCAGTCATGTGTCCATTCACCAAAAGCAATCGCACATAGTGGCATTTCTGTTCGAATCGAGACCACGGCTGAAACTATTTAGAGACTTTCTTTTCACCCGGCTACTTAACACGTTAATGAGCGTCATTTTTTAAGTTAAGGCTAACCGTAAGTAAAAGTGAGAGGGCTAAGCAAGTTAAAGTTATGCTAGATCGGGGTAGGACTTAAAATGATGAAGTTTATTTTTAAGAAATTTTAAAGTATTTTGTAGATAGACTGCCGGGTAGCATTGCGTCGAAAAGATACATTCTAAAAGTTCCCTCTCCAT